>VOFJ01001992.1_pt1 | contig 21775 bp, 44 predicted proteins | sample 5384081 | NCBI WGS metagenome assembly VOFJ01 (sample SAMN12384729, study PRJNA508395) | human gut metagenome | isolation source: healthy gut I | host: Homo sapiens | reverse complement strand
TGACCGCGCAGCGCCAAACGACATCGGCTGTTCCGGGCGAAGCGGTCAAGGGTGTACATAATCACAGCGTCAAAATGCCCCTTCTCGCTGTCCTTGATAAGCCGCTGGAAGCTCGGTCGGTTGTCTGTCTTGCCGGAGATAGCCCGGTCGATATATTCGTCTACGACAATGAAGTCGTTCTTGAGGGCAAACTCGTGACATTCACGAAGCTGTCCCTCGATTGATTCTTCTCGTTGGTTGTGGCTCGAGTAACGAGCATATATTACCGCTTTGATAGTCTCACCTCCAATATCTTCTTTCTATATATCAAAGCGAAGGGAATGAGCTTATCACACTGCCGCAGTTGTTCCCTTATCCCCCTCAAGCTCCTCACGGTTCTCAAATTCATAAGCCATAGACATGAACTCATGCTTCGCTCGCCGGGACAGTCCTCGGTAGATACGAAGAATGTCTTCCTCGTCTTCGTTGGCTGGTTTGGTCTCGGGTAAGTCTTCCTCGTCTGCGAAGAAGTCCATGACGGAACACTCAAGCAATTTTGCCATTTCCAGCATTTCGGTTCCTTCGGTAATGACCCTTTAGTGTTGATGGCTGTTGCGAAAGAACTTGAACCCTTAACAGCTTTGACAATGGCGGTCAGATTCGTGCCTTTTTCAGCACAGATACGATTGATATTCTCTGCGAATGTCATAGCGATTCCTCCTCTGCAAAATAAATTCGTAAAATGCGAAATTGACAATTCGCATAATAAGAATTAGAATAAGAACATGAAGTTCGGAAAATGCGAATTGACAATAAGAAAGCGACCTCTCGAAAATGGCAGTTTTCGGGAAGTTATAGTTATTGATGGTTTTATAAGAATAATAACAATAATTCGCCTATTTGTCAATGGCAATTCTGATTTCAAGAATTTATATCGTGAAGGAGGTAAGAGATTCGTGGACATTAAAGAGAGAATGGCAAATGTGGGAATGACACAGGTAGACATGATACTGGAATTGCAGAAGCGAGGTTATGCAGTTCAGCCGCCTATGATGTCAAGTATTCTCCGAGGGGTTTATACCTATCCCAAGGCAAAGCAGATTCTCGCTGTTTGCAAGGAAATTCTCAAGGAACGTGAGAATGAATGAGCCTGTCAGAAGTACAGGTAAATGACCTCGCAAGACCCTTAGTGGGTATCATCACAAAGTTTTACGCAGACCCTAAGAATGAGGAGGATTTTCAGAAATGGCTACGCAATGTAGAGGAACGAAAACAAAAAAGAATCAACAGAGACATAAACTCGCTGTGATTCAAGCATATATCATCATCGGTACGCTGGTACTGATTGGCTTTATCGGTGGTCTTGTCGTAGGACGAGCTACCGCTCCGAAGAAACAAGTTACCGTAACGGAGACGGTTGAAGTTCCTTCCTACGAAGCCGATTCCCTCCCGGTTGCCGAAGAAGTTACATATTTCGATGTACCACTTTCACACAGCTTGCAGAGATACATCTACGAGGTGTGTGCGGACGAAAATGTTCCAGTGTCACTCGTTATCGCAATGATAGACCAAGAGAGCAAGTTCAACCCGGAAGTGGTTAGTAAGACCGGGGATTACGGTCTCATGCAGATTAACACCATCAATCACGAATGGCTGGCAGAGGAATACAGAACAGCAGATATGCTTGACCCATATCAGAATGTTTTCTGTGGAATCAAGGTAATTGGTTCGTACATTCAGAACTACAATGACTACGGTTTAGCTCTGATGGCATACAACATGGGTGACTACGGGTGCTAAGAAAGCATGGGAAAACGGTATCAAATCCACCTCATACAGTGAGAGCGTTCTTGCTCTCATGCAAAAAGTATGAACAGGAGGTGAATGTAAATGCCACAAATGCTGACGCTAAGTAACGGCAGACCCGAAACAATCCTATCCCCGAAGGATTTTGAGGATTTGATTGATAAGCACATGGGTATGGACTGTGCGAATTACTATCAGAATCAGATAGAACAGCTTTCAGAACTCATTCGAGACCTTGACAGTTATGTGGACGATAAAGACGTTCACTCGACCGTCAAGGAGGTGCTGAAAAAAACATGGCTACTAACCGAAAAAAATCGGTAACAGTTTTGAGACCGAGTTCTGTGAGTTACTGTTCCAGCACGGATTTTGGTGTCACAACATGGCTCAAAATGCCGCCGGACAACCAGCAGATGTTATCGCTGTTAAAGGTAAAACGGCATACCTCATTGACTGTAAGGTGTGTTCAAATAACCGATTCCCTCTCTCGAGAGTGGAAGAAAATCAGCATTTTGCTATGGAAACATGGAAAGCTTGTGGAAATGGCGAGGGCTGGTTCGCACTAAAAGGTTGAGGACGAAATCATTATGATTCCTCACTTTTCAATGGTGGCTCTCTCCCTATGAGAAGTCAGCTCTGAATCTGACAGACATTCGAGAGTATGGAACTCCACTGGAAAGGTGGTTGAAGAAATGCTGATTGAAGTCTCAAACACACTGACTGTCAAGAACCCTACCCCGGAAATGGTGCTGTGGTGTAAGAGAAATCTCACCATACCAAACCCGGAATATGCGAAAAAATCTCGCATGAATCTATGGCTCGGAAACACGCCGAAAATCCTGTCACTCTATGAGACCCGAGGAACAACGCTGGTGCTTCCGTTTGGAACACTCCGACTACTACCGAAGGACATATCCGATAAGGCACTGTTCTTGAGCAAATTTGCCGCCCCTGTGGAGGTGAATTATAACGCTGATGTTCCACTCTATGACTACCAAGAAATCGCCGTACAAGCGATGGTAGCCGCCAAGTATGGGATATTACAGAGTGCCGCCGGAAGCGGTAAAACGCAGATGGGTATTGCCCTCGCCGCAAGGCTGGGACGGCGTACATTATGGCTCTGCCACACACTCGACCTTATCAAACAGAGTAAGGAACGAGCCAAGCTCTATATGAGCGAAGACCTCATGGGTACTATCACGGAAGGAAAAGTCAATCTCGGTGAGGGAATCACCTTCGCCACGATTCAGACAATGTGCAAGCTCGACCTCGCACAGTACCGGGACTACTGGGATTGCATTATCACAGACGAGGTACACCGGGTCAGCGGAAGTCCTACCGCCGTGACGCAGTATCAAAAAGTGCTGAACAGTTTATCGGCACGACACAAATATGGTCTGTCAGCAACGGTACACAGGTCAGATGGAATGATTAAAGCTACCTACGCCCTTGTTGGTGAGGTTGCCTACAAAGTCCCGGACGAAAGCTGTGGCTGACAAGATTATGAAGGTAGGTATCTACCCCGTGGGTACAGGGGTGCAGATAAGCCGAGAAGTCCTTAACACGGACGGAACGTTGAACTACACCAAGCTCATTACCTATCTTACCGAAAATGTCGCTCGGAATCAGCTTATTGCAGATTCCATCGAGCAGAGACCTTCTCTGATTCTGTCGGACAGACTGAATCACCTTGAAACATTGATAAGTCTTCTCCCGGCTGATATGCAGAAGGACGCTGTGATGATAAGCGGCAAAATGACAACCAAAAAGGGCAAGGCTGAACGAGAACAGGCTCTTGAAGATATGAGGAGCGGCAAGAAGAAATACCTCTTTGCTACATACTCACTGGCGAAGGAAGGGCTGGACGTACCACGGTTGGAGCGTCTGTACCTAACCACCCCACAGAAGGACTACGCTGTGGTGACACAGAGTATCGGGCGTATCGCTCGTACCTTCGAGGGCAAGTCAGACCCTATCGCTTACGATTTCGTGGACGATATAGCTTACCTCGTGAAGTCCTATAAGAAGCGATGTACGACCTATCGAAAGAACGGTTGTTACTTCGTAAAGGAAGGAGGGACAAGCCCATGCGATTGATTTCTTATGACTGTGAGGTCTTCGCCTATGACTGACTCGTAACCCCTCAAGGATAAGGAAACAGGCGTTTACACCTGTATTTGGAACGACAATGAAGCTCTGAAAATGGCATTGTCCGATGATTGTATCTATGTCGGTTTCAACTCGAAACACTACGACCAGTACATCATCAAAGCGATTGCCGCCGGGTTTGCCCCTGAGGAAATTAAAAAGGTCAACGATTTCATTATTGCCGGAGGGCAAGGCTGGCAGTGTCCGCTTCTCGATGGTATCTACTTCCGTTTCAGTAATGTGGATATTCGAGACGATACGCAACAGGGGTTATCCCTTAAAGCCATTGAAGGACACCTCGGTATGTCGGTTAAAGAATCCAGCGTACCGTTTGATATTGACCGTCCTCTAACCCCGGAGGAAAAAAGCCGAGACGGAGTTCTACTGTAAACATGACGTTGATACCGCCGAGACTGATTGACATTCGTAAGGACTACTTGAAGAACAAAATCAACCTCGGTCGGCTGGCTGGTCTCGATGAAGTCAAGGCAATGGGTATGACGAACGCCAAATTGACTGCGGCAATGTTGAAAGCTACCAAGAAGCCGCACGATGATGAACGCAAGTATGTCTACCCGGACAATCTGCGAAAAAGAGTACATACCACCCGAGGTTTTCGCTTTCTTCGATAGAATGTATGACCTATCCATTTCGGACAGTGAGCTTTTCAAAGGCAAGTTCAATCTGAACATCGGTGAGTGTCCTGTGACACTCGGGTATGGCGGTATTCATGGTGCAATCCCAAACTTCTTTTGGGAGGAAACCGAGGATAGAGGAATTTGGAATGAGGACGTAGGGAAGCTACTACCCACACCTCTGTACCATCAATAGGTACACCAAGCAGAAACATTCCGTCTCCGCAGATTTACGAGGACATTCTTGACCGCCGAATGAAAGCGAAAGCCGCTGGCGATAAGCACACGGCGAACGCTCTGAAACTGGTTTGCAACACCACCTACGGTTGCTTGCTGAATCAGTATAACGACCTCTACGACCCTCTCATGGGTAGGTCGGTCTGCATTTCCGGCAGTTATATCTACTGGAACTTGCAGAGCATTGTTACCAAGAGATTGAAGGACTGCGAATTGTCCAGCTCAACACGGACGGTATCATGGTCGAGTGCGATAAGAAGGACTACGACACACTGACCGCTATCTGTGCTGAATGGCAGTCTCGTACAGGCTTTGACCTCGAGGAAGATACCGTTGTCAAGATAGCACAGAAAGACGTAAACAATTACGTTGAGGTTCAGCCTGGCGGCAAGAGCAAAAGAACCAAAGGCGGCTATCTCGTGAAGGGTATCGCTCCGGCTGGTGCTTTCAATATCAATAACTCCTGTGTGATTGTGGCTACCGCCCTCAAGGAGTTCTTTGTAAACGGAACGCCTGTCGAAGACACCATCAATAGTTGCGATGATATTTTCCAGTTTCAGATTATCGCCAAAGCCGGGGCGAAGTACCGGAAAGCCTATCATGTGGTGGACGGTGAAAAGCAGTCCGTTCAGAAGGTGAACCGAGTGTACGCCACAGCGGACGAGAGATACGGAAAAATCTTCAAGGTGAAAGCCGAGGACGATTCCGAAGCGAAAATAGATTCTCTCCCGGAACACTGTATCATCGACAACGATAACGAGCTGTCCATTGACGAGGTAGACAGAAGTTTCTACATCGCAATGGCGAAAAAGCGAGTTGACGATTTCAAGGGTATCAAACCCGAAAAAACTAAAAAGCCAAGGAGGACAAAGAAAATGGCAACTACTACCAAGACCACAAATGTATATCAGAAGCTCCTTACTGCAAGGGCAAAGTTCCTTGAAGCGAACGTGGAGAAGACAGGAAAGAATATGCACCTGTCCTTCAAATACTTCGAGCTTGAGGACATTGTACCGACCGCTATCCGCATTTTCAATGAGGTTGGTCTTATCCCTGTGGTGAACTTCACCGCTGATGTTGCAACCATGAACATCATCAACACCGACAACCCGGAGGAATCCGTACCGTTCGTTGCTCCGTTCAATCAGATTGCTCCTATCGTGAGCAACGCTGGCAAACAGGCTACAAACGAAATGCAAGCTCTCGGTTCTTCCATCACCTATATGCGCCGTTACCTGTATATGATTGCGCTGGACATTTGCGAGAGCGATTCCATTGACGCAAATCTCGGCAATGGCGAGACTGCTTCCGCCCGGCGGCAGAGAAGAAAAGCCCCGGCTACTCCCCGAGCAGAGACAGGAAGTGAAGGAGAATCTGACTGCTCCGGCTGACAATGCTTCTGCTTTACAGATTAAGGGTCTGAAAGCTGTTCTCAAGAAGCTCAAGGACGCTGACCCGGGCAAGGAGGAACTGATTGCGAACATCGCAGTACAGACCAAGGGATTCACGGAGATTTCCAAGTCTGATTGCGAGACGCTGATTCAGAAGATTACTGCAATGCTGGAAGGAGGGGCTAAGTAATGGCAGACATTAAGTGGCTCGAGGGCAATCGTATTCAGATTGCCCCTCCCAAGAGAACCAAGAAAATCACAGGTACTCGCTTTGCTACTATCCTCGGTCTGAATCCGTGGAGTACCGCATTTGAAATGTGGTGTGCGATTACCAAAACCTATGAAAAGCCGTTCGAGGACACTATCTACACCATCGCTGGTAAGACCATCGAGCCGAAACAGGCTCGCTACATGGAGCAGTCCTACGGTATGGACATTGTTCGCCCTTCCGATGTGTGGGGTGAGGACTACTTCAATAAGACATGGGGAGATTTCTTCCCGGAGAGCAAACACCTCGGCGGTATGTGGGACTATCTGATGAAGGGTGAAGACGGCAAGACCATCGAAGCTGTTTCTCGAAATGAAGACCACCAAACGTGCGGAGGACTGGCAGAACGATGTTCCCGAGTAGTATTACGCATTACAGGCGGCATTATACGCTTACCTGTACGGTGTGGACGATGTTATCATGGTCGCTTCCTTCCTTGACGAGAAGGACTACAAAGACCCGGCGGCGTATCAGCCGACCAAAAAAAGCAACACCATCACTGTTGAGTTCAAGGTCTCCGAGCGTTACCCGGACTTCGCAGACAAGGTAGCCGCCGTTGAGCAGTGGTGGGTTGATTATGTCGATACTGGTATCTCCCCGGAGTATGACGAGAAGAAGGACGCTGAAATCCTTGCGGCACTCCGCACCAACACCCTGTCTCCCGAGACTGACATTGAAGCTCTGATTGCAGAAGCCGAAGGTCTCAAGAAGGAGCTGGACGAGATTTCCGCTTCTACCGCAGACAAGGAGAAGCGTCTCAAGACCATCAATGACATTATCAAGAACACGCTATGGGGCAGTTCCGTGATGGTGATAAGAAGGTCGAGGTCAAGGGTTCTACCTATGTGTGGACTATCTCTCGTTCCGAGACTACCAGCGTTGATAAGGACGCTCTGAAAGCTGACGGATTGCTGGATAAGTACAGCAAGAAATCTGAAACCTACCGTATGACGGTTAAATAAGGAGGACAAATTCATGGCAAACAGTAAGGAACTGACCGAACAGGTCATGGAACTGCATAAGAAGCAGACCGAGGAAATGAAAGCTCTCGAAGAACAACGTGAGGAAGCTCTCAAGGTTGAGAAGTACGATGAAGCCGCTGTTGAGCTTCACAATATGTACAACAGCTATATCAAGGCTGGTTTCACCGAGGAACAGGCATGGAAGTTGACGGAAATCGTCTTCACCAACAGTACGAAAAAAAGGAATTTTTTTGGAGGACACTACAATGGCAAGAATCCCTATGACGAGCGGTTTTGTAATTATCCCGGAGGGAGAATACGTTTTCCGCATTTATGACGCAACCTATGACGAGGATTTCGGTCGTATCGAAATCAAGCTGGTAAACGCACAGGGCGCAACCCACACCGAGCGTTTCTCTATCAAGGATAAGAATGACGAGTACAACGAAAGGCTCTGAACGCTTTCTCCTACTTCGCTAAGACGGCTATGAACGATTACACGATGGAGGACATTGACCCGGAACAGCTTATCAATCACTACATTCGTGCAGAGGTTGTTCACACAAAGTTCCGAGCAACAAAGACCCGAACAAGGGAAGTCACTTTCGCAAACCTCGGAGACAAGTCTCCGGCAGATGGTTTCGACACCGAGTCTGTCGCTCGTGCGCTCACTCTCGGCAGTGGTAACAATGCCGCTCCGAAAGCCGCACCTAAGACACAGACTGCTTCCGCTCCGGTTAAGACTGGACTGGATATTGACGCACTGTTGGGTTAAGCAATCAGCCGGGAGGGCAAGCTCCTCTCCCAGATTTTTAATAGGAGGTGTCGCATGACAGATAATGTCCAATCACCCGGCACATTATGAGACCAGGGAAATTCGAGAGTGCATCGAGGTAATGCTCGAGACACAGGGCGTGGAAGCTGTTCTGAATTTTTGTCAGTGCAATGCTTTCAAGTACCTGTATCGTGCCAAGCGGAAGAATGGTCTCGAGGACATGAAGAAAGCCGTTTGGTATCTGAACAAATATATCGAATTGAAGGAGGGTCATAACTATGACGAAACGACAGTTGGTGAAATGGCTGGAAGCCAAACAGAGTGACGCAAAGGCAGAGGTCGAAATTCAGTACGCAACGGCTGAAAAAGCCTATTTTTGCACAGAGAGACGAAGCTCTGAAAATCAATGAAACTGTGGACGAGGTGTTCCGTTTGATTTCGGAAGCTGATACGGTGGCGAACCGCTGGAAAGAAGCTCTCGAGAAGGTTGAAGGGATTGATACTACCTGTGGTTGGTACACCTCTTTGACAACGAAGCTCTCTGATTTGTCTGATAAAGAGAACATTCGTATGTACATCATGAAGGATTTCACGGACGGTACTGACGCTCTCCGTCAGTTGAAAGCAAAGCGTTCCGAAACCCTTCGTGAAATTGAGAAGAACTATATCAATGTGATTGCGAATGTGGAATCCATGAAGAACGCAAAGACGGCGGTTGAGTATCTTGAGAAGCTGGGGTTCGACCTGTCCGCTCTGATTGAAGCTGACAATCACCCTGTTACTACCGCACTCACTGTGGAGGTAGATACCAAGTTTCTGTTTATCGGAGGTGAAAAGAAATGACAATCAATGAGTACCAGACCGAAGCTCTCCGCACTGCGGCTGGCATGAACCACCCGAACAATGACGAGATTCTTCTCAACGGCGTTATGGGTCTCTGTGGTGAATCCGGCGAGTGTGTGGACATGGTTAAGAAGTACCGCTTCCAAGGTCACGAGCTGGACAAAGCTCACCTCGCAAAAAGAGCTGGGCGATGTGGCGTGGTATCTCGCAGTTACCGCCCACGCTATCGCGGCTACGACCTCGAGACGGTGTTGCAGATGAACGTAGACAAGCTCCGCAACCGTTACCCGAATGGGTTCGAGAAAGAGCGCAGTCTTCACAGACAGGAGGGTGACGTATGACACTGGCAGAACGTATTGAGAAGTTCAATAACCTCATGGGTGACATTGTTCCCCGGAGGTCAAGAAAGACCTGTTGGAGAAGGGATTCTTCACCGCTCCGGCAAGCACTAAGTATCACGGTAATTATGAGGGTGGTTTGTTCGACCACAGCTACATGGTAGCTCACTACCTCAAGAAGCTCACGGAGGAAAAGTGCCGTCTTGACTGGCAGAACCCTCGCTCACCTCTGCTGGTTGGTATGTTCCACGACCTCTGTAAGATGGACAACTACCAGCACCCGGTCATTGCCGAAACTCTCGGCGGCGAGGAAATCAGAGACGATTCCAAGTGGGAATACGCTATGGACACTCTGCTCAAGGGTCACGGTGACAAGTCGGTTATGGTGCTGGCACAGTATTTCAAGCTCACCGAGGAGGAAATCATGTGTATTCGCTATCACATGGGAGCTTTCTGCGATAAGTCCGAATGGAACGATTATACACGAGCAGTGCATAAATATACAAATGTTCTGTGGACACACCAAGCCGATATGCTCGCTTCTCATGTAGAGGGGGTGTGAGGTATGGTGGCAAGAATCCCGAATTTGGAGCTTCTGCTCTATAAGGCACAACAGGCTCTCGCCCATGACCCGGACTTCGTTCAGAAGATTGCCGAGATTAAGGAGAATGATAGCCGCAAGAAAGTCTACCTCGATTTCAGTGTTGAGTGTTTCTCACAGATTTGGGGTAGCACCTGTACCGGGTTCGATGTGACCGAAGCTGGTGAGCCTGTTATGGCTGGTTCGGCTATGACCGAGGAATACACCACCATCGTATATGATAAGACCACAGATACCTACTGTGTGTTCTTCGGAGACCGCCCTTGCTACAAGGTGGATAACCCGAGCAACGAGTTTTACGAGGACATGATGAAGCGTCAGATGGCAAGCCTGTCTCGAGGCAAGAACCGCTATTAAGGAGGAGTGAGCGATGATTAAATTTGAGAAACCCGATGTATGGGGCTGGGAACACGCTATCCGAGGAATGAGAAATCCCCTCAATAGCTGGGAACGCTCCGACAGCTACCCGGCGGTTGACTGCGGCAAGTGTGGAATCATCGACCGAGAAGGTATCTGTCACCCGAAGGAGCATGACTGTACTCCGTATGAGTGCTATGCAATCGGTGACAATGATAAAGACCTTATGACCCGGCTCATTCGTGGCGGCGCACCTCACCGTAAGTTCCTTCGTCAGATTTTCGTATCGGTGGATATTACCGCTCCTCTCTATTGGTGGAAGGAGTTCGATACATACAAGGTCGGCACGACAGCTAATAGCTGTTCCACCATGCACAAGATACAGGCAAAGGAGTTCACCTTCGAGGACTTCTCCTGTGAGCATTTGGACGAGGCCGAGCAAGGCGATTCTCGGTGTTGTGATTAGCGAGCTTAACAACAATCGTGGCTGGTACAACGATTACAACAGGCTCGTGAGTGAGGGTGATTTCACCGATGTTGAGCGTAAGCAGTTTTGGTGGAACATGGTTCAGCTTTTTGCCCTCCTCTTTCAATCAGAAGCGAACGGTCACTATGACCTACGAAAACCTTCTGAATATGCTGGAATATCGCAGAGGTCACAAGCTGGACGAGTGGCGTATGTTCTGCGATTGGATTCTCACCCTCCCTCATGGTTCGCTCTTGAAGGAAGGTGTGGGTAATGAACAGAGCTGAACGGCGTAGGCAGAAGAAAGCCGGAATAAAGGTGCAGAAAGAACCCACTCTGAATCTGAAAGTCAGTGATTTCGACCACATGGTCTCTCATGCGGAGAAGTCAGCCAAGGAAAGAGCGACAGCGGCGGCAATCCACGAAATCGACCGACAGATTCTTGAGCATGACGAAGCCTATTCTCTCTCGACATTGACGCAATGGTGCTGTGGACGCTTCATGTTTACCTCGGGTTCGGTAAGAAAGCGTCTCGAGAGATTCTACCGGGATATGTTGAAGGAACACATTCACATGAGGGAGGTCTACGAAATGGACGATACCTACCCGGAACGCTACAAACTCAAGGAGCTTTGCAATGTCGATGTGGAAGCTCTGAATAATGAATTTAAGGAGGTTATACACAATGTATAAGTTGAAGAACGTCAACGGCAGAGTGAACGCTCTGCTCCGCACCGGGAAGGATTTCGTAAAGAACAACCTCTCCGTGTCTGCGGCACAGCATATCATTGACACTGGTAAGCTGGTGGAATCTGACAACCCGGACTACCCTATCTGTATTGATAACCAGTGGTATTTCGAGGGTGTCGAGGTCAAAAAAGACAGCGAAGAAAGCCCAGTTGAGTTCCATGTATGGGGAAATGAAGGAGGGCAAGCAAATGAGCCGAACTTTCTACTCCGAGTATGTGAAATCATTGTCTGCGATTCTATGCTCGACACGACAGCCCGAAGTTCCACTCGGAAGCAGACAAGCATAACTGGGCGGCGTGTGACAGCGCACTCAAGTCGTTCTCCGATAATGACCGAGCAATGCTCCTGTATATCTATCGTGAGGGCGATACCGTCCCGGACAATATCTATCAGTTGGCGAAGTCCAAAGGTATCTCACAGGACAGCATTTGGAAGCTCGTAAATGAGCTGGAAAGAAAGGTGGCAAAGCGGCGTGGTTTACTATGACAATATTCCCGAGGAATTAAAGAAACTCGACCAGTGGGTGTGTGCGAATGATGGAAGCAAAGTCCCTATGAAAGCATGGGAGAACAAGCCGCTTCCTCAACCAACCCGGAAACATGGTCTGATTTCGAGACTGCTCTCGAATCGTACAACCAGCACTATTACGACTACTGCGGTTTCGTGTTTGCGGACAATGGGTATGTCGGGATTGATATTGACGAGGGGTACGATGAAGACGGTCTTATGAGCGTCCTCGGGGCTGATATTGTCGGTAAGTGCCACAGCTATACGGAGAAATCCCGGAGTGGGCGTGGATTCCATATCCTACTCCGTGGAACTCTCCCCCTTCAAGGGCAAGAACAATCTTGCTGGCGTGGAGATTTACAAGGCGGCTCGCTACTTCATTATGACCGGGAACACCCTTCTCTACCGAGAAATCATCGAAAACCAAGAAGCGATTGATTATGTTGTGGAGAAATACTTCCCGGAAGCTCGAGAGACCTCCGATAAGGTGGTTGTTGGGCGAGAGACAAGATATACGCCCCTGTATGGGAAGAACCTGTCGTAAATGGGCGTGTGAAGCTCCGTCCAGTCTATCCGAGAATCCCGGACGGAAGCCGCAATATCTGTCTCACCTCCCTCGCTGGTATGCTCCACAATCAAGGCTATTCCAAGTCACAGATTTACGAGGAGCTGTTGTACGCCAATACGGTTGCCTGTGACCCACCTCTTGATAGGAACGAACTGCGAACTATCTGCAACAGCGTCACGAGGTACAAGCGATGAAGATTAAATGCTGTAAGGACTGCGTTGCTCGAAGCGACACCCCGGCTGTCACGGTGTATGTCTCGAGTACCTATACGAAAAGGCTCTGTGGGAGGAAGAAAAAAAAAGTCATTCGTGAGGAACATAGGCGATTCAGTGAACTATATGAGCAACGCTCCGAGGGTGTGCGAAAAGCATTAAAACACAGAAGACGATAACTTGCACAGAAAAGATAAAAAATTTATCTTTTTAGGTATTGACATTCAATCTTGTATGTGTTATCTTATAATCACAGCAAGACAAAAACTTATCCAATAAAGATTAAGGAGGATTTTATCATGGAAGTTATGAGAAACATGACTATTGACACTGAACTGTTTGAACTGGGAGACATTATCTCCTTCACACTCACCACAGGGGAAAAGGTTAAGGCGAAAAGCCATTCGTGAGACCCCGAACGGTATGCTTTTCATCACCGTTGATTGTCTCAAGGACGAGCAGAAAATGTTCGAGAATCCCGGCAGAGCCGAAAAGGTTGACTACGAACATTCCGACCTTCGCAAGAAGTTGAACGGAGAAATCTTCGAGAGCTTCCCGGAGGAAATCAAGGGTCGCATGGTTGGTATGCGAGTAGGTCAGACGAACTGCTTTGATATGCTCCGTATTCCTACCGAGCGTGAAATCTTCGGAGAGAACCCTTACGGTAAGGACGAGCCTGTATCTGTTAGACGCTTCTACGGCATGGAGAACCGCCGTGAGCGTATCGCTTTCCAAGGCTCGGAGACAGGTACATGGGAATGGTACTGGTTGCAGAATAAGGTTGAGGATTCCGCTTCCGCTTTCGCCCGTGTCTTCGACACCGGTCGTGCGAACTACAACAACGCTTCCTTTTCTTTTGGCGTTCGCCCGGTCTTTCTCTTATCCTAAAATCTCGCCCCCTTGTGGGGCGAGTTCAATAAAGAACGGAGGTGAAATGTCGTGCAGACAAGATGTGAAGCCTGTAAGAAAAGATGTGTCTGCCACGCTTGCCCTCTACATAATCAATGCCGCTACACTTTGAGGTGTAAATACTCAAAGTGTTACTGCGGAAAAATATAGGAGGTTATCAGAAAATGGAACAGAACAAAATCTGTCCTCTCCTCACGACTAACACTGTCGTAGACGAGAATAACACCGTGAAAAATTGGCACACAGCCTGTTTTCTGCGTAACCGAGCAGTGTTCGTGGTGGTTGGAGGACAAACAGAAATGTGCAATCGCAGTTATGGGAGGTAAGAAATAATGGCATATTACATGAATAAGAGCGTCCCGGCGAAGCGAGGAGATATTTTCTACATTTCCAACTCCAAGTGCTACGCCACAGACCCGAGTAATACAGAGGGAAGACCAGCAATCGTTGTCTCCTCTGATAAATTGAATGAACACGCAGATGTTGTCGAGGTGGTCTATCTCACCACCAAGGAAAAGCGTCTCAATGCCTACTCATGCAGAGGTGCTGTGCAAGATTCCTTCAACCGCTCTGTGTGAGACCATCTACACGGTCAATAAGGACAGGCTGGGCGATTTCGTCCGTACCTGTACCGATAAGGAAATGGAGGGTGTCAATGCTGGAATCCTCTGCTCACTCGGTATCGCCGCTCCTGTGGTCGATGGTGAGCCTGTTGACAACTCTGTAACGGTCGAGAGGAATCTTTACAAGCACCTTTACGAAGACCTTCTCAATAAGGTAATGGCGAGGTGATGGATATGGGTAAAGGAGCTGATATGAGCTGGGAAGACATTCAGAATGAGTTCGACATTATGAACCGAATGTCGTGCCGCCCGGTTGGGTTGCAAAAAGTCCCCGGCAATCATATTTTCGATGAAGACCAGTCTGTGAAATGGAACAGAAAACAGGTCGAATTGAATAACAAGAAAGTATCAGAGTGAAGTCGCTCGGCTCAACACCGAGAAGAACAAGGCTCGAGATTCCGTCTACAATCTGATTATCGAAAAGATTCAGTATGAGGTGGGTCACAGGCTCTCTCGCAAGAAAGCGGAAGCCATTTGGAATCGTGCCTATGAGGACGGACACTCTTTCGGATTCTATGAAATCCGTTGCCGCCTGTCAGACCTTATTGATTTGACGATTATTCTGCTGGGAGGTGATAAGTAATGCAAGAGCTTTTCGAGACACGCAACGGTCGTGTCATTATGGACGAGGACTTATCCTCGAAGATGTATCTGATTAAGCAGTATCACCCCGAGAAAGCAGACGAGACCAGCTCCGGGTTTGAGTGGTCTGAAATGGGTATGGCAAACCTGTTCGGCTTGCTCTACTCTCACGAAGCTCGCTACTGCCCGGAACACAAGAGCTGGTACACCTATCACGAAGGAGCATGGCGTAAGGACGAGGAGCAATTCTCGTGTCCGAGAAGATTAAAGATTTCGTCCGTCTGATGATTCTCTACTGTGGAGAAATCGAGGACGATGATAGCCCGAAAGTCCTACACCGGGTTCGTCAATAAGATGGGTGACAGGCGTATGCGAGATAGAATCCTCAAGGACGCAACAGGTGAGCTTCGTATCTCTGCTGTGCAGTTTGACGCAGACCCTTATCTCATTAACTGTCTCAATGGTACATACGACCTTCGAGACTTCTCCTTCCGGGAACATAGCTGGGACGATTTTCTCACCATGCAGACAGCATTTAGCCACACTATCTCCAAAGACGGTTAAGTGTAAACGCTGGGAGAAGTTCATTAAAGAGGTCACACAGAATGACGAGGATAAGGCAGACTTCCTTCAAAGGGCTTTAGGCTACTCCATGCTGGGTATGAGCAACGAGGAGTGTATGTTCATTCTCCATGGTAAGACCACTCGTAACGGTAAGTCTACTCTGCTCAACACCATCGAGACTATGCTCGGTGACTATGCCAAGGTTGCCCCGGTCGGTATGATTTGCCGTGGAGACCGTCAGAAGGACGCAGAAGCCGCAAGCCCTACCCTTGCCGGGTTGAAGGGCAAACGCTTCGTCACAATGTCCGAGAGCAACGAATACGGCAAACTGGACGAGGAGAAAAAATCAAACAGCTTACAGGCGGTGAAGAAATCTCTGCTCGTGCGCTGTACCAGTCGGCAATCACATTCAAGCCGCAGTTCACCTTATGGCTTTCCTGTAACGACCTTCCGATGGTAACGGACAAGTCTCTGTTCGCTTCCGAGCGTATCAAGGTGGTAGAGTTCAACCGCCACTTCTCCCCGGAGGAACAGGACACTCACCTCAAGGACGAGCTGTGTGAGCAGTCCAGCATGAGCGGCATTTTCATGTGGCTGGTGCGTGGGTATATCCACTACAAGGAGCGTGGACTTGCAATGAGTGGCAGTCTGAAATCGGTTGTCACCAAGTACGAGCGTGATAATGATCTCGTATTGCAGTTCCTCGAGAACCGCTGTGAGCGTGTCCCGGAGGAAAGCTCGCCAACCGTTATCAAGGCGAAAGACCTGTACAACGCTTTCAAGATTTGGGCGAAGTCCGAGGGTGCTTATATCCTGTCGGCTCGTAAAGTTCAATTCTGAAATGGAGCGTCACCCGGAGTGGTTCGACAGGAAATCGACCTCGAGCGGCTATGCAACTTACTGTGGTTTGAAATTGAAGGAGGTGCTGTAATGAGCAAATATCTCGAAACCCTTCCGCAGTATCACTTTGACAGAGACGATTTCTGTAAAGTGTTCGGAGAAGTTTTCACCAATGATGAAATCATTGACATTGATGTAATGTGGGTTATCCACAGAACACCGAGAACTTCCTTCTCTATCGCTGGGAAGACGAGTTTTTATATCATTCATCGTGACAGCGGCACGATTATCAACTGGTATAAGCATTTGGGACGAACCAACACCTGTAACAAGGAAGGATTCACTCTTGCTGATTTGAAGGAGCTTTTGCTTCTTCTCAAGGAAAGACGAAGGAGGTCGAGGTATGAAACAATGGGGGAGTACGAAGCTCTCCAAGCCGCCCTCACTAAGAAATCCGAAAATAACCCCTATGGTCGTACTGGAAATTTCAAGCGTGAGGACGGTTATAAAGAAGGGATTCTTGCCGCAAAGAGTATTCTTCACAGCTTTTATCAGCGTCAGTCCCAAGGTAAGGAGGAATCACAATGCAGTTAGCAGAAAAAAACAGGAGTTGGTACGGCTCTTGAATCTGTACCAAGCTGACCTTCTCATGGACAATGACAACAATATCCGGGAAGCCGCAAAGCACTCGGGTAAGAAATGGGAAGGTAACTATAAAACTGGTGTGAAAGCCCAGTACGAACACGCTCGGGTCATTGCCGCAAAGCTGTCGGTAGAAATCGGCAAGTCGGTAAAATCCTACTACGAGCTGTAAAGGAGGACACAATGAAACAGACTGTTGTATTCGATTTTGATGGAGTGATTCACAGCTATACTTCCGGCTGGAAGGGAGCAACCGTCATTCCCGACCCACCTGGTTCCCGGTATCAAGGAAGCCATTGAGAAAATCAGACAGCTTTATCATGTGGTGGTTGTCTCCTCTCGCTGTTCTTCCTCGGAGGGTGTTACGGCAATCATGGACTATCTGAAAGCGAACGATATTGTCGTAGACGATGTGGTCATGGAGAAGCCCCCGGCAGTAGTTTACATTGACGATAGAGCTATTCGATTCAATGGAGACCCGAGCGACTTACTGAATCAGATTGTTTCGTTCAAGCCGTGGAACGCCGCCGGAACGTGTCACGGTGTTGCTATGCAGATTGAGGAGTTTCAGAACGCTTCTCTGCTGGAACGTCTCAAGGCTCGCATTGCCGAGAGCGCAATCAAGGTGTCTACTGTCAAAGCTCCGCACACCTACATGAAAGCTGTCGGAACAAGGGAGCTTGAAAAGATTCCCGAGGAGGAGTTGGGAAATGAAGACACGAAAATGACATACTTGCAGAATACGTTCGCAGTCATTACCCCGAGATTGAGAAGACCTTCGAGGTTGCCGCCTACTCTGCTGGTGTGGCTCTCAAAGAGTTCGGCAGATGTATCAAGGAAGCGTTCGGAGGTACTGATAAGGAGGTAGACGATGTTTGCGATTCAGAACATTAAGACTGGGAAGTTTTTGTACGGCACTGACTATCGCTACCGCCCTCCTCACCAGCGTACCAGCAAGACGAAAATGCTCACATACAGCTCTATCGCAGAAGCCGCACACGACTTTTTGGGTTAAGAGGGAGTGTGGCAAAGATTACAGAATCGTTGTGCTGAAATCGGTTGAGGTTAAGCAGTGATTGACTACTACGAGGGCAAAAACTTCATTTAACACAAAACGGATAAGTATTTATCAAAAACGACATTTACCAAACGATCTAAAAAGGATTGAAAAACAATCTTTTTTTATAAGAACGAGTTATTCTTCTTATTACAGTAGTTAAAGTAGCTGTTCTCAAGGTATTGCGTGTAACTTCCTCTATATAGAAAAATCCCTATATATAGAAGTTATACGCAAAAACCGATTTTCAACTACTTCTACTACTGCAATAAGAATAAGAAGAAAGGAGACTGAAATGGATATAGATAAGATGTTAGCAGACAGTTCCGAGGAGACTGTTGCGACTAAGGAGACTGTTTCCGGCGAGGGTACTGCGGTTGTCCCGGCTGAGAATGATAAGCCTGTCAAGAAGACAAAGAAGAAAGGTAAGCCCCGAGGAGGTAATAACTGGTTGAAGCCGGAAAACATCGCTCCGGGGCTTGAAGCTGGTGATAACACGAAGTTCCTCTCCGTCAATATGGCGTTGATGAATATGCCGGACATTGACATGGAGAATCCGTTGGAGGTGCAACAGCGACTTTCCGACTATTTTGCTTTGTATGCACAGTATGACATGAAACCTACGGTTGTGGGTATGGCTATTGCACTGAACGGACACAACAGACAGTGGCTTTATGCGATTACACACGACATTCCGGGTGGAGGGGCTGGATATAAGATTGCGTTGCCGCCCGAGGTAGCCGACGTAATAAAAAAAGCGTACTTTTTGCTCGAAAATTTGTGGGAAAACTATATGCAAAGTGGCAAGGTCAACCCGGTAGCTGGTATCTTCCTCGGCAAGAACAACTATGGCTACCAAGACAAGACCGAGTACGTTCTCACACCGAACCAGCAGAACGACAACGACTATTCCGCTGATGAAATCAGAGAACGCTACATTGCAAGCGACCAGCAGAAGCGACTTTCAGCAAGCAACTCTGACGAAGATACGAACGACTAAACGACTTTCGCCCACGCTCCGACTTTCCGACTATCAGCCGAGCGACTATCGACTTTCGACTATCGACTATGAAATTGCTCCGGGATTTCCCGGGGCTTTTTCTATGCAAAAAATTCACGGAAATTTTCAGAAAATCAGTCGGACACGGCACTCACCTCTTTACCTCTTTAGTGCATTGAAGCAAAATGCGCCCCGGGCGGCGTGGGTGAACGTGTCCGGGCGGCGTTCCTTCTATATAATGCGAATTTTGCGCCCGGTACAATTCGCAAATTTAGAATTTAGGGGTTGACAATTCGTATAATAAGAATTAGAATAACAATAACAACACAAACAAGATAAATAGCCAACACGAAAAAGATAATTTTTTATCTGAAAAGTATTGACAAACAATCTTGAAAGTGTTATTGTATAGTCAAGGCAAGACAAGAAACAACACTAAAAAGATTATATGGAGGTTTTCAAAATGAAAAGATATGAATTAGCACCGAACGGAACACAAAAAAGTTTCTATGGAAAAGCCGTTGTGAAAATTGACAACGCCGGAAATGAAACGCTTTACAGCTATAACACCCCTATTATAAAGCGGCTTGTAAATGGTTCACTTGTTAGGTTGTGGGGCGGTTGGAGTAATACCACCGGGAAACATATAAAAGCGTTTTGCGGTTTGAATAAAGCCGGGTTCATGGGGCTTGAACATGAACCAACGCCACAAGAAAAAAGCTGCGGCGTATAACGGTACACTTTACAGATAATAGAACGGAGGAAAAGAAAATGAAAGTTAAAACCACAAGAAAAGCTATTGTAAACGGTTCTTATAATGTTAAATGCGCCGGGTATTGCAATTTGTCCTACTTGTTAAACAATCATTCCCCCATTGCGTACACTTGCGGCGTGTACGGTTGGAATTTTGACGTTTATGAGGTTTACGGCGTTACGATTTGCACAGGTTATAGAAATATGCCGGGCGCAAGGCTTCAAAAAAATTAGTGAATACGAGGAAAAAGCCCGGGCTATTTTGAGTTGGGAAGACAAACGCCCATTTGAAGAAAAGCAAATAGCCGTTGAAAACCTTTTTGAAAGAATTTTGTAAATTGAATGGGGGCGTTATTTATGAATAAATACAGCTTTACGAACAACGGCAAAACGTGGGAACGTATCACGAAAAAAAGCAAGCCCGGGCTGCTTATAACAACGGTTTAACCGTTCTGTTTTGCCCGGTGAATATGCGCCCCTTTACGCCGTGGCATTTAGAAATTGACGCAAAACAAGAATTTTGAAGGTTATAACGGCGTTTCTTTTGAAAAAAAAGCCGTGAACGCTTTTGAAAATTATAATTGTATCAACAACGAAACCGGGCGTTATACGGCGTTTTATATCCCGGTTCGAGAAGTTGACCGATTCACCGGGGAAACGCCCACGGTGTACACGTTGGGAACGGTTAAACAATACGATTGTAGCGTTATGGAGGGTTGAAAAATGAAAAAATTTGAAAGTTTATGTAATGAGTACCGGGAAAACAAGCGTTTAATTGAAGAATTGCAAGCTATGAACGATTCTATAAAATTAGATATTCTTGCAATCATGGGAAACGATGAAACGCACGTTGAAGGGGCGGCAAAAGCGACAAATAAAACAGTTGTTTCAAGTCGTTTTGATTCAACCGGATTCAAAAAAGAATACCCGGATTTGTTCACCAAATACAGCCGGGAAACAAGTTATAAACGCTTTTGTGTTCTGTAAAGGGGGTTTTATTATGACGTATTATAAATTTGTTTCGTGGGACATTCCCGCATTTGAAACGATTTTAACCGGGCGTATTCCGGCGGCGTTGCTTGCCGCTGATAATGGAAATTTACAGCCGTTGAAAGATTTACACATTGCAACACAAACCCCGATTTATAAATGTTCCGGCTGGTGTATTCCTTTTGCGGAATATATGCGCTGCTTTTGGGTGAAAACAAAATATTACGGCATTATTGAAATGTACGCATTGAATAAAACAGATATTAGAAAAGAGTTGAAAAAGTAATGTAATAGAAATTATGGAGGTTCAAAAAGAATTGATAATATTGTGTATTCTGATTTTTCCGTTTGTTGTGTTAGCTGATTTATTGAAAATGAATAAATGATTTTACAGCCCCGGTTATATGCCGGGGCTTTTTTCGTGCGTGTACCGCCGCCCGGTAAACGTAAAACATAATCAAGAATAGCCGCCCCGGGTATGCGTGGCAAGCCTTGAACGCTTGTGAACGTGTCCGGGGCTTGTGTCGTTCGTGGGTGTGGGTGCATTGTGTCCGGCGTTCGTCGTGTCCGGCGGCGTGGGTTGTTCGGTTGTTTGCGTCGTTGTGTCCGGCTTGCGTTGTGGGGCGTTGTGGGGCGTTTCCAGGGGCTTTTGTTCGTGGGTGTATGTTTATATGGGTTTACCGTTTCCGGGGCTTGTGGCGGCGTTTCCGGGGCTTGTGGGTACACCCCGGGGATTGACAAGGGGCGAAACCGGGCGAGGGAGTACGCTGAATATTCTCAAAAAATAAAAAGACCCTATAAAAGATAATTTCTTATCCTATCAATGTTGACAATCTTCCTTTCTCGTGCTATACTCGTATCACAAACAATAAACAGGAGGTCAAAACATGGTTAAGAATAACATTGAAGTTGATGTAAAGGTGAAGCTCCTCGAAGCTGGGAAGACACAACAGCAGTTGGGTGAAGAAATCA
>VOFJ01001489.1_pt1 | contig 21776 bp, 32 predicted proteins | sample 5384081 | NCBI WGS metagenome assembly VOFJ01 (sample SAMN12384729, study PRJNA508395) | human gut metagenome | isolation source: healthy gut I | host: Homo sapiens | reverse complement strand
TGCCAAATAATTCTTCGTGTCAGTTTTCCTACTTTGATAGCTTCGGCTACCTTCGACGGCTGGTCTGTCTGTATCACGACATCGGCTGTTTCAATAGCCGCATCACTACCCAGTCCTCCCATAGCAATGCCAACATGACTTAGAGCGAGCACCGGTGCATCGTTCATTCCATCACCGACAAATGCGATCCGGTTTGCCTCATCCTGCCGCAAACGCTCTTCCAGATGATTCACTTTTTCCTTCCGGCAACAGGTCACCATAAGCTTTCGATATACCGAGCTTTTCTGCAAAGTTAGTAACAATACTCTGTTTATCACCGGATAGTATCTGGATGTTTTCAATATTTAAAGCTTTTTAAATTGTCAATAGCTACCTTTGCGTCCTCTTTCAGGGCATCAGCCAGCAGCAGATAACCTGCATAACGGTTTCCAACAGCACAGACCACGATGGTATCCGTTATTTCCAGCAGTTCTTTTGGATAGGATATATCAAACTTAGACAGTAACCGGCAATTACCGACCAGAACCATAGCCCCGTCTATCGTTGCTTCCAAAACCATAGCCGGCAAATTCTTTTTGTACCGGTAACAGCTACACATTCAATGTTTTGTTCTTTCGCATAATTCACAACAGCCTTGGCAATCGGATGAGTACTATCACTTTCTACCGAAGCAACCAGTTTCACTAATTCTTCTTCCGAAACCTCGCCTGCACTTTTACAGGCCTTGTACTTCAAAGGTTCCTTTGTCAGGGTTCCAGTTTTATCGAATACCACTGTATTGATCTTAGTGATAGCATCCAGATAATTACCACCCTTGAATAAAATTCCCAACCGGGATACCGCTCCAATTCCCCCAAAGTAGCCCAACGGAATACTAACCACCAACGCACAGGGACACGAAATCACCAGAAAGACCAAGGCTCTGTATAGCCAATCATTAAATGCAAATACAAATGGAGGATTAATAAGTGAATAAACAAATGGACACAAAACAATTAACACTGCAAGCGCTATAACAATAGGTGTATAAATGCGCGCAAACTTACGAATAAACAATTCAGCCGGAGCCTTACGTTCGGAAGCATTCTGAACAAGCCCAATATTCGGGCAAGTGCACTCTTATCAAAAAGGTCTCGTTACCTCGAGCCGGATAACCTTATCGGTTACAATCATTCCGGCAAGTACTTCTTCACCTTTCCGAATATTACGAGGAACGCTTTCACCTGTTAATGCGGCTGTATTGAAGGCAGCCACTTCATTCTGCATAGTTCCATCCAATGGCACCCGTTCGCCTGCCTTTATTTCTATGATTTCACCGACTTTTATCTTTTTAGGGCTTTCAATAACAAGATTGCCTTCCCGGAGCACTAATGCTTTCTCGGGTCTTACATCCAATAAGGCTCCAATATTACGTTTGGCTTTATCTACCGCTTTATCCTGAAACAGTTCTCCTACTGTATAGAATAACATCACGGCTACTCCTTCCGGATATTCACCAATATAGAAAGCTCCCAAAGTAGCTATAATCATTAGAGTGAACTCACTGAAATAGTCTTTTTCCCTGATACTTTCCCAGGCTTCTTTCATCACTGGAATTCCTACCGGAAGATAGGCTACACGATATACCATATCAAGGCAACAGATCCTTCACGGAAGAATGCTAAATCGAGAGCATTCATAATTATTCCACTTGTCCAGAAGCAGGAGAGAATATCACTTTCCCATATTCATGGAATACCGAAACCTTTGCATCAACCTTTTTTTCTGCTGCGCATGAATGAGCGCCACAACTACAATGTCCCATAACTTTCATCATTTAGTTGATGCAAAGGTAGCAAATGATTTATGCAACAAAGTTGCAAAACCGGTTTTAGAACATATATCCCAACGAGATCATCAGGTTTCTGTTCTTCATTCCTACTTCTTTGATTACCTCAACAAGTCCGAAATCATAGCTTATGGCAACTTGATATTTCTTACTGAACTCAACCCCGGCTTTTTAGTCCAAGACCGAAGTCGAATCGTTTTAGACCATCGTCTCCAAATATATCTTCGGACATCGAGTTACCTCCCCAATTCCGCAATATCTGCAATATCACCGTCCACTTTCAATTTTGCTTTTCCAAACAGCCCAACAGCCATATAAGGACCTACACTACCAAATAATGAAAAATCATCATTGACGGCATATTTATACCCGACACGTACCGGCACTTCCAGATAGTATGGATTAAATTTTATGCTCGCAAGTGATCCTCCATCAATTTTAGCACCTTTCAATGTAAGCAATGCAGCGAAGTCCATATAGGCACCACTACCATTCGCATCCTGCGACAATCCCAACTCTGCTTTTTAACACCTGCGTGAAAACCTATCCTGCTATCAAAACCTGTAATGGTGTATTTACCCTAAAATCCGCAAGCAATCTCAATGGCAATCTCAATTGCAGTAAAGAGCTTGAACACTATGCATCATGATAGTATGAGCGTGAATTTTGTCCGATTTGTGCACACCTTCCCCTTCCCCCACAATGCGACTTGAGGTAATACGCAGATTAAAACCATAAGGAACGGACTTTATCCGAATCCAGTTTTGAAAGGTCTTGCATAAGCCCGGTTTTCAGTATAGATATTCAGCACGTATTTCCTTGCTGTCATGATCCACTTGGCAGGTACGGAGATGAATCTGAAGACAAAAAGCCTTTATGCGACTCGTTTCCTTGAGCCCGAAAGCCTTGGTGTCGTCAAGCTTGCTAATGATGGTCTTATAGAAATTGTGTATCAATGCCGTAAGCAGAAGGAATACGGTGTTCTCTGCCATGAACGACTTGGGGAGCCTGTTCCAGCCGAATCCGTTGTTCATATCATCGAATATACGCTCTTTTGCCCCCACGCTTGTTGTAAAATTCGATGATGTCTCTTGTTGATGAGTCGTAATCGTTGGTAAGAATGCATCTGTAGGTGTATTCACCTTCCCACAAGTCAAGCTCTCCATCCATGCGCTTTTGTCTCTGAATGACAAGACGATAGCACTTGCCTTCCCATTTCTCAACGAGAATGGAATTGAGTTCAAACTGGATGCCGTTGATTTCCTCCGTCTTCCATCCCCTCAGTGAAAACAAGTCATCGTAGAGCGAACTGCATCTGTTGGCGCGGATGTAGAAGTGCGTGCAATGCTTCTCTATCTCACTGACAATTTCCTTCGAGCACGAACCACAGTCGGCTCTGAAGCGATTCACACGGATGCAGTTGGCTTTCCAGTAGGGCAAAGAATCTCTTGTGGGTCTCAGCCTGATAAAAGCGCACATTTGTGTTGCCATCGCTGTTCTCAATATAGACAATCTTATCACCGATGACATATACGCCAGGTCTGTAGCCGAGGAACTTCTTGTATGTCGGTTTGGAATCATATTTCTCTGTTTCAAGGAACTGATGGTCGAAATCGACATCGTAGGTTTCCACCTCCTTCAGCTCACCGGTGGAAACCAAGGCGTTTAAGTAAGGTGTTGAGCTTGTCTGCCGTATTGAAATCATAGGTCTTGCCCTTATCGGAAGTATATGAGATGTTTTCCTGTGTCAGTTCCTTGATGGCTCTGAGGATGGTATCAGAGCTGCATGTGCGCAAGGTCGGATGATACGAGATGACGCATCAGATGCGATGTTACATCCTCCACGCATGAACCGCCACAGAAGTATACGCTCATCAGAGAACGAATAATTTCGCTGTACTGGTATCCGATGATACTGCGGCATCTCTGACCAAGAGTCTGGTCGATAATAGGTGAAAGCATGGAGTCAAATCGCTCCATGATTGAAAAAATTCCTCCAAAAAGGTGTGAGTTTTTCGGATTTTATTAGTACCTTTGCCATGTCTTGTTACGATTTACGCTTGTTTTGATTTGCAACACTAAGATAAGTGAAAAAAATCTGACATGGCAAAATCCTGAGCAACTTTTTGTTGCTCAGAACTTATAAATAAAGTTAAATCAAAGTGTTGCGGAATTAAGGTTTACTAACATTCATACCTGCCATCACACCCCCCATTTCAGATTGTCTTGAGCATTGATACTCACCGCACTTATCGCTACCAAAGCGAATAATAATAAGGCCTTTTTCATACGAATAAATAATTTAATTATTGTTTAGAAATTATGTGAGGCAAAAATAACAATAATTCGCATAACTCCGAGAGATTTAGTAAAAATATAAAAAATAAACGATATGAATCTTATGAGGTATAGTCATAGCAAAAAGAACCGGACTATTTCAAACGATTTTACGAGATATAGAACAAAAACACTCTGTACAGAGAAAAAAACAAAAAGAATGAAAGACTGTATAACTTAATTAATTGTTATCTTTGCACAATCAGTCGTAGCACGACTGTATTGTTTGTTTTAAGAAAAAAAGCGTTTAGCTGATTTCTGTGCCAGTGAAAAGTCCAAATAAAATCAACGCACATGAAACAGATAAATGCTCCTTGCAATATGCGGGGGAGTGTTTCCTGTTTGTGCGTTAGGGGCTTGGACTCCCTCACTGGCGGATAGGCAAATGCTCTCCGCTTTTTTGTGCCTATAAATTTGCAATAGATACAAACGACAAATTAGTAATAATCACAAAGGCAAGTCAATTCGGGTGGAGCGGTTACCCCCGAACGACTACAGAGTCGAAAAACGTAACATTTAGATGTTACTACTTGCCTTTGAAAATATAAGAAACAGAGGCTAGCTACACCTGCAAGGGGAACAAATGGATTCATCCAGGAGTTCCCCTCTATTTTTGTGAAGATGTGTACTATTGGAAAGACAGATATTAGAGCTACATATAAATTTGATGATTCTTATTGTCAACCAAAAAGCTTTTCCCAAATAGTATAATGATTATCATCGGTTTACATGCTGACAATAAGCCATGACAATAGGCTGACAATAAAAAATTATAACTTCTATTGTCAGCCTGTTCTTTAATCCCTTTGGAGCAAGATTATAAGATTCGTTCCAATGTGTCGATATACTCTGACTTAATTCCCTGCTTGATCCATGTTATAAACTACTGAAGACTATCATTGTCTACAGTAACAATACCATCGACATAAAAAACACATACGCTTTATAAAATGAGTATGCCCCTGTTAAATGAATGCTACATAACCGGTATCTTTCACTTACCAAGCAGGTATTGTTCCATTAAAGTGTCGGTGTTGTTAACTCCCCCACGGCCGTGACGAGATCTTCCCCACGGCTGTGGTAGGAATTCATCACGGCTGTGGGAAGAAGTCACCACGGCCGTGGAGAATTAAAGATACCGGTGCTTTAGTGGAACAATACTGATACCCTAGAGGAACTATACTGGCGTGTTAGCGGAACTATATAGGTATATTAATGAAAAGATATCACTTTGGAAAGGCTCTGTTATAAAAATGCGGCATTACTTCGAAACATGTTCATAAAGCTATTGTTTATCAGGTTATTAAAAGGATCATAAGAGATAAAAGTAAGGCTGACAGTAAAAGTAGATATCTTTTATTATCAGCCTATTATCAGCATCTATTGTCAGGTGATATAGTATTGATATTCATATACTTAAATACCATTCTGACAGTATGACAATAAAACAGGTACAAATCAATAGAAACGATCATAAAGTTTTTACTAGGGAAGAAGAACTAAAGGAACTAAAACGAATTCAACAATTGGCATTTGAGTCGAAGAAGGAAAAATTTATTGATAGAAGAATTTGGAAAAATTATGGAACCTCTGTTTTTCTATTTTAAGCGCAATTGCCAGAGGTAGAAATACAGCAACACCAGGAGAAAAAAACGTAGGTGACTATCTGAAACAGTACTTAGTCAGGCACGGATTACAGTTTTTCTATGAGCACTTTAGTACCCCATCACCTGTATTCCGTGCCCAATATAATATCATTGTTGGTTTGCTTCTCGGTCTATCCGAATAAACTCCAGAAGTCGTTCTACCGCTTCTTCTTCAGGAATATTTTTCTCCACACACACCCTTGCCTTTATAGAGACTGATTTTCCCCCTCCTGTCCTGCTCCTACATAGCCGTAGTCTGCATCTGCCATCTCACCGGGACCATTCACGATACACCCCATGATGCCGATCTTCAAGCCTTTCAAATGTGAAGTGGCTGCCTTAATACGGGCAATAGTCTTTTCCAAATCGTAAAGTGTACGGTACCGCAACCGGGACAAGATATATATTCTGTTTTGGAGGTACGGGTACGTCCGGCCTGCAAAAGATTCCGGAAAGCAGTAGCATCAACGACGGCATGGCTCAAGTTACCCTGATTGAACAGGAAGATGCCATCACAAAGACCGTCAAAAATCAAAGGCTCCCATATCGACTGCGGACTTTATCTGCAAATTCTCCGCATCATCTTCCGAATAATGCTGGAAGAAGACAACCGGATTTTGTAAACCTTCCGTCATTAGTTGATGTACCAGTGCACGGTGCTCACCCAAACGGTTCGGATGATTGCTTTGGGAGACAATCACTACCTCCGGATGATGTTTCAGACAGGCTATCACTTCATCCGTTTGTGCCATGTAGGGCATAAACAGGAATTTAAGAAAGACTCTGCATTGCATTCTCCATTAAAGGCAGCTGTGCATGAAATGCAGGCCAGAGCACTTCCAGTCTTTCTCCCTGCCATACATCCGCATCAAGAATATATTCTACTCCGTCTTCCCGTTGATCGGGCAAGGTTCTTCCGGCGTAAATATAGTCCGGTGTGAATTGCGGGTTTACCTCTTTCTTCCGTCCATGCGGTCGGCAATAACCACAGGTACATGTTCACCTCCGATATTACGGACGGCTTTTGTCTTGCGACGTTCGGGAGACAGATAATTGAATTCCGGTGCTTCAATCCCGGAATATAAGGATGATCCTGCCTCAACAGAACATAATCCACCAGTTTACGGGACCGGAATTTCTGCTTCAGGAGGCTTCGCTCAAAAGATACCCGAATAGTATCTCCCAATCCGTCACTCAATAGCGCACCGATGCCAAAGGGCGGACTTGATACGTCCGTCTTCTCCATCTCCGGCTTCTGTCACCCCGAGGTGTAATGGGAAAGCCATCCCTTCTTTTCCATGACGTCTACCAACAGGCGGACGGTTTTTTACCATGACAACCGTGTTGGAAGCCTTGATGGAAATCACCACATCCGTGAAGTTTTCCTCTACACAGATACGGAGAAACTCCATGCAAGGACTCTACCATTCCCGCGGGGGTATCGCCATAAGCGGGACATGATACGATCGGACAGAGAGCCATGATTTACTCCGATCCGGATAGCTGTGTGATTCTTTTTTACAGATATTCAGGAACAGGACAAACCGGTCATGGATTTTTCTGTATTTCCTGCGCATACTCCTCGTCTGTATATTCCAGTTTTTAAAAAGTACGCGCAGCATCTACATAATTTCCCGGATTGATTCGCACCTTTTCGGCGTATTGAGCAGCCACGTCTGCCACTTTCGGATTGAAATGCACATCGGCAACCAACGGAACCATATATCCCTGGCTACGCAGTCCGATATTAATGTTCATCAGGTTTTCGGCTTCTTTGATGCCCTGGGTTGTGAGGCGGACATACTCTCCACCTGCATCAACAATACGTTTCGCCTGTTCCACACAAGCCTGTGTATCCTGCGTAGACGTGTTTGTCATCGACTGGACACGAATAGAATTGGGCGCCCAACGGCACAGCCCCAATATTTACTTCTGTGGTTTCTCTTCGAAAAATAATTGAATAGATCCATTAGTTCGTTTTATATTCAAACTTCACTTCTTTCAGTTCTTCGTTTGCTTTTTACGATTTTCTTTTTCAGTCCTTCCTTGTAAGCAGCAAAACTGCCAGTTTCTCATCGCTCAATGCCAGCATCTGGATGGCAAGCGATAGCGGCATTCATCGCTCCGTTGATGGCAACCGTTGCTACAGGAATGCCCGGAGGCATCTGAATGATAGAATAAAGTGCGTCCACACCATCGAGCACGGAACCTTTTTACAGGTACTCCGATTACCGGCAATGTAGTGTTAGCCGCAATTACACCGGGAAGGGGCGGCAGCCATTCCGGCAGCAGCGATAATTACTTTAATGCCACGGTTGTGGGCATTCTTCGCAAACTCTTCCACAGCTTCCGGGCGTGCGGTGAGCAGAAAAGAGCGTTCATTTCGAACGGTACATGCATATCATTCAGCATGCTGTGCAGCCTTCTCCATAACAGGAAGGTCGGACGTTGCTGCCCATGATAATACTTACAATTGGAGTCATAGAATAAAAATTAAAAGCCTCTTCACAGCCCTTTCACGAAGAGAGGGGGTTCAGCTACATTCAACTTATATTAGTTATATTTCTGTTTGCACTATCCGTTTACCACGGCTTTATACGCTTCGGCATCCAGTAGATCTTCCACCGCTTTTACATCCGCCGGCTTCACTTTAATCAACCAACCTTCGCCATAGGGAGCTTTATTTACCAGTTCCGGGTTTTCTTCCAATGCTTCATTTTTGTTCGAGCACCTCACCTGCTATCGGCAGGAAAAGGTCGGAAATAGTTTTCACTACTTCAATCGTTCCGAAAGTTTCACCGGCTTCCAACGTTTCACCAACAGTCGGGATATCTACGAACACAATGTCGCCCAATTGTTCCTGTGCATAATCGGTGATACCAACGTATGCAATGTCTCCGTCAACGCGAATCCATTCGTGTTCGTTCGTGTACTTCAAATTCTGTGGAAAATAAAAGTTCATAATGATTAGTTTTTTTAGGATTTATACTGTTTTAAAATAAAAAATACTCGAAATAAGATGTTACTCACCGGATGAAGTACCAAAAGGGCACATATCAGACCGACAGCAAAACCGGAAAGCACTTCACCCAGCGTGTGATGTCCCAGAACAATGCGTGCAGAGCCCAATATACCGGCAATCAAAATAAACAGGCATAGCCATCCGACCGGATTGTAACCGAACAAGGCACTGAAAGAAATCAAGCCTCCGATCACCCCGCCCATTCCTGCCATGTGTTCGCTCAACTTCCATTTCAGGTTTACTGCAATGCAAATGATAGACACTACCAGGGAAGCAAGAATGATACCAGTCATATACCACGGGATATTCAACCTACGCATCATCAGCAGGCAGAACACATACGAGATGATGGTCAGCAGAATAGGTACATAACGCTTCTTACGTTCACTCAACTCCTGACGGGCAAACCCATTGATTTTACGAAACAAGAAAATTGTAATAGTAGGTGTCAGTATGGTGAAGCAGTAAACGATTCCCAACACTATCAACTTATATTGTATCGGCATGATACGAAGATAAGAAAACAGGAATAACACCAGAAACGATAAAAACGGAATAGAAAATGGAGTAAAGACCATCGAAGTGACTCTCGCCACCTGCAACATCGTCTTATCCGCTATGATATGTTCTCTCTCTCTGTCCACTCTTCTTTGATTACTAGTTACTAATTACAAATTACAATTCTCATTCTTCATTGTTAATTATCCATTATTTTCGCAGTCTCGCCACGGGGATATTCAGTTGTTGACGGTATTTGGCTACTGTCCTGCGGGCAATGGGATAACCTTTCTCCTTTAATATATCCGCCAATTCATCATCGGTCAGGGGTTTCTTCTTGTCCTCGCCTTCAATACACTCTTTCAGGATTTTACGAATCTCACGGACAGACATCTCTTCGCCATCTTCTGTGGTATATCCGTCGCTGAAAAAAAGTATTTGAGCGGATAGATACCGTAATTCGTCTGTACATATTTACTGTTACTCACACGGGAGATTGTCGAAATATCCAATCCCGTACGTTCCGCCACGTCTTTCAGAATCATAGGTTTCAATAGCGATTCATCTCCTTCCAAGAAGAAAGGACGTTGCAGGTCGATAATCGCCTGCATGGTAACCATCAAGGTATTCTGACGCTGACGGACAGCATCGATAAATCGTTGTGCCGCATCCCTTTTCTGTTTCAGAAACATCATCGCTTCTTTAGCTTCCTTAGACTGGTTAGCCCTGTTTTTGTATGCTCCTCCACCATTTCCGTGAAGTCACGACTCATACGGAGTTCAGGGAACATTGCGGTTATTGAGACTTACATTGATGGTTCCGTCATCATACGTTTCCACAATAAAGTCAGGAACTATTTGTTGGAGATTTCTGCCAATTGCTTCTCCTAAAGAAGCACCCGGACGTGGATTCAGTTTGGTTATTTCAGTAATGGTTTCCTGGAAAGTCTCTTCATCAATATCCAGTTTCTTTATAATCTTCTCCCAATGTTTACGGGTGAATTCTTCGTAACATTCTCTGATAATCCTTTCTTCCAGATTCAAGATAGGACTGGGAGTTTTCTCTTCTTCTTTTTTTCCGGCGAATCTGTATCAACAGACATTCCTGAAGACTACGCGCACCGATACCTGCTGGATCGAAGTCCTGTAAGATGTTCAATGCTTCTTCCAGTTCTTCCTCGGTCGATTCGATACCGGCATAAATCGCCAGTTCGTCGCAGATACTTTCCAAAGATTTGCGAAGCAATCCGTCATCATCCAATGAACCGATCAGGTATTCCACCAAGTCACACTGGTGCTCTGTCAGGTTGCGTTCACGCAACTGTTCTTTCAGGATTTCATAAAAAGAGGTGGAGTCGGAAAATGGAATATCCTCCGCTTGTTCATCTTTCGAACGGTTGTTCTCTTGCAATTTATAATCGGGAATATCGTCTTCTTCTGTCAGATAGTCACTCAAAGAATCATAGTCATTGGCATCGCTATCCATGCCATCCTCTGCATTCTCGGTATCGGAATATTCATTATCCGTAGCATTCTCTTCTTTTTACCTTCTTCAAGTGCCGGATTTTCAAGCAGTTCAGCATGGATACGGTCTTCCAACTCTACTGCGGGAAAGCTCCAACAGTTTCACGACCAGAATCTGCTGGGGCGAGAGCGTCTGTACCTGCTGTTGCGCCTGAGATTGTATTTGACGGGAACCTTGTGCCATATTCGTTTTTGCTTTCTACTGTTTCTCGCTACAAAAGTAACTTTTTAACGAGAGATTACACAGATTAGGGAGATAATTTTTAATCCTATAACACAAAATTCGTTATCTTTGTTGCACGAACTTAAAAACTAGGACAAATATGTTTGCCAAAGAAACGTATATGCAGCGGAGAGCCCTGCTAAAAAGAACTTAGGCTCCGGAGTGTTGTTATTTCTCGGAAATGACGAGTGCGGACTGAATTACGAAGATAACACATTCCGTTATCGTCAGGATTCCACTTTCCTTTTATTATTTCGGACTTTCATGTGCCGGACTTTCGGCTATTATCGATATAGATGAAGACAAAGAAATTATCTTTGGTGATGAGTTGTCTATCGACGCAATCGTATGGATGGGATCACAGCCGACGTTGCACGAAAAATGCGAACGTGTAGGCGTAAAAATCTGATGCCGTCTGCTGACATTGTAAGCTACCTCCATCAGTGTGTACAGAAAGGGAAAGCAATTCACTATCTGCCTCCTTACCGCCCTGAACATAAACTGAAACTGATGGACTGGCTGGGTATTCCTCCCGCACATCAGGAAGGTTCTGTTCCATTCATCCGTGCCGTGATCACTCAACGCAACTATAAATCTGCAGAAGAAATCGTAGAAATAGAAAAGGCTTGCGATGTAACTGCCGATATGCATATTACAGCTATGAAAGTACTTCGTCCGGGTATGTACGAGAATATGAAGTGGTAGCTGAAATGAACCGGGTGGCGAATCTAATAACTGCCAGCTATCATTCGCTACAATTGCCACTATCAACGGGCAGACTCTGCACAATCATTATCACGGAAATAAAGTGAAGCCGGGTGATTTGTTCTTAATCGATGCCGGTGCAGAAGTAGAGTCAGGTTATGCGGGTGATATGTCGTCTACCATTCCTGCCGATAAGAAGTTCACCACCCGTCAGCGTGAAGTATACGAGATTCAGAACGCCATGCATCTGGAATCCGTAAAGGCTCTCCGTCCGGGTATTCCTTATATGGACGTATACGAACTGTCAGCCCGCATCATGGTGGACGGTATGAAGACGCTCGGATTGATGAAAGGAAATACCGAGGATGCTGTACGCGAAGGTGCCCATGCGTTGTTCTATCCGCACGGACTAGGCCACATGATGGGATTGGATGTACATGATATGGAGAATCTGGGAGAGATATGGGTAGGTTACAACGGTCAACCGAAGAGCACACAGTTCGGTCGCAAATCGCAACGCCTCGCCATCCCATTGGAACCTGGATTTGTACATACGGTAGAACCGGGTATATACTTTATTCCGGAATTGATCGATATGTGGAAAGCGGAAAAGAAATTTACCGATTTTATCAACTACGAGATAGTGGAGACTTATAAGGATTTCGGCGGTATCCGCAATGAAGAAGATTATCTGATTACCGAAACCGGCGCCCGTCGATTAGGCAAGAAGATTCCTTTGACGCCGGAAGAGGTGGAAGCTTTTTAAGATAAAAAAGCCTCATCAAAATAAAAAGAAGAACCTTTCTTCTATTCAAAATCAATGAGGTTGTGTCAAAACGTTGGCACAACCTCTTTTATATTTTACAGTTCTGCTATATTTTCTTTTGGCTATGCTGCTTTTTCCTCATGCATTTGGCAACAAGTTGCTATATTCCAATTATATCGGGTTATAAATAGTCCCATAAACATATATTTGGCAACTGTAATGAGCCCCTTTCCTTCTTTTTATCAGTTTAGCACACATTTTTTGATATTAAAGGCTATAGCAAAGAAAGCAAAGTCCATTGTAACCTTGTCTTCTCCCACATGCCGGAATCTTCTGTATGCCATGTTGTATTTCATTTGTCCAAACACAGCCTCTGGTTCTATACACCTCCTGCCTCTATGCTTGATACCTTCTTCTGAGAGCAACCTTTCCCGTGCCTGCCGTTTGTATTGATTTAACCGGTGGTTGACTTCTATAATACGGTTCCCCCGAGCTTTAAAACAACTGCCACGCAAAGGGCAACCTTCACATCTTTTTGCTTTATACCGGGCACTTTCGGTGATGTATCCGCTCGCTGTCTTGTCACGTTTGGTTCCTATACGGTTCATGTGCTGTCCCATAGGACAAACGTAATAATCCTCTTGGGCATTGTAATGGAGACTTTCGGCATGGAATGGGTTGGGAGTATAACGAGGACGCTGTTCTTTATGGAAGTAATTGGTACTTAATGAAGGCTTCTATCCCATTCTCCTGCATGAATCGGTAATTTTCTTCCGAACCGTAACCGGAGTCTGCCACACAGATATTCGGTAAACGGTTATAGCGGTACTGGAAAGAGTGGAAAAAAAAGGTATGAGGGTCAGTGTATCGGTAGGGTTGGGAAACAGACGGAAGTCTGTGATGAATTGGTTTTCAGTACCTATTTGCAGATTATATCCGGGTTTGGTCTGCCCGTTCTTCATGGCATCTTCTTTCATGCGCATGAATGTGGCACCAGGATCGGTCTTGGAATAGGAGTTACGTTCTCCAAGGGTATCAAGGTGATTGTCGTATTCTATCGCCTTGTCACGATACCCTTCAAGTTCCATGCCCTGCTTCTTCTTTTTTTTTGCGCAGGGCTTTCTTTTTCTTCCTTATCCTTTGTTGCAGGCTGGCGTTCCAGGGCTTCTTTAAGTTCATCCACTATGTCAGAGAGAGCCTGCAGGGGAGTAAACTCCACGGATGTGTCTTTTTATAGAGTTCTCCTGTGCAATGGCTTCATCCACCTGCTCCAAGAGAATACGGATTTTATCCATTAGTCTCGTACGGTTCCGTTCGACTGTCTTGCGCCAGACAAAAGTATATTTGTTGGCTTTGGATTCAATCTTGGTGCCGTCGATATACTCCACATCAAGGCTGATGAAACCTTTATCGGCAAGGACAAGAACCAACTGGGTAAATACATTATTTATTTCCTCCTTTACACGGTTGCGAAAACGGTTGATCGTGATAAAATCCGGATGCTCATTACCGGCAAGCCAAATATAATGAATGTCACGAAGGAGGTGCTTCTCTATTTTACGGCAAGAATAGATATTATTCATGTAGGCGTAGATTATCACCTTAAGCATCATTTTAGGATGATAAGGACAACGGCCCGTTTCCTTATAAAAGCTTCTTGAAACTCTCAAGATTGAGATTGTCAATAACAGCATTCACGATGCGGACCGGGTCGGTCGCAGCTATGTTTTTCATCAATTCTTTGTGGAAAAAAAGAACGGTTTGGTTGGGAATGTAAGGACGAAAATGTAACTTTGCCATAACGAAAACTTTATACCTAAAGATACGAAAACTTTGGGTAATAACAAAGCCCGGGCTTGAGAAAGTCTGGGCTTTGCGCATAAAAAGGCTGTGTCAGCGTTTTGACACAACCTCATTTTTGTCAAAGTACCAAATAGTCCATCTAAAATCACATTTTTTCTACCCTTCTTTTCCCCGAATCTTGCGTAATATTGCAACAGAATTAAAATAATTCACTTTTTTTAATGATATAAAAACAATGAATAACACCATGAAGAGACTACTTTTATCTGTATGGCTATTGTCACTTTCCTTACTGTCCGCCGTAGCTGAAAACTATCCTTATAAAAAGCGATGTGCTTTGGGTCACCGTACCCAATCATGCCGACTGGCTTTATAAAACCGGAGAAAAAAGCAACTGTAGAAGTACAATTCTATAAATACGGCATCCCCAGGGATAATGTAAAATGTCACTTATGAAATTGGCGGTGATATGATGCCTGTTGCCGATACAAAAAGGAAGTATAACTTTAAAGAATGGCAGGGGGTGATTCCTGTGGGCACAATGAAAGAGCCGGGATTCCGCGACTGCCGCCTGAAAGCAACCGTAGATGGAAAGACCTATTCACATCATATCAAAGTAGGATTTTCACCGGAGAAACTTCGCCCATATACAACCATGCCTTCCGATTTCAAAGGAATTTTGGGAAAAGGCTAAAAGCGGAACAAAAGAGTTTCCCCTAACGTATACCAAAGAACATGTCGAAAAAATATTCCACTGATAAAATAGACTGTTATCTCGTAAAATTGCAACTGAACAAACGTGGACAATGCGTCTACGGATATTTATTCTATCCGAAAAAGAAGGAAAGTTCCCGGTTGTCTTATGCCCTCCGGGAGCAGGAATCAAAACCATCAAAGAACCTCTACGCCATAAATATTATGCCGAAGAAGGATGTATCCGTTTCGAAATCGAGATACATGGCCTGAATCCGGAGATGAGTGCGGAAGAATTTAAGGAAATCAGCAATGCGTTTAATGGCAGAGAAAACGGCTACCTGACCAATGGGCTCGACAGTCGTGATAATTATTATATGAAACGTGTCTATCTGGCATTGGCTGTGTGCGTGGCATCGACTTTTTAACATCCCTACCGGAATGGGATGGCAAAAAAATGTAATTGCACAAGGAGGTAGCCAGGGAGGCGCCCTGGCGTTGATCGCTGCCGGACTGGATGAACGGGTGACAGCCTGTGTCGCCAATCATCCAGCATTAAGCGATATGGCAGGCTATAAAGCCGGACGTGCCGGTGGCTATCCTCATTTTTTAGAAATTCGGTGGATATGGATACCCCCGAAAAAATAAAGACAATGGTACCTATTATGATGTAGTGAACTTTGCTAAATTGATAAAAAGCAGACACCTATATAACATGGGGATTCAATGATGACACCTGTCCTCCGACAACCAGCTACATCGTATACAATGTACTAAACTGTCCGAAAGAAGCACTGATTACTCCCATTAATGAGCATTGGACTTCCAACGATACCAGTATGGACATCTGCTTTGGATAAAGAAGCATTTAAAGTGAAGTTTTAATCATTCCATCTGGATGCGGGCAATTCTTTTTTTTCCCCGTAACCTTTGTTCCAGGCATACGCTTTCCTCTGCCTGAGATAAAGCGTATCGCCGCAATGTTTCATCGCCTCCCAATTAAAGATAGAATGGTGACAGATGATCTTTTCAAACCAATAAAGTATGTGATAAGTCACGAATGGTAACACCATCCACCACCATGAAAAACAGTAACGATAAAATAAGTGCTGGTATCAGGGTTAAAGAAAAACATTCCCAATACTGTCTGGCATGAATTCGGAGTTCCATATCTTCCCCAGACTTCCAGATATTTATAGCGGGTAAAGAAAAACCAGCCTAACATAAAATAGTGCTTCTTCCCTTTTTCCTAAGAACCACTTTGCTAAAAGACTATTATAAAAAATCATATTCACATTTTTTTTGTTGCATGTAGTCCCTTCTTAACAGCAAAAGTAATTAAAGGTTCAATATTTTAAAAGTTTTGCATAACAACCATAACATTCTTTTTCCCTAAATATCACTCAAATATTGTTTATTTTTGTGTTCCCTTGCTTCACTACAACAAAAGGTTTATTTGTATTTTCTGCAAAGGAAACACAATTCACGAATATATCCTAATTTTTCTGCTTAATATTTAAAGCTTTTGCTTCCTCCTAAAAATTCACGCAACAAAGAAGTAGGCGGAATTTCTTTATCCTGTACCGGAACAAAATATTTGATAAACTTCAACAATCGGTAGGCTTCACAATATTCAGGACAGTTACGCGGAACACCCATCAGAATAGGCTCAGCGTGTAAACGAAGTACGGCAAAAACTCAAAAGTAGCGCTGAATTAAACATGACATCAGCATTTTCCTGATATGGGAATATCCATTTGTCTTCACCGGCACGTACACTTTGGTACTAGCGTGATATGGTTTCACGTGCAGAATATCCCCGATAATTAAAGTCGCGGATGATGCGACGCAACAAACGGTTGTCAGTAGTTGGAATCCAGTTATGGTCATCCAACGAAATAGTAGTCAATGCTGAAACATAAATCTTGAATTTCCGTTCGGCTGGTATATGCGGTGTCAGTTCCGGATTTAAGGCATGAATACCTTCCAGAATCAGAATTGTATTATCTTCTATTTTCAGTTTATCACCTTTATATTCCTTTTGCCAAGAGAGAAAATTAAACGTGGCAATTCCACCTCCTCGCCACGAAGAAGCGCCTGCAGCTGTTGATTAAACAATTCCAGATCGAGCGCATAAAGTGATTCATAATCATAGTTTCCGTTTTCATCCAAAGGGGTTTCTTCACGGTCTACGAAATAATTATCCAAAGAGATCGGGAATGGCACAAGCCATTTGTCATCAGTGAATAGAAAGCCGTTTGCTGAATGTTGTCTTTCCCGAAGAAGACGGGCCGGCAATCAATACCAGTTTTACCCGGTTACCGTTCTCGCCACGATGGAAGATAGTATCGGCTATCTGCGCTATCTTTTCTCCTGCAATGCTTCCGCCACATTAATCAAGTCAGTGGCATGTCCTTCTTCACAGGCAAGATTAAAAATCTCCGGCATTATTAAGCCCCATGATATAACTCAATTCAGATATTCCTTAAAACATCCAGCATCTTCTCCTGCTTCACAACTTCTTCGAGCATACTTGGGTTTCACGACTCGGAATCCGGGTAGCAACCCATCATAATACTTCACGATATCGAACAATTTAAGATATCCGGTGCTGGGAAGCAGATTACCATAATAATAATCAATTGTATCACCCAATGTATAATAATAGGTATAAAGAGAACCGGAAGTTTCAAGTAATCTCACTTTTATCATTCATCCCCGCTCGCTGAAAACCCGTACCGCTTCCGCCGTATGACATTCAATGCGGTGATAAGGAATATTTTCCGCAATGATCTCCTGCATCCGTTGCTTGATACGCGTCACATCTTCGAGTTCAATGGGGCGTCCAATCCGCAAATTGCAGAAATAACCTTTTGAAACAGGATGTTCCACAAACAATTTTCCCCTCGGGAAAGAGTTCCGTGACAGCCTTAAACAAGACAAAACAAAGTGAACGCACATACGTACGCATTCCGGAGGAATCTCTTACGTCCAGAAATTCTACGTCCTTTTATTATTATATACTCTGAAATTAAGTCCCTCAGGCGATTATTATTGACCTTGGCACTCACTACTTGATAAGGAAAATTAAGATTAAAACCGTAATAAATATCCAAAAGTGAACTTCCGATAGGGAATTCTTTTGGAATTATTGTTATTTTGCAACATATTTGTAACATCTGTTTCATCGAGGCTTTTAAAAGGTGAATAATTTGGGACTAAATATATTATAATCAGATTAGAGAACAAACAACTATTAAAATAATTATAGATGGAATATTCTTTTTTTATGATTTTTTAAAACTCATCGGTTCGTTAGGACTTTTCCTCTACGGAATGAAAATCATGAGCGAGGGCTTACAAAAAGGTCGCAGGTGATAGATTGCGAAGCCCATTCCCCGGCAGCAATGACCACCAACCGGGTAACAGGGGTTTTAACAGGGAGTGTTGATTACAGCCCTTATTCAGTCCTCTTCGGCAACAACGGTGATGGTGGTTAGTTTCGTTAATGGGTTGCTAACACTGGCAGAGTCTATCAGTGTAATCATGGGAGCCAATATTGGTACTACGGTTACGGCTGGATTATTTCAATTTTTGGATTTAAGGTCGATATGTCGGCTTTTGCTCTTCCCCTTCTGGCTTTTGCCCTTCCACTCATCTTTTCTAATAAAAAGTAACCGTAAGTCCATCGGAGAATTTATCTTTGGTTTTTCTTTCCTTTTATGGGGGCTTTCTTTTTTGAAAAATAATGCTCCCGATCTGAATGCCAATCCAGACATGTTAGCTTTTGTACAGAACTATACGGATATGGGTTTCTTTTCAGTTTGTTATTTCTTTTTCATTGGTACAATATTACTGACCATGATTGTGCAAGCCTTCTGCTGCAACAATGGCAATCAACATTAATTATGTGTGCCAATGGCTGGATAAGCCTCGAACTGGGAGCCGCACTCTTGTATTGGGAGAGAAAACATTTGGTACTACCATCACATAACCTTGCCGCCTTACTGCCAATTCTCAAGGCTAAACGAGCCGCCTTTGGCACATTTTGTTTTTAATGTATTTGGTGTGATTTGGGTATTGATTGTTATTTTTCATCCTTTTATGGAATTTGTCAATTGGGTGGTAGATACATTCTTCCATCCGGGAAATTCAGAGTGGCTATTTCTTATAAATTATCTGCTTTCCACTCTATCTTTTAATATATGTAATGTGTGTTTATTGATATGGGGTGTGAAACTGATAGAACGTACTGTTTGTGCTATCATTCGTCCGAAAGAAGAAGACGAAGAGCCTCGTTTGAGATTTATTACTGGCGGTATGTTGTCTACGGCAGAACTTTCTATTCTTCAGGCTCGTAAAGAAATCCATTTGTTTGCTGAGCGTACTCGCCGTATGTTTGGTATGGTGCAAGACTTGTTGCATACAGACAAAGACGATGATTTTAATAAAGTATTCAGCCGCGTAGAAAATATGAGAAACATTAGTGATAACATGGAATTGGAAATCGCTAACTATCTGAATCAGGTTTCCGAAGGTCGTTTAAGTTCGGAAAGTAAGTTACAGATACGTGCTATGCTACGCGAAGTGACAGAGATTGAGAGTATCGGAGATAGCTGTTATAATCTGGCACGGACCATTAACCGTAAACGTCAGACCAATCAAGGACTTCACCGGAGAAACAATATGGGCACATCCACTTTATGATGAAGCTCACCAATGATGCTCTTGCCCAAATGATTGTGGTGGTGGAAAAACCGGACATCAGGCATTGACATAAAAAAATCCTTCAACGTTGAAAAGCAAGGAAATTAATATATCGTAACCAACTGAAGAATCAAAAATATTCTGGATGTGAACAACAAAAGAATATGATTATCAGATGGGAGTTTACTACATGGATATTATCGCCGAGTGCGGCTTGGCGACTACGTATTGAATGTAGTAGAAGCCAGCAGTGATGGGAAAGCTTCCTAAATAGAGAGAAAAAGAATAGAAAAGGAGAAGTAGCTATGTACTAATGCATCTGCTTCTCCTTTTTCTTTATCAATTATTTTGTATTTACTCAATTATAGATATAGATTCTGCCAGTCGCCAGAATAAAGTAGATTCCGGGACGGTAGTTGTCCGAAACACCTTTGCGAACTGCCTTCCGAGAAAATATTCCACCCCTTTATTAAAGCGAACACCGCTATAATAATAAGATTTATCACTGCCGGTCAATATGAAGGGGCGGTCGGCATACTGATAACCTACAACCAATGGCTTTTTCCCGCAGACGTTCCCTAAGCGGACCAATTGGAAAGTTCCTACCCTCGTATCGCCATTAAACAAAAAGTCTCCCAATGTTGCTACCAGCGCATCACCGTCATTTGAGGTTCCAGTCCAATAACCAGCCATAACACCAATTCCGCCGACTACATTCTTCTGAAGTCTTTCCGAAGGGAAAGTAGCGGGTGCGGCCATTACAATTTGGCCCGTTTTCATAAGGGAATATAAGTTTCAATCGCTCACAGTCCAAGCTTTGTCACTTTAGCCTCCACCTGGTCGAATGTAAAATTTTTCGCATATTCTTGTATATGTCTTTGACTATCGTACTTGTTCAGAACATCAATAGAGCAGGTAGTTCTTTTCTTCATTCTCATTATCACTACAACCAGCTATTAAAAGCCCGAGAACATCAACAAAGCAGAGATAATGATATAAGAGGAACTAAGAACTGGTAGCTGCCTTACATACATGCATAATTCCATATTTTTCATCAAAAGATACTACATTTATAATCAGCATTACATTTTTCCATCCAAAAAAAAAAATAGAGGTGTGTCGTATGATGCGCCATTGACTAAATCGGTTCATCTTTAAGCTGCGATATGAGGATTTCTATGTTCACCCCAACATCTAAATAGAGCAACAAGCTCATAAAAACGGTCTAATCAGCCAATCCATACCTTCTTAGTCATTTTGGGTATCAATATCTTTTAAGTATTGAAGGCAATGGCAAAGAAGGAAAAGTCCATGAAGACCTTTATCCTTTCTCCTAAAATGGCGGAAACGTTTGTAATTCATATTGTCACCTGGTCCGAACACGGGCTTCCGGTCTCCATGGCGCTTCTGTCCCTCTGCTGGCGTCCTTCCGAGGCGCAGAGCAGCTCTTGGCTTTTGCTTGTATTTTCTGAGTTCAGATCCAACTCGACTGTTCTGTGCTCCCTCAGAGCTGAAAAACATCGGCATCTTAGCGGACAGCCACTCGATGCGGCTCTGTACTCCGGCATTGCCGACATACTGGATGCCGTTTTCACATGCTCCGTCCCTATCCTTGCACCTTCTGTCCCATGGGGCAGACACAAAACAAAAATATAAAATTATCGTATTTCCAGAACCTTCTTTTTGCAGTTTGGGGATGCAAGACCAAAAAATATTTTAAAGCGCTTCCGGTACTTGAGTCATTTTTTGAGTAAAATCATCATGCAAGTTTTACAGCTCTGCGCTAAATCAGAAAAAAACAACGAGCAGGTCATGAAAATCGTCTTGATAGAGTTGTTCCCCGATATTTAAGTTTTCTGCAGAGCTTTTCAAGCACAGGAACAGGGAATTTGATACTGCCGAGCTGACTCTCTCTGTCTGATCGATTACATCAGGACCGACTTTAACTAAGGCATGGTTTTGCCTAGGGTTATCCCTAAGATCACAGCAGCAATACGTAACTTCTCCGAACGAAGCACAAATGAT
>VOFJ01001287.1_pt1 | contig 21782 bp, 30 predicted proteins | sample 5384081 | NCBI WGS metagenome assembly VOFJ01 (sample SAMN12384729, study PRJNA508395) | human gut metagenome | isolation source: healthy gut I | host: Homo sapiens | reverse complement strand
TCAGAGACTTTGCCGCTGCTATATGCCGACCTAACAGCACTTTGGTAACATACGGCTATGGTTTGGGGACGAACATATCAACCGTGTTATTCATGATATGCTTACGATTCCTTCTACACATCTGGTCGTTATTTCTTTCAATGACCCGATTAAAGGAAGGATCCTACATTCCTATTATGAATCCGCTCACTATGCGCAGATGTGCTGTGCTGATGGGTAGTAACCTAGGTGACATTACCAATCTGGCTAACGACTATTTGCCCAAATCTGCTATTGACAGAACCACTATCCGCATGGCAGAGCTTCTGCAACATCGTATGGGGGCGGCTTCAAAGCGCTTCTTCTACAAGTGCAACTGCTACATCTTTGATCGGTTCCGCTACATCTTCTACCACCACAACGTCAACTTCACAATCAACACTTGCAAAATGACAACAACACCAATAGAACAGTTAGCCTCGCTGAGAAGTAGGGATGGTGGAGTTTATTTCGCCTGACAGGATAGAGGTGCAATTGAACATTGAGTCACCAGACAGTGTGGCTCTAAACACTGGGATGCCTCGTAACTTTCCACGTATCAACGGGTATGTGATGATTCCGTGGACTTGGGTTTCGTGGTGGGGCAGGCAAGTTTCGTGGATAACCATCCAACGTTCTCCATACCCGAAACGAAGCGGATTCCAAGACTTTGGTTTGATTGATTTGCCTTTCCCATTGAGGAAGATGGAACTACAACCTGTAGGGACTCTGATTGCTGCAGAAAAAGGTTATAAGTTTAAGCGTGGGCTTGAAACATTTCCGTCTGTTGGAGACATTGTTATCCTCCCAACAGAAACTCAGTTGAAATCTATTATTGAGTCTGGTGAGAATAGAAGAGTGTATATAGGCAATAGTCCTCTGGTAGGAAATGCCAGGGTGATGATAGGTCAGACAGGTTGTTTGGTCGCCATCTGGCTGTTCTTGGCAATACAGGTAGCGGTAAGTCCTGTTCCGTGGCAGGTCTTATCAGGTGGTCGCTTGAAAGTGCAAGCAACAATAAATTTAAGAAAGATTTACCTGTAAACAGTAGGTTTATTGTACTCGACCCTAATGGTGAATACAGTAAAGCGTTTACTGATAAGAAGGACGCTAATATTTATTCTGTGAATATAGAGGACGGAGATTGTAGCAAACAGTTGGAAGTTCCCCTATGGTTTTGGAATACAGATGAATGGTGTGGTTTTTTACAAAGGCTTCGCCCAAGACGCACCGTACGACCATCGTACATGCGCTTAAGTCAGTGAGGAGTGGTAACGTGTTTGAGGTAGAGAGCAAGGAGAAAGAATTGGCGAGAGCTTTGTTAGGACAGTAATCAATACGACAGAAGTTTATAAAACAAAGGGTACGCCATGGGGCAATTTCCTGGCCCAAAGAATTTCAAAGAGTCACTCCAGAAATGGAATGCCGGAGTAGTATCAGAAGATACATTTTCGCAAGAACTTAAGGATGCGATAGCGGCTTTTAATACTAAAGTTGCTGATTTTGAAGCTCAAAGGATTCCTCAATATTCTAATCAAGATTATGTGAGAGGAGATGTGGATGATTTGCTCACCTTGTTAAGAGATGTTTATTTGAAAGCAGGAGGCAGGGAAGAAGATTTTCTGCCTACGGATGAAGATAGTCCCATTCCATTCTCTGGAGAAAATTTCGTGCGCTCCATTGAAGTCAATGCTGAGATTCTCAATACTACAGACTATATAGTGACGCTGATGCCTCGCATCAAGACGCTATTGTCGGATGTGAGGGTGAAAAAGGTGATAGATTGATACGTCACTGGAGTTGAGTGATTGGTTGGGCGAATATATTGGCTCGGATAACAAAGAATCACTGACTATTATCGACCTCTCGTTGCTTCCTTCAGACGTGACAAGCATAATCACAGCAGTCATTGCCAGGATGGTATTTGAGGCACAAACAAAGATACCTTAAACTGAACAAGGTTTGTCTGCCAACAGTTTTGGTAATGGAAGAGGCTCACTATTTCGTGAAACGTTATAATGATGATGCTGAGAACACAGGGCCAACGGCCCAATGCTGCAAAGTGTTTGAGAAGATCGCCCGTGAAGGACGTAAATTTGGATTAGGCCTAGTTCTGTCATCCCAAAGACCCTCTGAATTATCACCCACAGTTTTGTCACAGTGTAATTCTTTCTTGTTGCATAGAATCTCCAATGACCGTGACCAGGAGTTAGTTCACCGCTTGCTGCCCGACAATATGCGGGGATACTACGTGAGATGCCATCATTGCCCTCTCACAATATGCAAGTATTGCTTGGTTGGACATCTGAGCTACCTTTTATGGTAAAAATGAGAACCCTCCCTGAGGCTCAACGTCCTCAGTCAGACGATCCCGACTATTGGGATGTATGGACTGGTGCAAAGGAACGCAAGATAGATTGGAAGAGCATTGCTAATGAGTGGCAGAACAAGAGAACAGAGTAATAAGGTTGTAATGAATTTCGGGCAGAAACTGATAAAACAATGCAGTTTCCGCCCGAAACATTATGCATATCGTCAAGATTTCTAATTATTTACAATATCATACAGACTCTTGTAGTCCTTAGCTACATCATAGATATAGCAATTGTCGCTAATGGCTTTGAAATGAAGATTGGCGCACTCTATCTTGCTTTCCTCAGAGCCGCGGAGCTGGCTATTCTGCAAGTCATTATCCTTGGATTCTGCCACGAAATAGACGTGTTTGACACTGCCTTCTCTAACTGCAACAACCCTGTCAGGATTGTACTTTCCCTCGGAGAATAATGTAGAAACTATTTGGTAACATGATGTAAACCACGACATCATCTTCATGCCCCAATGATTCTACAAAGTTCTTTTCTGTGCCCATGTTGTCAAGCACACGAGGTCGTAGAGTGATTTCTGTAATTCCAAAGCATTGACACCTAACTTGCCTTTCACAGCTGATATGCTGAAGGTATTAGAATTGAAGGCTTTGTCAAGTTTATGATATGCCACATATCCTATTACAGCAATGGATTTGTATTGGTTGATGATATTGTCGACCCTTGACAATGAGAACTCCGATTTGCTTTCAGATTTCTAGAAAATATCATGATCTATCTTCTGCAAGGAATTCCTTGTACTCATTTTTGTGAGTCAAACTTAGCCTCACATGTCTATCAAGCATTTCTAGTTTAGCGATATTGGGATTGAGTACTACATCCAATCGTTTTACGATGTATGTCTTATATTTGCTGTAGTCATTCCCGGAAATCAAGTATCCATTGCTGTTTATCATTGTGATATTTCAGGGTGAACTTTCCCTATCACAAGCAAACAGGACTGCCCTATTAAGAACTTCAGTATGGGGATATGCGTCAAGTTGCCATGAATCTATTTGATATATGGCTTTACGGCATCAATGCTCCATGCATAGTTGAGGTTTGCTTGTGAACCATCTGCAAATGAACCTAACGTGATACCTACCACTTCACCATATTCGTTGATGAGAGCACCGCCACTGCTACCATGGTCGATGAGTGCGCCAATCTGCATAAGATTATCGGCACGCCATTGGGACACTTCACCCGAGGAGAAGGTATTTTCAAGACCACGGGGACTTCCAATAGCATATACCTTCTCTCCAATTTTCGGCTTATCAGTAGCAATGGGGATGTAGTTTGTATTTTCACAATCCACTCGGAATAAAATGAAATCCTCTTGCTCACTCTTTGTATGACTTCCGTAACTTTGTAGGCATCATTGCTTCCGACTAATTTGATTTGTTCAAAGCCAATACCTGTTCCCCTTAAAAACATGATAGTTGCTTACAGCAAGACCTTCGCTGTCAATAAAGAAGCCTGAACCTTGATAAGCGTTAGAGCCATCCGTAGTGAATACCATAAACACAGCACTGTCATAGCGTTCAAAGATTTGTGAACCTTCAAGTTTATTGCAGGAGCGTTTATTCACAATCTTATTCTTACGAGAGGCTGAGCGTGAAGATTTACGGCCTGAACGCTCAGACATCATAGTGCCTGGTCGTTCACGGTCGCAGCGGTGTCCGGACTTGTGAGCGCATGATACAAAAAAGTAATAATGATCTTGGTATAAGATTTATTTTACTGCCCACATGGATACCATAGCTTATAATATGTCTGTAGATATTGGCTTTGGCGATGTCGTCATTCCACATCCAACAACAATAGACTTTCCTCTGCTTTTACCGGATATCCCTTCTGTGAATATACAGGCATATTCTTTAGAACTGTTATTGCCGAGAAGTTCCATACAATGATAGATCGTGCTGTTCTTAACAGTCGCATGAAAGATTTCTTTGACTGTTATTAGCTCCTGACGAAGAGAAATTTGAATGACGACGCTTTGTATGACGCTATCGAAGCGACGTTCGATAATCGAGGACTTACATATAACCCCGATTTGCAACTGTTTACGGATAGTTTTGCTACAGACGGGGCACGCATAAGCTGTTGGAAGGCTTTTCTTAGAAAAATTCAATGGAAAGAGGCGCTTGATTTCGATACTGTGATGAAGGTAATAAGAGACAGGCTACAGCCTATGGCTGAAAGATATTGGATAAAACCCTCAAAATAGAATTGAGTAAGATTTAGACAGGTTTTTCAAGAACATTATCAGGTTTGAGCAAAAAATATTTCATAAAAATCCTATTGACATTTGCGGAAATCGAACTTTTTATCTACCTTTACATTGTCAAAGAGATGATGATTGTAAAGACAATTACGAAAAGCGATGAATTTAGTGTAGTGTTAATTCAATGGCTTTCATAAAAGATAAAGCAATAAATGTGCAGTCAATCAGGATGTTAGAATAAACCGAAATAAAAGGTTCGATTCCTGGTGGCACCACTTTTCAAAAGCAATCGGAATGTAGCGCAGTTGGTAGCGCACTACGTTCGGGACGTAGGGGTCGGGCGTTCGAGTCGCCTCATTCCGACAGAAAAGACTTAACTTTTAGAAGTTAAGTCTTTTTTTGTTTTATACCTCCTCTCCTCCGGTTTCCCGACCATAAGAGCGATACTCCAATGGAGTAAACCCCGTACGTTTCTTAAACGAGGAGAAGAAATGCTCGGTAGACTTATAGTCGAGCATAAAAGAGATTTCTTTCACCGATAAAGAAGTACCCACCAGCAATTGCTTAGCCTTACGCAACTTTAGCTCTTGGAAATATTTTGCAGGAGCATAGCCGGTATAATCCTTAAATACTTTGCGAAACCAAGAATAACTGATATTCAACTTCATTGCCAGTTCTTCCGGGTCAACATCCTTGAATACATTCTCGTTCATGATGATTTTAGCCTGCTCTATTTTCTGATCGACATCACCCACTTCGAAAATCTTGTTTTTTAGAGATGGACAATATCATCCCTATCATATGTAGCACAATACCGGCAAGATATTGCTGGGAAGAAATCTTATCAGCTTCCGCAATTTCCAAAGCGCGAGAGAAAAAGTGAAACGAGCTCTTCATTCAACCCCACCTCCAACACTTGATTCTCTTTCGATAGAAAACCACCTTTCACCATATCATCAATCACAGCTCCCTCGAAACCAATATAATATTCATTCCAACCCGTCTGCACATAAGGATAATATGTATGCCACTGACCAGGAAACAGCACCATCAGTCGTCCTTTGCACACGTGCTTCTCTGGCGTGGTCTCCGAGGAGAACACCCCCTCCCTTTAGTAATATAGACCAACTGGTACTCGCGCAGAATCCGTCCTTTCTGCGCATTGAAAAAATAACCGGTAGGGATGATCCTTCAACGGATAAGGAGAATTAGGCTGGATAGACTGAAAGCCCACAGTATTTACCCAAAGACCATATTTCTGGTCCATGTCATTTACAATAAGGTACTTAAACTCTACTCCTAAATCATTATAATTTTTAGTCATAACACGTGCCTTCCATAATAGCTCCGGAACAAAAAATAGAGATTATTTATGAAAAAAATCCCGTCCGCAGCGAATATTATTCATCACGGACGGAATAGACATGTAACCTAAAATAGCGCTTGCCTTAAAAAAGCTTTATGATACAGAGCTTCTATATCTTCAACAGATGTAGGTCTCGGATTGCCACCGGTGCAGACATCATTAAAAGCATTGATAGCCAATTGATGCAAATCCTCTTCCCTAACATTGATTTCACGCAACCGCTGTGGAATGCCAATACTTAAAGACAATTTCCGGACAGCAGCAATAGCAGCACATATACCTTCTTCCACGCTCATACCTTCCGTATTGACTCCCATCGCCTTCGCAATATGGACATATTTAGGAGCAGCCGGGGACGCTGCATTATACTCCATTACGTAAGGAAGAAGCAATGCGTTGGCCACCCCATGCGGAGTGTCATAATGGGCACCCAAAGGATGGGCCATGGAATGAACGATGCCCAGACCGACATTGCTGAACCCCATACCGGCAATGTATTGCGCTTGAGACATGGCCTCGCGGGCAACCGGATCGCTGCCATTGTCTACGGCAGCTTTCAAATGGACAGCAATCATTTCAATGGCTTTCAGTTCGAACATATCCGACATAGCCCATGCACCCGGCGTTATATAGCTTTCTATGGCATGAGTCAGTGCATCCATACCGGTTGCAGCAGTCAATCCTTTCGGCATGGAATACATCAGCTCCGGGTCAACAATAGCTACTGCCGGAATATCATTAGGGTCTACACAAACCATCTTTTTTTTTGACCTCTTCGTCAATGATAACATAATTGATGGTCACCTCAAAGCAGCAGTTCCCGCCGTAGTAGGTAAAAAGCAAAAGTAGGGACAGCCTTTTGACGAGTATCCGCCACACCTTCCAGAGACTTCACATCTGCAAAATCCGGATTATTCACAACAATACCAATACCTTTTGCCGTATCAATGGAAGAGCCGCCACCCAAAGCCACGATAAAATCGGCACCGGATGCCTTGAAAGCAGCCACACCATTCTGTACATTGGTAATGGTAGGATTGGCCTTCACATCACTGAAGAGCTCATAAGGTATACTGTTCTTCTCGAAAACTTCAATCACTTTATCAGCCACCTTGAAACGGATCAAATCTCTGTCCGTTACAAAGAAAGCCTTTTTGAAACCTCTGCGGGCAGCCTCCACGGCAATCGTTTCGCGACAGCCGGCACCGAAATAAGAGGTCTCATTCAATATCATTCTATACATAATTACACACTATCTGTTAAAACAATTATTTGGGCAAATTAAACGCTACGGACATTTCCTTCATTTGAAGCTGGCTCATACCATCCGGTTCAAAACCCATATTTTTGGCAGCGATATAAATAAGGGCGGATTTATTGAGTACATCCACCTGGTCGAAAGCAGCCATCACATCCACATCCACAGCAAACACACCATGTTTCTCCCACATCACTACATCATAGTCATCCAGTTCGCGGATGGTAGCCTCAGCCAATTCTACCGAACTGGGAAGTTGATAAGGGATGATACCCAAACCGCGGGGACAGAAAGCCTTTGTTTCCGGTATCATACTCCAAAGCAGGTTCGAAGCTACATCTTTTTCCAGAAACTTCTTGTTGTGAGTCATGGCTACCAGCTCAATAGGATGCGTATGCACCGAAGCTTTATAGGGAGAACCTTTCGCTATCAGATTGTTGTGTACACTAAGATGGGAAGGAAGTTCCGATGTAGGCTGTACAGACTGGTCGGCTATAATGACATAGCTGGCACAGTCATCCAGAATGCGGATGACCGAACCGTTTTCCATCGGCCAACGGGCCAAATCGCGCATACGCTTGTTGGTGCCTTTGCAATAAAAATAGCAGTCTTTCAAATAAGGTAAAGTAGCACCGATTGATTTCACCTCACTAATGGCGGGCATAGCCTTGATTTCATCGTCTACAAACTCAGTGATGTTGACCGTAATATTGCCCCCATTACGTTCTGCCCAACCTTTCTGCCAGAGATAACCAGCCACCTCAGCCACCTTATTAACTTCCGCAGCCAGCGCCGGACGATTTTCTAGAATTGATTTCATATATGCAGATATATTTTAGTTTTATATTCAAAGATAGGTATTTAAACTTACCCCAGCAACTGTGGCAGGAAAGAAGAAATTATCAAGACTGCCAAGCCTATGACAAGCACTGTAATTGTCTTGGGTGTACACCCTTTCCATTCCTTCAAAAAGGATACCCCAAACATTGGAGAACGTTACGTTCAACGACATCGGATGCACCACGAGAATGTGAGCAATACCGGAGAGGCAAGCAAGGAATCCCTTACCCAAGCTAAGACCAAAGAACTGGCTGTACCACAACACACACCGGCCAAAGCACAAAACAAGACATTGTTTACATAAAGGGATTTCTTGCCATAATCGCCCCAACTTTTGTTCCTGGAATTCTGATAGAAACAATAGACGGCATTCGTAATGAAACCACCCTGTGTCACCATCAATGTAGCAGGCAGTGTCTTGAATATATCCGCACTTTCAGCAAAACAGAGTTTCTCTCCAAAACCCAATCCTATACTGAAACACGCACTCATAAATCCGGCAAGAAGGGCTACAATAATACCTTTTAGTAAAATTGAAATCCTTTACGGCCTTCTTCTTCTCTTCTTCGCTCAGGCTGGCAGACTTCATGCTACCGGCCAGACCGATAATGCCAATACCTACCAACGTGACCACTACACCAACAATAACCGATGTTGTCAAATCTCCTGCCTTACCAGTAAATACCGGAGTCAATATCGTTCCCAATCCGGCACATAAGTACCCAAAGCGATAGACTGCCCAAGAGCTACGCCTAAATAGCGCATAGACAAACCAAACGTCAGTCCCCCCCACTCCCCATAAAGCTCCGAAGAACATAGTCCAAAAGCGTATCCGCAGGATTGTTTGCATAAATCTCGAACAGCGAATTGTCGGCAGGTACTGCCAGCAACGCGCCCAAGAACGGAAAAACCAGCCAAGCGAAAACACCTTGTACAATCCAATACGACTCCCAGCTCCACTCCTTGATGCGGTTAATGGGTACATAGCAACTGGATTGGCAGAATGCTCCGATGGCAATAATCAATATCCCTAATATTATTTCCATTTCTGTCAGTTACAAGGGTTTCCTATCCTCTTTTTAGAGGTTACATTAACTTCATACTTCTCTATTTCAGCGATGAACTCCTCACCTACCGGAACATTGTTTTCAGACAAAACATGTCCCAAACAGCGTTCCAAGGCAAAGCCTTAGCCTCTTCGAGCAGAGCAAGGCGCTGTGGAAACCTTGACCGGTGGCCTCATATTCGCGAAGCTTTGCCAATGGTTCTAGTAACGCACGCAACATGCATTTCTGCGCCGCACGGGTACCGATTACATAAGCACCGATACGGTTGATGGAAGCATCAAAATAATCAAGACCAATGTGTACACGGTCCAGTGCATCGCAACGGACAATTTCTTGGAAAAGTTCAAGAGTGGGGTCATCCATGATAGTTACATGGTCAGAATCCCAACGTACCGGACGGCTTACGTGGAGCATCAGCTCGGGGGACAAAGAGCAACATGGAAGACACCTTGTCTGCAGCACTTTCCGTAGGATGGAAGTGCCCGGTATCAATGGTAATAAGTTTCTGATGCTGTACACTATAGCCCATACAGAATTCATTGGAGCCTACTGTATAACTCTCTAAACCTATGCCAAACACCTTCGATTCAAGGCAGTCCTTCATATGCTTGTATTCCGTAGCAAAAATACGGTCGAGAGAATCTTTGAAAAGCACACGATACTTCATACGGTTTACAGTGATATCCTTGCTACCATCATGCACCCAAAGATTCATGATGCAGGGATCTCCCTGGCGGCGCCCCATTTCTTCGGCAATGGCACGACAACGTTTAGTATGTTCGACCCAAAAGTCACGGATACCTTGGTCCGGATGAGCCAGAGAAAGATTACCGCTCTTCGGATGAGAGAAAGAAGTGGAATTAAAATCCAATTTTATACCATTCTCGGCTGCCCATTGCATCCAGCTTTCGAAATGTTTCACCTCTACCTGATCGCGATCTACGAAGGTACCGCCAAAGTCACCGTAAATCTCATGCAAATTCAAACGGTGCTTACCGGGGATATAAGAAGCAGCTTTCAAAATATCGGAACGCAGTTCTTCCATATTACGGGCTTTACCGGGATAGTTTCCTGTTGTCTGGATACCACCGGTCAATGAGCCGGCAGATTCGAATCCCTGAACATCATCGGCCTGCCAACAATGCATGGAGAGATAGACACTTTCTGAAGTTGCTCCATTACTTTTTCTACATCCAATCCGAGAGCTGCGTAACGCTCTTTAGCAATTTCATACGCTTTGTTTATCAATTCTTCTTTCATGATACGTGATTTGATTATGAGTTATAAATTATTGGTAATCATTATCCATTATAATTAGTCATCGTCAATTGCTTGAAGTGCAGGTAAGCGGTATTCCAATCCTCCATATCCTGCGGATAGAAAGTCTTTAATGGTATGGAACGGTTGATGAGCTGTCTCATGGAAGCAATGTCTCTAGCTGCTCCGGCAGCCAATGCCTGAACCATAACGTTACCGATAGCAGTAGCTTCGGAAGGTCCGGCAATCACGGGAATACCGACAGCATTGGCTGTCCACTGGTTAAGCAGTTCGTTACGGCTACCGCCACCGATAACATGTAAAGCCTCCACCGGACGTGGTGAAAGATTTCGCAGGCTATCCAGCACCTGACGGTATCTCAAAAGCAAGACTCTCTCAAAGATACAGCGTACTATCTGTCCATGTGTCATGGGAATAGGCTGACGATAATCGGAACAATAGGTCTTGATGGCTTGCTCCATATTCGCCGGATTGGTAAACAAAGCATCATCCGGATTAATTAGACTACGGAATGGTTCACAAGTACCAGCCTCAACGATGAGTTCGGAATAAGGGATTTCCCCCCATTCGGTACGGCAACGTTCAAGCAGCCACATACCACAAATATTTTTTAACAAACGAATAATTCCTTCCACACCGCCTTCATTCGTAAAATTCAAGGATTCTGTTTCAGCAGTAATGACTGGAGCATCCGTCTCCACTCCCATCAGAGACCAAGTACCACTACTTAGATAAGCAAAATTACGGTCCATGGCAGGTACGGCAGCAACAGCAGAAGCCGTATCATGCCCGGCAACAGCTATCACGGGGACAGCGCCAAGTCCGGTTATTTGTTGTACTTCCTCCGTCAAGCCCCCTATTTTTTCACCAGGATAGACAAAACGCCCGAAATGAGCTTGTGTCAGTCCAATCTCCTGCAGCAAGGCATCCTCCAGCCTGCGGGTATTGGCATTTACCAACTGTGCCGTACTGGCAATAGTATACTCCGTTACCATCTGACCGGTCAACATATAGCTCAAAGCATCAGGCATAAACAGCAATTTATCTGCAGCTGCCAATGCACTGTCATGATTACGGCGTAATGTATCAAGTTGGAACAAGGAGTTGAAATTCATCACCTGAATCCCCGTCCATCCATACACATGGCTACGAGGTATACGTGTGAAGAACGCTTCCGGAGCACCCACCGTATGAGGGTCACGATAGGAATACGGCTGGCGAAGAAATCCCCCATCCTTACCTACACAGACAAAATCTACTCCCCAAGTGTCGATACCGATGGAAGTTATTTCTACACCTTTACGGGCGGCAATCCTTAGCCCTTCAATAATATGACGGTAAAGTTCATAAATATCCCAGTAAAAATGTTCTGCCAGCTTCAATCAGATGATTTGGGAAACGGTTTACTTCTTCCATTTCCAAACCATTCGAAGTAAAAGTTCCCAGAATTGTGCGACCACTGGTAGCCCCCAAGTCGACCGCAAAAAGCATTGTTTCATGGTAATTAGTTTTAGTTGCTATTCAACGATACAAAAAAATAGGAGATTATCCCCCTACTTTTTGTACAGTTTTTTGATTGAAAGGGTGTCAGATTTGACAATTGCATATCTATTCTATATTATATCAACATTTACCAAAGACATACGGAAACAATCTCCAATAACGTAAAAGAACAAACAAGACTCCAACAAAGAGAACAAAAACAACATATACAGTACACCCGATGTATAAAAAGAATAAAAAAGCTCTCCTTTTTGCATATTCTTTCCGAAATAATCCCTAATTTTGCACTACTCTTAGAATAATTATACAGAAAATGAAGAAAAAAAAGCCAATCGGTTAGACGCCATCAAGATGATTATCTCAAGCAAAGACGTCAGTTCTCAGGAAGAACTGTTGCAAGCTTTGAGCAAGGAAGGCTTTGAACTGACACAAGCCACCTTGTCACGCGACTTGAAACAGCTGAAAGTAGCGAAAGCAGCGAACATGAACGGTAAATACGTATATGTGCTGCCCAACAACATCATGTATAAACGTTCGAACGACCAGAGTGCAAGTGAGATGTTGATGACAAGCGGATTCGTTTCACTTCAATTTTCGGGCAATATTGCCGTCATCCGTACCCGGCCCGGATATGCCAGCAGCATGGCCTACGACATCGACAACCGAGAGTGTCCCGCCATTCTGGGTACCATTGCCGGAGATGACACCATCATGCTGGTGGTGCACGAAGCAGCGTCACATGACGAGGTACGCAGCTTCCTATCGCAAATCATCCCGAACATTAAATGATAGATAACAACAAAAAACCAAGAAATTAAATAAGAAATCGATTCGAAACAAATTGATGTGATGGTGGCTGACGCGCCTCACCTGAAGTTTACGTAGACAAGATTTTGGATACCATCCGGGAAGCTGCCAAGGTACGCGGAACGGGCATCGCAGAACGCACACACGAATACGTAGCTACTAAAATGAAAGAAGGAAAGGCCATCATAGCCTTGTGTGGAGATGATTTTGCCGGTTTCACCTACATAGAGAGCTGGGGTAACAAGCAATATGTAGCAACCTCCGGTTTGATAGTACACCCCAAATATCGGGGACTGGGGCTGGCAAAACGTATCAAGACCGCTTCTTTCCGCCTGGCACGCCTACGCTGGCCTAATGCTAAAGTTTTCAGTCTCACCAGCGGAGCTGCCGTCATGAAAATGAATACCGAGCTGGGATATGTGCCCGTCACCTTCAACGAACTGACCGATGACGAATCGTTCTGGAAAGGTTGCGAAGGCTGTATAAACCATGATATATTGGTAGCTAAGAACCGTAAATTCTGCATTTGCACAGCAATGCTTTACGACCCGAAGCTGCACGAAGAGGATAAAATATAAAAATACTAAGGATATGGAAAAGAAGAAGAAAGTAGTAGTCGCATTCAGCGGAGGTTTGGATACCTCGTTTACGGTGATGTATCTTACCAAAGAAAAAGGGTACGAAGTATATGCAGCTTGTGCCAATACGGGCGGTTTCAGTGCTGAACAGTTGAAGACAAACGAAGAAAATGCCTACAAGCTGGGCGCCAAAGAATACGTCACCCTCGACGTGACGCAGGAATACTATGAGAAAAGCTTGAAATACATGGTATTCGGCAATGTTTTGCGTAACGGCACCTATCCTATCTCTGTAAGTTCCGAACGTATCTTCCAAGCATTGGCCATTGCACGCTATGCCAACGAAATCGGCGCGGATGCCATCGCCCACGGTTCTACAGGTGCGGGTAACGACCAGATTCGTTTCGACATGACTTTCCTCGTCATGGCTCCGGGCGTGGAAATCATCACGCTGACACGCGACATGGCACTGAGCCGTCATGGAAGAGATTGATTATCTGAACAAACACGGCTTTGCCGCCGACTTCACCAAACTAAAATATTCCTATAACGTAGGTTTGTGGGGCACTTCCATTTGTGGTGGCGAGATTCTGGATTCCGCGCAAGGGTTGCCCGAAAGCGCCTATCTGAAACACTGCACCAAAGAGGGCAGCGAGCAGTTGCGCCTCACTTTTTGAAAAAGGTGAGCTGAAAGCCGTGAACGACGAGACATTCGACGACCCCATCAAAGCCATCCAGAAGGTAGAAGAGATTGGTGCGGCATACGGTATCGGACGCGACATGCACGTAGGCGACACGATTATCGGTATCAAAGGCCGCGTAGGTTTCGAAGCTGCCGCACCTATGCTGATTATCGGAGCACACAAGTTCCTCGAGAAGTACACTTTGAGCAAATGGCAGCAATACTGGAAGGACCAGGTAGCCAACTGGTATGGCATGTTCCTGCACGAAAGCCAATATCTGGAACCGGTAATGCGCGACATCGAAGCCATGCTGGAATCCTCGCAACGCAACGTAAACGGTACGGCTATCCTCGAGCTTCACCCACTCTGCTTCTCTACCGTAGGTGTAGAAAGCAAAGGACGACCTTGTGAAAACAAGTTCGGCGAATACGGCGAAATGCAGAAAGGCTGGACGGCAGAAGATGCCAAGGGCTTCATCAAAGTAACCTCCACGGCACTGCGTGCATATTATTCAAATCATAAAGACGAGAAAATCTAAATGACCGGCAGGAAGCAAAAACTGACACGTCCCCGGACTGGAAGGATGCTTTCAGGCGTATGTGCAGGACTGGCAAACTTTTTCGGACTCGATGTCTCATTGGTGCGTATCGTTTATACGTTCGCCACGATCTTTACTGCTTTTGCAGGTGTAATTATATACATTATATTATTGATTATCATACCAGAAGAATCCAATAGATATTATAGAAATGATTAAAGTAGGAATCATCGGCGGAGCCGGATACACGGCAGGCGAACTGATACGTTTACTGCTCAACCATCCGGAAGCGGAAATCGTATTCATAAACAGTTCAAGCAACGCCGGCAACAAAATTACCGACGTACACGAAGGACTGTACGGTGAAACAGATTTGGTATTTACCGACCAGCTTCCGCTGGAAGAAATCGACGTGCTGTTTTTCTGTACGGCACATGGCGACACGAGAAAATTCCTCGAAAGCCACAACGTGCCCGAGGAGTTGAGAATCATCGACCTCTCCATGGACTACCGCATAGCCTCTCCTGACCACGATTTCATTTACGGCTTGCCGGAACTGAACCGCCGCGCCACCTGCAAGGCAAAGCATGTAGCCAATCCGGGCTGCTTTGCCACCTGCATACAATTGGGGCTGCTGCCGCTCGCCAAGCACCTGATGCTGAATGATGACATCATGGTGAATGCCATCACCGGAAGTACGGGTGCCGGAGTGAAACCGGGTGCCACGAGCCACTTCAGCTGGCGCAACAAACAACATGAGTGTTTACAAAGCTTTCGAGCACCAGCACGTGCCCGAAATCAAGCAATCACTCCGCCAGCTGCAAAACAGTTTCGATGCAGAAATAGATTTTATCCCCTACCGGGGTGACTTCCCGCGCGGTATCTTCACTACCATCGTAGTAAAGACCAAAGTGGCCCTGGAAGAAATCGTCCGCATGTATGAAGAATATTACGCCAAAGATTCCTTTAACATTTGTCGTGGAGAAGAATATCGACCTGAAGCAAGTGGTAAACACCAACAAGTGCCTCATCCATCTGGAGAAGCATGGCGACAAACTGCTTATCATTTCCTGCATTGATAACCTCCTCGAAGGCGCCAGCGGACAAGCTGTCCATAACATGAATTTAATGTTTAACCTGGAAGAGACCGTAGGATTACGGTTGAAACCTTCTGCATTCTAAAAAAATGAATTTATTCGACGTATACCCTCTCTTTGACATCAACATCGTCAAAGGAAAAGGCTGCCATGTATGGGACGAGAACGGTACCGAATACCTCGACCTCTACGGTGGTCATGCAGTCATCTCAATCGGACATGCACATCCACATTATGTAGAGATGGTGAGTAACCAAGTTGCTACGTTAGATTCTACTCAAACTCAGTAATTAACAAGCTGCAACAGCAAGTGGCAGAACGCTTGGGAAAAAGTCTGTGGCTATGACGACTACTCATTCTTCCCCTCATCAACAGCGGTGCCGAAGCCAATGAAAACGCCTTGAAACTCGCCTCTTTCTACAATGGCCGTACCCGTGTGATATCCTTCTCAAAAGCATTCCACGGACGTACCTCACTGGCGGTGGAAGTAACGAACAATCCTAAAATCATCGCTCCCATCAACAACTGCGGGCACGTCACCTACCTCCCGTTGAACGACATCGAAGCCATGAAGGCCGAATTGTCCAAAGGAGATGTCTGCGCAGTGATTATCGAAGGCATACAAGGTGTAGGCGGCATCCAACTGCCGACAGACGAATTCATGCAGGCTCTCCGCCAGACTTGTACGGAACACAACACGGTCTTGATTCTCGATGAAATCCAAAGCGGCTACGGACGCAGCGGCAAGTTCTTCGCCCATCAGTACAACGGCATCAAAGCCGACATCATCACCGTGGCAAAAGGCATCGGCAATGGTTTCCCGATGGCAGGCGTACTCATCAGCCCAATGTTTACACCGGTATACGGGCAACTTGGAACCACTTTCGGCGGAAACCACCTGGCTTGCAGTGCCGCCCTTGCCGTGCTGGATGTGATAGAGCAGGAAAACCTGATAGAGAATGCAGCCCAAGTCGGCAACTTCCTGATAACGGAACTAAAGAAATTCCCTCAAATCAAGGACGTTCGCGGACGCGGACTCATGATAGGGCTGGAATTTGAAGAACCCATCAAGGAACTGCGCCTAAGACTACTGAAAGAGCAGCATGTATTCACCGGTGTAAGCGGTACGAATGTACTTCGCCTGCTGCCGCCTCTGTGCCTCGGCATGGATGAAGCAAAGGAATTCTTGGAACGCTTCAAGAAAGTACTTTAATATTTGACACAAATAATCAGCCAGCAAAAGAAACGACCGAAAAGCAGAATACCTTTCTCTCTCGGTCGTTTTTTGTAGAAAATTTATCTACCTTTGCCAGCAAAACAACTCTTTTTAACAACAAAAAAGATATGAAAACAGCAATTATCGGTGCAGGAAATATGGGGGGAGCCATTGCCCGAGGGCTGGCAAAAGGAACAATCATCCCTGCCGGTAACATCATTGTCTCCAACCCCACCCAGGGCAAGCTGGACAAGCTGAAGGCAGAATTCCCCCGCATTGCAAGTGACCAATGACAACCAGGAAGCGGCAGCCGGTGCAGATATGATAATCTTTGCCGTGAAGCCATGGCTGATGGAGCCAGTGATAAAGGAACTGGAACTAAAAGGCACAGAGATTCTTATATCCGTTGCAGCCGGCATTCCTTTTGAAAAGCTGACACACTATGTAGCAGACAAAGAAATGACCATGTTCCGTCTTATTCCCAATACCGCCATCAGCGAGATGGAAAGCATGACACTCATCGCCAGCCGCAATGCCACCAAGGAGCAGGAGCAACTGATGCTGGACATTTTCAACCAGATGGGACTCGCCATGCTCATTCCCGAAGAAAAGATTGCGGCAACCACTGCCATGACTTCCTGCGGCATCGCCTACGTGCTTAAGTATATCCAGGCAGCCATGCAGGCCGGCGTTGAAATGGGTATCTATCCCAAAGACGGCATGCGCATGGTGGCACAATCCGTGAAAGGGGCAGCCGAGCTGATTCTGAACAACGACACGCACCCCAGTGTTGAGATTGACAAGGTGTGTACCCCCGGAGGAATTACCATCAAGGGAATCAACGAGCTGGAACATGAAGGATTCACCTCCACTGTGATTAAAGCCATCAAAGCGAGTAAATGATATTTAATGTGCTAATGTAACGATGTCCCGATATGCCTATGAGCTACGGTATAATTAAACATTGTGCAGCCTATTGGCACATTGCCACACTTTAATAACAACCCATTAAAAAAATATAATTATGGACGAACAAATCAGACAAATAGCCGAACGCCTGCGCGGACTGCGTGACGTATTGGAACTGACTGCCGACGATATCGCCCGCGACTGCGACATCTCTGCAGAAGAGTACCGTCTGGCCGAAACCGGAGAATTCGACATCTCGGTCAGCATGCTGCAGAAGATAGCACGGCACTACGGCATATCACTGGACGCACTGATGTTTGGGCAAGAGCCCAAAATGAGCTCCTACTTCCTGACACGTGCCGGAAAAGGAACCAGTATAGAACGTACCAAGGCATATAAATACCAATCACTGGCAGCCGGTTTCATCAACCGCACGGCAGACCCGTTCATCGTGACCGTAGAACCGAAACCGGACAGCGAGCCGATACATTACAACAGCCATACCGGTCAGGAGTTCAACCTCGTACTGGAAGGCCGTATGATGGTCAGCATCGACGGCAAAGACTTAATCTTAAACGAAGGAGACAGTCTATACTTCAACTCCAAACTGCCGCACGGCATGAAGGCGCTTGACGGAAAGACTGTAAAATTCCTGGCAGTAATCATGTAATAAAGTTATGGTAGAAAGATTTTTATCTCAAACATCCTTCACCTCACAGGAGGACTTCATCAAGAACCTGAAGATAAACGTACCGGAGAATTTCAACTTCGGCTACGACGTAGTGGATGCCTGGGCCGCCGAGCAACCCGACAAACCCGCACTGTTGTGGATCAATGACCAGGGCGAATGCCGGCAGTTTACCTTTGCCGACATGAAACGGTACACAGACATGACGGCTTCCTATTTCCAAAGCCTCGGCATCGGGCACGGAGACATGGTGATGCTGATACTGAAACGCCGTTATGAATTCTGGTTCAGCATTGTGGCACTGCACAAACTCGGTGCAGTGGTGATTCCCGCCACCCACCTGCTGACGAAGAAAAAGACATCGTATACCGCTGCAACGCCGCAGACATTAAAATGATAGTCTGTGCCGGCGAAAGCGTCATCACCGACCATATCACGGCAGCTATGCCAGAGTCTCCTTCTGTGAAACGCCTCGTAAGCGTCGGGCCGGAAGCTCCCGAAGGATTCGAAGACTTCCACAAAGGTATCTAGGCCGCCGCTCCTTGCGTGAAACCTGAACATCCGAACACGAACGATGACATCTCCCGATGTACTTCACCAGCGGTACTACCGGAGAGCCCAAAATGGTGGCCCACGACTTCACCTATCCGTTGGGACATATCGTCACCGGCAGCTTCTGGCACAACCTGAAAGAGAGCAGCCTACACCTCACCATTGCCGACACCGGTTGGGGAAAAGCCGTGTGGGGCAAGCTCTACGGACAATGGATTGCCGGTGCCAACGTATTTGTATACGACCACGAGAAGTTCACTCCCGCAGCCATACTGGAGAAGATACAGGATTATCACGTCACGTCGCTTTGTGCACCGCCCACCATCTTCCGGTTCCTCATTCACGAAGACCTTACGAAGTACGACCTATCCAGCCTGGAATACTGCACCATCGCCGGAGAAGCCTTTGAACCCCGCTGTATTCGAGACCTTCAAGAAGTTAACGGGCATCAAGCTGATGGAGGGCTTCGGACAGACCGAAACGACCCTCACCGTCGCCACCATGCCCTGGATGGAACCGAAACCCGGCAGCATGGGATTGCCCAATCCGCAATACGACGTAGACCTGATAGACAACGACGGCCGTTCTGTGGAAGCCGGTGAACAGGGACAGATTGTAATCCGTACCGACAAAGGCAAACCGCTGGGATTGTTCAAGGAATACTACCGTGATGCCAACCGCACCCACGAGGCATGGAACAACGGCATTTACTACACGGGAGATGTAGCCTGGAAGGACGAAGACGGCTACCTCTGGTTCGTGGGTCGCGCCGACGACGTTATCAAAAGTAGCGGTTATCGCATCGGCCCGTTCGAAGTGGAAAGTGCATTGATGACCCACCCAGCCGTAGTGGAATGTGCCATTACCGGTGTGCCCGATGAAATCCGCGGCCAAGTGGTAAAAGCTACGATTGTGTTGGCAAAAGAGTACAAGGCACGCGCCGGAGAAGAGCTTGTCAAGGAGTTGCAGAACCATGTGAAGAAAGTGACGGCTCCCTACAAATACCCGCGTGTCATCGAATTTGTTGATGAGCTCCCCAAAACCATCAGCGGGAAAATCCGCCGTGTGGAAATCCGGGAGAACGACCGGAAATAACACTCGCCACCCAGCATCTGAATCATAAGACAACATCCGGGTGAATGAATAAGGAGGGGATAAAACCGAAGTCGGCCATTCTATTGACGATTTCCGTTTTACCCCTCTTTTACAAATAGTTGTCTCATTGTGAATACCAAAAGGAGAAAAAAAAACTATATTTGCACGAAATTAAACTTCACTTGGAACATTATTTATAAACAAGAAAGACCGACACGGCATATGAAAAATAGAATGCAGATATGGAAAATACTGGCTTTCTTAGGAGCGGTACTTTTCTTGTCTGATACAATATACGCCCAACAATGGACATCCGATAGCCATTCGGAATACAAACGGGACACACTCCCTTTCTCACAGCGCTTCATCCACAGATTAGGCGTAGAAGGGCGTGCTGGCTATATTTTTTTTCAGACCAACCCTTTTCTGGAGTACTCCAACCACCAATACAAGGCCATGAAAAATGCCTATGCCGGCCATCTGAAATACTCCTTCCAGCTCCGTCCCCACACCGTTGCCGACCAGGCTTATATAGGAGCCTATCAAGGGATTGGAGTCGGCTATTTCAACTTCGGCAATCCGGAAGAGCTGGGCAACCCGCTGGCGGTCTATCTGTTTCAAGGGGGACGCATCGCCCAATTCAGCCCCCGCATATCCTTGAACTATGAATGGAACTTCGGCGCATCGTTCGGCTGGGAAACCCTACGATGAATATGACAACCCGGAGAACCAGATTATCGGCTCGAAAGTGAATGCCTATCTCAATGTGAACCTCTACTTAAAGTGGGCACTCTCCCCCAAGTTCGACTTGATGATAGGAGCTACCGGAAGCCACTTTTCCAACGGAAACACCCAATATCCCAACTCCGGTCTGAACACGGTGGACTGCAAAGTGGGACTGGTATATAACTTTAACCGCAGAGCGGATGAACTCGCCCAATCATGGCAACGCCCTATTGTTCCTCCATTCCCCCGCCACGTCAGCTACGACTTGACTTTGTTCGGCTCCTGGCGAAAGAAAGCAGTGGCCCATGAGGGCAGTAGTGGCCAGGTACCCGCACCCGGCACTTACAACGTGTTCGGTTTCAGCTTTGCACCCATGTACAACTTCGGCTATAAATTCCGCGCCGGTGTGGCGTTGGACGGCGTATACGACCACAGTGCGAACATGAAAGAATCGTACGAGGAAGAGAACGGCTTCTATACTCCGCCCGCCAAGAAACAGATGGCATTGGGCTTATCCGCCCGCGGAGAATTTGTCATGCCTTACTTCACGGTAGGTATCGGTCTGGGAGCCAATGTTCTGCACGGCGGCGGTGACATGAAGTCTTTCTATCAGATTCTTGCCCTCGAAAATAGACGTAACACGCAATTCGTATCTCCATATAGGATATAACCTCCGGGAATTTCATGAGCCCAATTATCTGATGTTGGGTATCGGCTATCGGTTCAATAACAAACGCCCCAAGCTGTTCTGAACAATAAAGAGGAGGCTATTTATATAGATTCTTTTATTTCATCTGCAAGCACATATTAGTAAGTGCCACGCGCATATCATCTACTATAGTATTATAGTTAGTTTGTTAGTTCACAGCGATGAACACTTTGTTCAAGTATAGAGAAACAGTTTGTTCCAATAAGGAAAAACAGTCTGTTTTCATATGATGAAACGAAATGTTTTTCCAAGTGAAACAAA
>VOFJ01001941.1_pt1 | contig 21788 bp, 31 predicted proteins | sample 5384081 | NCBI WGS metagenome assembly VOFJ01 (sample SAMN12384729, study PRJNA508395) | human gut metagenome | isolation source: healthy gut I | host: Homo sapiens | reverse complement strand
GAAATGAAAGCGGGGGGTAAGCTCTTTCAACGCGATGTCCTTCACGTGGTAACGGATGTTGAGAAACTCTTGCAGGTGCTTGTAAACGGTCTTGTACTTCAAGAGTGTGCCTTTGGCTTTCATGCCTGCTTCCACCTGCTTGGCATAGTCCTCGTTGTGTTGCTGGAACACCTGCATCAGCGTGTGATAGCGGTGTTCCAGTCCGAGAAAGGCGTTCTTCACCTTCTCTGCCGTGACGAAATTGTCACGCTCCATGATTTCCTGATAGTGCTTGTTGATGCGCACCCGCATCTTGTCAAGCATGCGGTTCGTTTCGAGTGCCGCCGTGCTTCTGCCCGTGACACGTCCCCCTTTGGTGTCCCACAACTTGGGATCGATGGTCAGTTTGCAACTGAATTGCGTCTGGCTGCCGTCCACCGTGATGCGTCCCATGACGGAACCGTCCCGTCTTTTTTCACTACCTGACGTTTGAGGTAGTAAATAACTGAAAATGTACTCTTCATCGTCCTTAATTTTTTTTGTTCAAAATTAGTTGGTGAAGAGCCCTCCTCTGATACGCAAATTGCGGAAGAACGGCGCAATCTTTTTTCGTTACCGGATTTTTTGCGTGAGTTGTCAGTAACTCACTAATCCTTAAAGCCTTGTTTCGTTATTCGTGTCCATTTCGTCACCTATTGGGCGTGGTTACGAACAAGTAACGTAGCTCCGTCTTGATTTGGCTTCGGCGTGGATTGTAATGGCTCTCGGAATAATTGGCAGCGTAAATGAAACCCCTGTAAATCAAATCCATTACCATATTCTTCCGCATTTCACTTTTTTGTAGTAACTTTGCATGGAGAAACAACTTGATTATGAAGATAGAAGATAAACTTGTAGCGTCCGTCATTAGCGGACTGAAAGCACTCTACAGTCAGGAAGTCCCTGAAAAAATGGTACAACTGCAAAAGACTAAGAAAGAGTTTGAAGGACATCTTACTTTGGTTGTTTTCCCTTTTCTGAAAATGTCAAGAAAAGGACCGGAACAGACGGCGCAGGAAATCGGTGAATATCTGAAGGTGAACGAACCGGCAGTAGCAGCTTTTAATGTGATAAAAGGTTTCCTGAACTTGACTATCGCATCGGCTACGTGGATCGATTTGCTGAATGAAATTCAGGCTGACGAACAATATGGTCTGGTGAAAGCTACCGAAACTTCGCCATTGGTGATGATTGAGTATTCTTCTCCGAATACAAACAAACCTCTTCATTTAGGTCATGTGCGTAATAACCTTTTAGGTAATGCATTGGCTAACATTGTGGCGGCAAATGGTAATAAGGTAGTAAAAACAAATATCGTAAACGATCGTGGTATCCATATCTGTAAATCCATGCTGGCATGGAAGAAATATGGAAACGGTGAAACCCCGGAAACTTCCGGCAAGAAAGGTGACCACCTCGTTGGCGATTATTATGTATCTTTCGATAAGCATTATAAAGCGGAGGTAAAGGAACTTATGACTGAGTTTGCGGCACAGGGAATGAGTGAGGATGAAGCTAAGGCGAAAGCGGAAGCTGCTTCTCCCTTGATGCAGGAAGCTCGTGAAATGTTGGTGAAGTGGGAAGCCGGCGACCCGGAAATACGCGGATTGTGGGAAATGATGAATAACTGGGTGTATGCTGGATTTGATGAGACTTACCGGAAAATGGGTGTCAGCTTCGACAAGATATATTATGAATCCAACACTTATCTCGAAGGGAAGGAGAAGGTTATGGAAGGGCTGGAAAAAGGTTTCTTTTTCAAAAAAGAGGACGGATCTGTTTGGGCGGATCTGACTGCTGAAGGTTTGGATCATAAGTTGCTTCTTCGTGGCGATGGTACATCTGTTTATATGACGCAAGATATCGGTACAGCTAAACTTCGCTTTGCAGACTATCCTATTGATAAGATGATTTATGTAGTAGGTAATGAGCAAAACTATCATTTTCAGGTGCTTTCTATTCTGCTTGACAAACTCGGTTTTGAGTGGGGCAAGAGCTTGGTTCACTTCTCTTATGGAATGGTAGAGTTGCCGGAGGGCAAGATGAAATCTCGTGAAGGTACGGTGGTGGACGCTGATGACCTAATGGAAGAAATGATTGCCACTGCTAAAGAAACTTCACAGGAGCTTGGCAAATTGGATGGTTTGACACAGGAAGAAGCTGATGATATTGCCCGTATCGTCGGTCTGGGTGCATTGAAATATTTCATTTTGAAAGTAGATGCGCGTAAAAATATGACGTTTAATCCGAAAGAGTCTATCGATTTCAATGGTAATACAGGCCCGTTTATTCAATATACTTATGCTCGTATTCAGTCTGTGCTTCGTAAAGCTGCCGAATCGGGTATTGTGGTTCCCGGCCAGATTCCTGCTGGTATTGAATTGAGCGAAAAAGAAGAGGGGCTGATTCAAATGGTTGCCGACTTTGCTGTTGTTGTCAAGCAGGCAGGGGAAGATTACAGCCCGTCTATTATTGCGAATTATACTTATGATTTGGTGAAAGAATACAACCAGTTCTACCATGACTTCAGTATTTTGCGCGAAGAGAACGAAGCGGTGAAAGTGTTCCGTATCGCTCTGTCGGCTAATGTGGCCAAAGTCGTGCGTTTGGGTATGAGTTTACTGGGTATTGAAGTACCTTCCAGAATGTAAGACATTCTCTGAACAAAATATCTTTCTACGGGGTTTCTTCATTATGTATATAATGAATGGAATCCCATTAGATCATTTTATAAATATGTTGCGTGTCATATGATTCCCCTCTCTCTTTGTTTGATAGAGTGTATACCGATAGGGGATTTAAGGTAGGATAAAGTAAAAAAGAAAGGCAGACAAAGTTCAAGCCTTGCCTGCCCGATTCTGTTTCTTATGCTGATAATTGTTATTTCTTAGGATACTTATACCAGTCTTTAGCTTGTGCACCATTAGATTTAACCCATGTCGCAAACTTCGGATACGATTCGTCTATTCTTATACCTTCCTCGGGGATCGGGAATTCACTAACCGGCATATTGAGTGCAAACGGCATCAGATCTATTGAAACATAATATAAATCTTCTTCTGGCCTGGATACGTCTTTTCCTGTTCCTAATAATGAAAGATCGGCTTTATCAGTAGGAGGATATTTTACCAAGTGCACTTCTCTACCTCTGGCTTGGCCAGATCCTACGAAGATAAACGGATTGTAAGGTGGCAATATACTTTTCGAAGTAACATCATTTACTTGGATAGTTACAGTGTATTTCCTGGCTTTTTCTTCTTTATTATCAAATATTGCCATATTATCAAATAGCAAGATTGTAGGATGTGATTGACCAGCCTCTGTTTCTCCGGGCATATATTGGGATTTGGGCGCATACGAAGGGCTTTCAATAGTAACTTTGCTAATATCGCTATTAGTAGTGTTATGCAATTGATAACCAAAACCATTCACTAAATAACCTCCACGATGTAATGGAGTGAACTCGTCAACAACCTTATAGATACGATTAGTCAGTATTGATTTATATACTTTACTGGTATATCGTATCATTACGTCATTCATATCGTAATCTCCCTGCTCCGGCCATAAGTCTTCGAATGTCAATATCCCGGAATAAGAAGTATAGTTGTCTTCATCAGTTGGACCTTCCGGATCTGTTGGTAACTCGGGAATTACACCTTCATCAATAGCATCTTTTTCGGCTATGTGAACATAGAAAATTGCATCACAGTAATCGAGGTCTATGTTGTCCTCAAATCCGATAGCAACAATCTGATTAGATTTACTGTCCCGTAACGATATGGTTCTTTGTCTTTGTACGCCATCCTTTCCCGGTTCATTCAAAATTGTGGTGGAGTATCGAGGGCCCATTCCTTTTTACGAGATCGCCTTGTGAATCTCCGTTTGAAGGTGTGCTTCTGAATCCCATACCTTGCAGATACCAGCCAATAGTGACGCCCTTAGGAAATTTGTCTTCAAATTTTCCCGTGTCTTCATTCCAGTATTTTAGTTTAACTTCATCACCACAGACTAAAGCTCCTACTCCGGCTGTTTTATAAATAGGAGAAGCATTTGGGAATGCTAATATCCTTTTGATGTTTTCTATGGTCGGTATTTCGCTGGTCGGATAAGTGTAATACCCTACTGTATTATACCATGCGGCACTACTGTTAACAAATACTAGACTAACTTCTGTATCTTTAGTGATAGGGATATCTGATATCATATCACCATTAAAGAACTCAGGATAGTTATCATGAATGTTCCTTCCTCCCGCTTTGTCGAAGATGCTTTTTATATTATAAAGTACATCAGCAGGAGGAATATTCTTTTTCTTTTGATAAGTTATTGGGACGTCCGTTGTCATCCCAGTCCATACCAGGCAGCAGTGTCCAGACATCCAAATATTTGTGCTGATTGGCTGTTGTCCCTCTGCTTATCGGGGTTGATGCTTTTTCAAGCAGGGACTTAACATAGTCATTTTGGTTGAAAGAAATACGATGATCGGCGTTAATTGTTAGTTTTACCGGAGATGCTGTACCTAGATAGTCGGATGATAGCCATACTTCTGAGATATCAGCCGGTATACTTATTCCATCTTCACTAAATTTACCATGTTTGTCAGTTGCAGCCCGATAAAAGGGTTCTACTTTTTTTTTCTTCCAACTACCATCTTTGTCATTTACTTCGATCGGATCTTGGTCATAAATCTCAAAAAGAACCGTATATTCTTCCTTAAAGCCATAGTCAATATCTAAGGCTAAACTTTGATTCATGTCGAAATCAAAAGAACTGTTCTTTGGGAATCTTCTCGGGTTCTTGAAATAAATCACGTTCATTGTCTACACAACTACATATCAATGGGATACAAAATATGCCCATTAATGTCTTTACAAATATTGTTTGTTTCATATGTTAATGAAATATAAAGATATTAATGGGCAAATATAGAAATAAACCGAAAAGCTTTCCAAAAGATATTTACCTCTTTTTTGCAAATTTCTTTTTTGGTGCTGAGGTAACACCTTTCTCGTCCTGTATCCTGATTAATTCCATGCAACTATGCAGGCTTAAATCTTGTGGGACAATATCTTTAGGAATCTTATAGTTATTACCTTTATATGCTATATATGGTCCGTAACGACCATTCAGAATTTCCAATTCTGGTTCTTCTGCGAACTTCTTGATGTGGCGTTCGGCTTCCTTTGTGCGTTTCTCTAGAATCAGTTGTTCCGCCTCTTCTAAAGTAATTTCCATGGGATCCATCGTTTTCGGGAGCGATACATACGCACCTTATTATGTAGTACATACGGACCGAAACGACCAATACCTACACTGACTGTCTTTCCTTCATATTCGCCTAACGTACGGGGGCAGCTTGAACAATTCCAGCACTTCTTCCAATGTGATCGTTTCTATGGACTGACCTTTTTCATTTGTGCAAAACGTGGCTTTTCTTCATCTTCCGCCGTACCGATTTGCGCCATAGGACCAAAACGTCCGATTTTTACCGAAACAGGTTTACCTGTTTCCGGTTCCTCACCCAAAATACGTTCGCCTACTTTATGTTCAGTCTTTATTGCCAAAGTGTTTTCTACTGACGGGTGGAATTGGTCGTAGAAGGTTTTCAGAATTGAAGTCCATTTCACTTCTCCTTCGGCAATTTCATCGAACTCTTTTTCTACACTAGCTGTAAAGTTATAATCCAGAATATCAGGGAAATATTCGGTGAGGAAATCATTTACTACCGTTCCGGTATCCGTAGGGAATAACTTGGCCTTTTCTGTTTCCGGTAATTTCAGTATGATTTTCGTCTTTGACTTGTTGGTCTTTTAATGTCAGCACATTGAACATCCGTTCTTCTCCGTCTTTATTGCCTTTTTCCACATATTCGCGATTCTGAATCGTGGAAATGGTAGGCGCATACGTAGATGGGCGACCGATTCCCAGCTCCTCCAATTTACGTACAAGACTTGCTTCGGTATAGCGCGGTGGGCGTTGGGTAAAACGTTCGGTTGCAACGATAGGACCGTGTTCCAGTTTCTGACCTTTTTTTTTTCAGGAGGCAGGCAACAGATTACTTTCATCCTCTTGTTCATTTTCATCGTCATAAGATTCACGGTATACACGCAAGAATCCATCGAATTTAATAACTTCACCGATAGCTGTAAAGACTTCACTACTACTGCTAATTGATATTGTAACAGTTGTCTTTTCCAGTTCCGCATCTGCCATTTGTGAGGCAATGGTACGTTTCCATATCAAGTCGTACAGTTTTTTTCTCCTGCGCTATTGTCCCTTCGATGGACTGGTTTTCCATATAGGTAGGACGGATTGCTTCATGTGCCTCCTGTGCCCCTTTGGTTTTCGTTTCAAAGTGACGAGGATGCACATAACGTTCACCCATCATTTTGATGATAGCATCCTTACTGCCTATGGTTGCAAATTCCGACAAGTTCACGGAGTCGGTACGCATATAGGTGATAAATCCCGATTCGTACAAACGTTGGGCAATCATCATAGTTTGCGCCACCGTATAGCCTAATTTGCGTGCAGCTTCCTGTTGCAATGTCGAAGTTGTGAACGGAGCAGGAGGTGTTTTCTTTAACGGACGGGTAGTAATATCTTCGATAGCAAAATTAGCTCCTTTTACATGCGTTGAGGAATGCTTCTGCTTCTTTCTTCGTTTTGATACGGTGGGCCAGTTCGGCTTTCATCTCCACTAGTTTCCCATCAGTGTCGGGCACAAGGGAAAACGGCGGTCACACGGTAAGCTGCTTCCGATTTGAAAGCATGGATTTCGCGTTCGCGCTCAACAATCAGTCGAACGGCAACCGATTGTACACGTCCTGCCGAAAGCGCCGGTTTCACTTTTCTCCAAAGTACAGGGAGACAGTTCAAAACCTACGATACGGTCCAGAATACGTCGTGCTTGCTGTGCATTCACGAGGTTAATGTCAATATCACGTGGTTGTTCGATTGCTTTTAAGATAGCACTTTTCGTAATTTCATGAAATACGATTCGTTTTGTGTTTTCCGGTTTTAGTTTTAAGACCTCATACAGATGCCAGGCAATAGCCTCTCCCTCGCGGTCCTCATCGGATGCGAGCCATACGGTTTCTGCCTCTTTTGCTTCTGCTTTCAGTGTACTAACCAGAGCCTTTTTGTCTGCCGGAATTTCATAATTGGGTTTAAAATTCTTCTCTACGTCGATACTGAACTCTTTTTTTCTTCAGATCGCGTATATGTCCGTAACTTGAAAGGACTTTGAAATCTTTCCCAAGAAACTTTTCTTTTCAATCGTTTTTGCTTTTGCCGGAGACTCGACAATGACAAGGTTTTTCTGCATAATTCTTTCTTTTTTTATAATGGCTTGTACCACAATATTTGGGCACAAAAGTAAAAAAAAAAGATTCTCCCTACCTTATAATATAAGGAGAATCTAATGTTTTTTAGTAAAATAACGTCAGCCCGATATAAATCAGTTATAACTATAAATTTTCTTTTTTCAGCGTATAGGAGTATTCGTAGGAGGTGGAAGAACATACCAACGGTTATGTTAAATTCATGTTTAAATAGGTTCGAAATTAATTCGTATTTTATATACGGAAGAAAAAGTACTCTACTTATAATTAGAATTTGAAATAAAATATGTTAAGTTAATAATCTGCTTCATTTGAAGTAAGGTCAACAATTAATGGATTTGTTGGTTTTTAACAATACTGCAAAGTTAGATGAGGTGTGGAAAACAGATGTGCAATATTCTCCAAATAAGGTGCACAAAATGCTATAAAACGCTTTGTGATAGTACAGGAAGCCACTTTTGAAGTTGTGGGTAAATATGTTTACATTCACTAGGAAAACCTATCGGATAAAATAAAATGTTGGTTAGTATAGATTAATATCTGTATATTCTACGTACATTTGTCTCGTTAGTATTTTAGTTTTCGTTCAACAACTGTTGAACTATCGATTTATATATGTTGAACTATCGTTTGACAGTTGTTGAACGAAAACTGACTAGACGATGAAGTAAATAGTATATGAGGATGAAAAGAATAATCTTCCCCAATGAAAAACAAATGAGTAATGAGTGTTAATTATGACCTTTACGAAACACCTAATCCTGACAAGGAAGGGGGAAGTGTTGCCTTTACATGCACGTGTGCTATTGAAGGGTAGTTATACTGCCGAAGAATTTGCAGATCAAGTTGTAGCATTTCAGCATATGCCTCATGCGCAAGTGGTGGGTATCATAGAAGCTATTTCGAAAGAATTACAGCATTTGCTTTTGAAAGGATTTTCCGTTGAATTGGGTGATATTGGCTATTTTACTCTTTCTTTGAGTGTGGACAAAGAAGTGACTGAGCCAAAATACTTGCGTTCACCATCAGTATCTCTTAAAGACATTAATTTGAGAATAAACCGTCAGTTTAAGAAGGATGTTGAGAGTGAATTGGTATTGCAACGTTATCATTCTCCCCTTTCGTGTGAAGAATCCGTGTATTAACCGACAGGATTATGCTTCACTTGTCGGAAAGACAAAAACACAGGCATTGAAAGATATAAATGCTTTTATTGGGCAAGGTATTTTGAGGAAGTATGGGACAGGACGTTCGGTGGTCTATATAAAGGCTGAATAAAATAATAAAAGAATTTTTGCGATAGATTAGAAAGATAAAATCTGATTGATAAAACTAGTTCCGGCTTAATCTATTACACACGTCAATGTAGTCAGATTAAGCCGAACTGATTTTAACTCTTTAATAAAAGAGTACATCTATATTCTATCACTCTTTTACTCTTGCATAATAACTTCTCCTACGACTTTGATTAATTTGAGTTCTTCCTGATATGCATCCTGAAATAGTTGCCAGATCATAACTCCGCCAAAATCATTATCCATTACATACTGGCATTTTTTTCCGGATAGTTGGTCGTCCATTATAATATGTTTTACCGAATTGGTCAGCATCGGCTATTTCTTTTATATCATACGTCTTTTCCGAAATGAGTAAGTATTCCATTAAAGCGGATAGCTCCTACTTCATCCTTATTGACATCATTGTCCCATGAATAGCCATAGAATGGCAGACCGCCGACAATCTTTGATTTTGGAGCTTGGAACTTGGTTATCCAGTAGTTCATATCATTTACAAAAAATCGTTGTAAGAGGCATGTTGTCCCGGTGTGGACGAGTTTCCCATTACCCTGTCATAGCTCATAATATTGATATAATCAAAGTACTCCTGCCATTTAGTGGTATAGTCTTTCCAGCAGATTACAGCACAAGTCATTAACATATCGGCACTTTTGGCTTCGTGTAAAGCTTCGGCGAAAAGCTACGAGTGAGTTCGTGTTCCAGTGGTTATAATCTTCGTAGTCAATATCAAATCCGTCGAGCTGGTTGGCTTGGGTGAAATTCACAATGTTGGAAACTAATGCGCTTCTTGTTTCTGCATTGTCGATAGCAGCTGCAAATTCACCATTACTGTTTTTGTTAAGAGAAATCAGCACGTTTACCCCGTGCTCCTTTGCTTTTTGTGCGGATTTGGCGTAGTTTATTTTCTGGTACCTTGTCTGTATTTAGCGTACCGTCCGATTTCACATGTGCGAAACTTACGTTGATGTGTGTCAGATACTCCCAGTGAATATTATCGAATTGCGCATCAAAATCAAAGTCATGTGCAGGCAAATAACCGATAACGACCTTATGTGATGTCTCCGGCTCTTCCTGTAATTCAGGAAGCAGAACCGTATATTCGGAGGTTAGTTGATAGTCGCTGCTTGCTCACGGTGAACTGCTGTTCTGTTTCCCAACGTTTCACTTTCTGGGGATCGGGGGAGATACTTGCTCCCCCTGATAATTGATAATTGACTCCTGTGATTGCCTTTCTGTTTGTAATACCGCTGATACGGATTACTTTGTTTTCATCATTGATGTTTCCTCTGTAATAAGTACCACCGCATTGTAATGTGAATTGTGCGATTTTGGCTTCCGGTTTGCCGGCTATTGCTTCCGAGTCGTTGCAACTTATACATACGGAAGTTATCAGCATAAATATAATTTGTAGTAATATCTTCATTTTCTTTCTTTTTGAGTGATTAATTGTTATTCGTCTCCCCATTCTATTGGAGCGGTGTATTCCCACCAGTCGTAGGTAGCTGTTCCTTTAGCTACCCCCAGAATGATTTGGGCGTTAGTCCCATAAGCTACTCCGGTGTAGGAAGGGATAGAACGTAGTAGTGCTCCGTCCAGATGCCATTCCAGTTTCATGCTTCCACTGGGGGGTACCTTCCAGAATGTTCATTTCCACGGTGTATTCGGACTTCTTGTTGTTTAATGGATATTGTATGACACCACCGTCGGAAGTACCGCAACGGGCATTCTCACCTTCTCCTTTGAAGAGCATCCACCGTATCTCTTTTTCTCCGTAGAGGAAGTAAAGCTGGCATTGGGCATCGTTGCTGCTTGCGCTGATGTGGAATTTGTAAGAGCCCGGTTTCATGCCCTCACGGGAGATACGGCAATTGGTTCCTTCATAGGCAAAGTTTACTGCGCCGTCTGCGAATACCGGTTTGCCGGCAGTAATAGTCCATTCGTTATCCACAAAGGAATGACGTTCCGCTTCCACTTTATTCCCTTTGTTTTAGAGCGATGACTTTCACGATAGGTTCGCTTCCGGCCTGTGCCTTACTGGAGATTCGGAAAGTTGCTTTCAGTACGGACGAACCGGTGTTTTCCTGCAAGTTGATTACTATATCATCCGTTCCATTGTACTCAGTTTTTTTGCAAAAAATGAATACCATTCATCTTCTTCATTTTCTTTTTCTACTATCCATTCTCCGTTGGATTCTACATGGAGTGTGACTGTTGCATCATTGTAAAGATTGCACGTAGGCTTTGAGTGGTCGGAGTGAGTACAACACCTTTCTGTGTACATTCAACGTTTGCCACTTCTTTACCGTGACGGTCATATATGACTACTATCCCGGAGCGTTGTTCCCCTTTGTTTTCCAAGGCTTTCAGTGTTACCATGCCGTCGAGTGTTCCGTTTTCTCCGGATTGTATAGAGAGCCATTCGTCGCCTTCGGTGACTGCTGCCGACCAGTTCTGGTTGGATTTAACATTGAATGAGCAGGTCGTTTCTTCTTTTTCAAGCAGTAGGTCGTCTGCGTTTTCGAGCGTTAAGTAAGCTATGCCTTTTTTTGTATAATGCTTACCTCTTTGCCAATCCAGTAATCACTTTTTGATAGTGACGGTATCTGTACGATCGTCCAATGAGGTATTGGGGGTATAGGTGATTTGTACATCATAGAGTTCATTGGCTTCGCCCTGATTCGGTGAAATAGTGCACCAGTCACTGTGATTGCTGTAAACAATCCATGGATCGGTTGATTTTACCTGGATAGAGACTGTTTCTTCACCGGAAGCGGCAATGGTGTAACTGTCCGCTGCTTTGTAGCGTAAATCTACCCATTTGATAGGTTCGTCGTCTTTACAGGACTGGACAGACCACGAGCTGATGAGGATTAGCGTACCTAGTAAAGTACGCCAATTCATTATGTTATGAACAAGTTGTTTTTCATATATTCGTCTTTTCAATTTTTTATTCAATATTGGTGACTTCGTATGAAGTGATAGTCATTGTACCTTTTTTTTCCTGCTGTTCCTGCGATAAAGCCAAAATAAGGGAAATTACCAGCCGAACCTGTTGTTTCAAAGAGATTCTCATATTCTGGCGTTGTGATGATTTGGGTCCAATCAGTTTCTCCCTCTAGCTTAGCTTAATAAAGACCTCTATTTTAGCTTTTGTTTTATTATCCGGAGTAGAATAAGTGTGAGAGACCTTTAGAGCTTTTAGTTTATTCAGGTCAAATGGAGTACATTTATAGTCGTCATTCGAGCTTCCACCTCTATATTTGAAAGTCCAAGGATTGGCTCCAACCCCTAACCAAAAATTCCATCCGGGAATTGGTGAGGCAACACAATTCATATTTAAACAGCGATTATCATCCACTTCAATGTTTGAGAAGTGCCATTTGTGAATAGCTAATTTCCGAGGTTTATTGATGTAATAACGACAATTGGCATTTCCTGTTTCTTCAGTGAAAGTGATTGCGCCTGTTGCTTCATCTATGGTTCCGGGAGTTCCATTTAATTCGTATGAACCTCCAGCCTGCCTTACTTCCAGAGTCGTTGCTTCTATACCTAATGTTTTATCTGTCGGAGTTAAAGAAATTACAGCTTTCCGGGTCGTGAAATAGATTTCAGATTGACTGGTTGCCTGTTATATTACCGTCTATACTTTTTTCAACTTTTTAGCCAAGTGGCGTCAGATGATACTTGCCAATCTACGTTTGCAAGTACTTGATAAGTTTTTGTTTCTTTATCTTGACCACCGTCGAAAGTTACATCTGTGGTTTCTGCGAATTCCAGCATAATCCCGTTTTGTGTGGCTGTGATTTCTGTTTCATATCCTTCGGAAACAATGGTCAGTGTGGCTGTACGTTTCAAACCCGTATTGGGTTTAGCTGTTGCTGTAATGGTAACCTTTTTCGCCGTTACCTTCTCCCTCTTCTTTGTCAAGTGTCAACCACTGATTGGAACTGGTTACTTTCCACGCTTTATTGGAAGTGATGGTAAAGGTAGCTTCACCACCTTCACTCGGGAACGGATCATCGAATCCTTGTACGAGCAGTGTTCCTTTCGCTGCTTGTGTGATAGTGACCGTTTTGCTCTCCTTTATTCTGTCTGCGGTGATAGTCAGGATAGCCGTTCGCTCCTGTTCATCCGGATTTTCTTCCATGATGACAGAGACTTCGGCGATAAGTGAACTTGCTGAGCTCATTGCCGGAGTAGGTACGCACCAATTCTTGTTGCTTTCAATCTTCCAGGGGAGTATTGGAACTGATATTGAAAATAATCGTATTCGGGGATTTGGCTAATACGGCATATTCCGATTGGGCGTCTGTCTCTAATAGAGGAGGAAATTCGGCTTGAGAGTCGATGTTGAATTCCTGGCATGAATTCAGGCTGAATGTACATACTACTGCCAAACAGCATAATATTGTATAAAATGATAGCTTTTTCATATAGCGTATTGTTTTTTTATTGATGATATAAATAGATTAATTGGTCACCACCCCGTATTCTGAGGATTCAGGTTTTTATTTTTTGAATAACTCGCTTTGCGGAATAGGATAGAGATACATCCGTTGGCTCCATGTCCTACTTTTATAAAGCGTTCGTTGGAAATTCCATGTGCCGTCCGTTGCTCTTTCGATGTTTACGCCGTAGAGCTCCTTTTGGGTGTCCTCCCCAATTTGCCACCTGCGTATATCCCAGAAACGGTGGTCTTCGAAAGCGAATTCAACACGCCATTCATTCTGCAACGCTTTCATAAATTCGTTCGGGTCGGTAATGGATACGGTTGGCATGCCGGCATTTATCCTGACTTCGTTTAGCGCCCATTCCGCTGATTTCGGGAAATCACTGTTGGTATATTGTGGGTTCTTAAATGCCATTACCATAGATTCTGCGTAGGTAAGCAATGTTTCCGCATAGCGGTAGACAATCCAGTGATGTTTGTTGACTACTTCTTTGTCCGCTTCGAAACTGGTAGTCTCTTGGATATATTTCCGTAAGAAGTAACCGGTTGGCGAACCACCTTCGGAAACAGATGTATAATCACTTCCACCCTTATATACCGCAATTTCGGAACCTTTGAATGTCATACCATTGGCCAGAATTGTGCGTCCGAAGCGTGGATCACGGTTGGCGTACGGATTTTGCGGATTGAAGGCCGGGTCTTCACATTTCCAACCATTATCGGTCAGGGTGACAGGATAACCATTAACGGTTTGGAAGGCATCTACTAGATTCTGTGAGGGGAATGTGGCAGTGGCCGGTGTGGAGCGTGTTCCTTCGGTGAACCGAATCGGGAAGTTATTACGCTCGAACGTGGCGCTATCACCGTTCATGTGAAATAGGACGACTTCCGGTGAAGAAATATTATTTGCTTTCTCATTCGGATCGAGTTGGTATAAGTCTGTCTTGATAATGTCATAGGCAGTTTTGGCGGATGCTTCCCATTTCTCTTGGTTGTTGGACGGGTTGTGCTGTTTGCTTGCTGCATATAGCAGGGCTTTTGACTTCACGGCCATGGCAAAGCCTTTGGTGATTCGTCCGGTTTCGTTATTAGGCTGACCGACGTATGTTGCGGGCAGATTGTTTGCACCGTCTTCACATTCGGATACGATAAAACGGATCACTTCTTCAAAAAGGGGTTTTACCGATAGCGTTTGCCTCTTCGGTCGTAAGAGTTTTCAACGGCATGGCGATGTCTCCGTATCTGCGGGCAAGCTCGAAGAAGTAGTGGGCTCTAAGCTAAGCACGCGTGCTTCATACGGGGAAGTAACCCAGTTGCTTCATCCAGTTCTCATAATTGGTGTTATACTCATAGCGCGACAGGTCTACGTCTTCCAATGATTGAAGGAATTCATTGGCTGCGCGGATGCCTTTATATAGTGTCCAGCTGTCATCGCGGGTTTTAATAGCCGACCAGTTGCCATTGGTCATATCCTGTATGTTGCCTCCCGTTGCTCCGAATTCGGCATCATCACTGGCGCAATCTCTCATCGCTCCCCCAATGACGCCAAAATCTTGCGGCATAAAGGTATATACATGGGTGAGCATTTGTTTGGTCTTATCGAAATACCGGTAAATATCTTCCCGGGTATTTAATCCGTTCGTTTCATCGTAATCCAGATAATTGCAGGATGCGAATGCGATGATAGAACTGTATGCTATTATGATATGTTTAATTTTCATATATCTTAATTGTATTTCGGGTTAAAAGTTGAACTTGATTCCTGCCCAGTAAGAGCGTGTGGAAGGGTATATGGCTCCCAATTGTTCGGGGTCGGCAAAACCGATATTGTCCAGTGAGAAGAGGTTGCTTCCTTTGCAGGTAAACCTTCATGTCCGCAAAACGTATCATCTTTTTTGGGGAATGTATAGCTGGCATACAGGTTCCTTAGCTTGCTGAATGAACCGTCCCTGTACCACAGTGAATTGGCGCGGTAGTTGTTGGCGTTGGTGAGGGTGGTGAGGCGTGGCATGGTTGCTTGGGATGCATTCTCCGGTGTCCATGGAGTTTCGTTATTCAGGAATGTCTGTGAGATATTTCCGTTATTCACCAATGGTTGGTATAGCGGTGAATTCAGCAAGCTGGTAGTGACACCCGTCATTCCCTGAAAATCGGCGGAAATCTCGAAGTTCTTATAAGAAGCGGTGAGGTTGACTCCGAAATAAAACCGGGGTACACTCGAGCCGAACATCTTTACTACGTCTTGTTCATCTATTCTGTTATCTCCATTCTGGTCTTTGTACTTGATGTCACCCGGACGTACGGTAGAGAATGTCTGGACGGGGCTGTTGTTAATCTCTACCTGGTCGTGGAAAAAAGCCGATTGCTTCCAGTCCGTATCTCTGCCCTACCCGGTTTCCTTTGGTATACAAATAATCATATTGCTGGTATGCCTGTCCGTCATTGATGATTTTGCTGTTGACGTAGGAGGCATTGGCACCGATACTGTAATTAAAATCTTTGCCTATTTTGTCGTTCCATGAGACAGAGGCGTCAAAGCCTTTGTAGTCTTGGATACCGGCATTCAGTTTGCTTACACCGATACCGATGATATTGGAAACAGAAGGTGACCCATTGATAAGAATATTGCTTCTTCTTTCGTAAAATCCTTCCAGATAAACGGACAGGCGGTTTTTTGAAAGCGTTCAGTTCCATTCCATAGGTGACTTTTTTTGATTTTTCGATTGTCAGATTCTCTACGGAAGGTTACCTTCTGCCAGCCCGTAAAATTCGCTGGCATTGTTGGTGAAGTAATAGGTTCCACCGTTGGCACTACCGTATGACTGACGGTAAAGTTCGTGCTGCATATTGCCATCCCAACCGGAGATTCCGTATGAAGCGTACAGCTTGAACAGGTTGATTGCTTCAACGCTTTTCATGAATTTCTCGTTAGAGGCAATCCATGCGGCAGAAATTGCCGGGTACAAGTGGAAGTGGTCTCCTTCGGGCAGGAATGCCGTACCGGAATAGTTGAGTACTCCGTTGATTGTGTACCGGTCGTTATACATATAGGTGGCATACAGTATGCCGGATTGTCTCTTGGCTCCCTTGTTTCGCCCGTTAGTTGTGTAGGATTGCTGGTCGTAGATAAGCGAGGCGTTCAGGTCGTGTACACCGCTTTGTAGCAGATAATTGATTTTAGCCTGAATGTTGGAACGCATATAAAGTGACCTGAATTTGGAGTCGCCGTGATTGAGGGTTTCCGAATCTTTTCCGTAGATGACGGGAGTAGTCACTAATGTGCCGTCGGGAAGCATGGAAGCTTGTGTGTCCATATATTTATATTCTTTCGTAGCCGTGTCATACATAGAACCGGAGTTGTCGAACGCTACGGATACTTCTGCCGAAAGACCTTTCAACAATGCGTCCAGTTCCTGTTTCAAGGTGGCGTTGGCTAGTAGTGTGCCGTAGGTGGTCCGGTAGTTACCGGTACTTTCCAGCAGGGCAACAGGGTTGTTGGCTCCATACGTACTGTTCCCGCCATACGTACCGTCTGCGTGGCGGACAGGGGAATACTGCGGAAGGGGTATTATAGATGATTCCCGCAAGCAAATTGGTATTGTTGGTACCAATACTGTAAGCGTTATTAGTTTCCTGCAATTTCCCGAGAATACCGACCTTGAAAAAGTGCTTCTCGAAGTCAGTTCCACATCAATGTTGGTGCGGATATTCAGGCGTACATCCGAAGGTTTGGTACTATATCTCCCGTCGGCTTTTTGTCTTTGAAGAGAGCCGTGTCGTGCATATAGTCGATAATGGAGTAGTAGCGGAAACGGTTGCTTCTACCGTCGAAAGTAAGATTTAAGCGATGATTATCGGATATTTTGTTATACACTTCATCCCACCAGTTCACGTTCGGGTATTCGTAGGGATAGGTATTGTTTTTGAATGCGTCCAGTTCGTTGGGCTGATAGCGTGTATTCAGCCCGTCAAGTGCCAATGCCGTGTTGAGGCTGTTAGCGTATGTGTAGGCATCGGCAAATTCTGGTTTACGGAACTGGCTACTAATACCGTACTGGTATTTGGCGGTTACTTTCAGCTTGTCATCGTGTCCGCGTTTAGTAGTGACGAGTATGACGCCATTTCCGCCTCTCACCCCATAAAGGGCGGATGCCACAGCATCTTTCAGAATTTTTGGATAGATTCGATTTCCGAATTGCTGATGTCGGATAAATCGCGTGGAAAGCCGTCTACCAATATAAGGGGGGATATTTCCGTGAATACTTAACGAGGGAACGTTTTCGGCACTGGAGCCATTTCCTTTGATATACATTTAATCCGGCTATTTTGCCGTACAATGCTTTGGCGATATCTATTTCGGGTGCTTTGTCGAGCACTTTGCTGTTGACGCTTCTGGTGGAGCCGGCAATTGCTTTTTTGGGGCATTTCCGTCTGATATCCCAATTGCACCATGTCCGGCAAACTGTCTCTTTTCTGTTCCTGTGCGAATGCAGGAATAGTGAAACCACCGATTAATGCTATGATTATATATTTCTTCATAAGATATGATTAACTTAAGTTATTGTGTAAATTTACCAGCCGGGATTTTGGGTCATTCCATATCCCTTGTTGATTTCCTTTTTGTGGGATAGGTGCCATATACCATTTGCTGTCCCAATTGTTTGCTACGGCTGCTACCATCTCGCTGGTTGTCTGCAGGCCGCCAGCCTGCCATCCGTAGAGTACGCGCCACCAACCGGTACGGATCATAAACAAATCTTTTCTTTTTTGCCTCTGTATCAAAAGCATCATGGATAAATGCGATTTAGCAATACGTAACTGGATCGTGGTAGATGATATAGAAAAAAATCCATAGAGTTTTTATAGGGACTTATTTGGACTGCAAGTGATTCTTAAGAATGAAGGTAATGTAATCTTATCGGAGGGACTTGTTTTGCAGGATGCCGACGTATGGGGGAAAACATTGAATGAAACTTCTACGCCATTCAATAACAGGATGGAACTGTATTTCGAGGATTTTGATATAGATGGATTGCTTGCAAAATATGAATCTGGTAAGTATTCCGTCCGATATGCCACTGAACTAACAGAACTTGCAGGTGGGCAGAAGCTTGTAAGGCTGTATGATCCGAGTGGTAATCTCATCGAGGTTCGTACGCCATTTATGTGTAAATTAAAGGAGAAATTATGCGAATTTTTGTTGATGCAGATGCCTGCCCGGTAGTTAGGTATTGTTGAAAAAGTTGCAAAAAGAGCATAGTGTCCCGGTAGTATTGTTGTGTGATACAAATCATGTGTTGGCATCTGATTACAGCGAAGTGATAGTGGTTGGTGCCGGAGCAGATGCAGTGGATTATAAACTGATCAGTATTTGTCATAGGGGCGATATTGTTGTATCACAGGATTATGGAGTTGCGGCAATGGCACTTGGAAAAAAATGCGTATGCGATTCATCAGTCCGGAAAATGGTATACCAATGAGAATATTGACCAGATGCTTATGGAGCGGCATCTGAATAAGAAAGCACGAAGGGCATCCGGAAAGAATCACTTTAAAAGGCCCAAGAAAACGAACAGCGGAGGATGATGAGCATTTCTAGAGAATCCTCTTTCGAGAAAATGATACATATGGCAATGGATAAGGAGAATTGATTTGAACGTACAGATTTTTGGAAACAAAGAAGTGCAATGATACAAAGAAAGCAGAACGTTTCTTTAAAGAACGTGGGATCAAGTTTCAGTTTATTGATATGAAAGAAAAAGGCATGAGTAAGGGTGAATTTAATTCAGTTGCCCAGGCAAATGGTGGACTGGAAAATATGATCAACTGGGAGGGCAAGGATAAGGATCTGCTTGCGCTCATTAAGTACATTGCAGAGGAAGATAAACTTGAGAAGGTACTGGAAAATCCGCAGGTGATTAAGACACCGGTTGTCCGTAATGGAAAACAATCCACTCTTGGATATCAGCCGGATATCTGGAAGGCGTGGAAATAAGAGATCGGAGGAGATGCAGAGTATGGAAGAATGTAGATTTCACATTGGAGATATCGTTCAGCATTTCAAACGTGAAAATGTAAATCCGGAGACAGCAGAGTACTTGTATCGGATTCTGGCTTTTGCGCAGCATACAGAAAAATGGTGAGAAGCTGGTGATTTATCAGGCATTGTATCCGGCCTTATAAAACATGTGCCAGACCATACGACATGTTTTGCAGTGAAGTGGATCGGGGAGAAGTATCCGAATGCGAAGCAGAAAATATAGATTTGAGGTGAGTGCCGGTAGATTTTTTTTACCAAGATAAATAAGGGTAGAAAAAGAGAATTACATTGAAGGGCAAGACCTATGTGAAATTATGAGGTGATATGCTATGGCTTCATTTGATCAGAAGCTCCGTACGTTATATCTGATGGAAATTTGAGATAATATGATCATCAGTTAAAGGTGCCAGGGGTGCTAAAGCAAAATGATCAAGAAAGCATTTATCAGGAGGAAGATACAATGAGTAAGAAAAGATGGATATAGCAGACCGGGATTATTTGGAAGTATAAATCATTACGACAGCAAAGGACATAAGATTGGAGAGAGCAAGGCCAGGGGTTCTTTGGTGGTTATAATGATTATGATGCAAAAAGGTCATAAGATTGAGAAACAAGACCAGGATTTTTTGGTGGGATGAATCATTATGACAGTAGAGGTCACAAGGTTGGAGAAACAAAGCCCCAGGGTTCTTTTGGCGGAATGAATCATTATGATGACAGAGGTCGTAAGACTGGACACAGTGACAGAAATTTCCTGGGAGACTGGAATCATTATGATGATTAATGGGAATAGGCTGGTGCATAAGTGGTAAGAAAAAATCACTACTGCATCAGCCTTTTTTGTATGTTCAACACCACGAGTGACCAGTATTCATGATCTTTCATTGTGAAACCTCCTGAGCTTTTTTATATCATACATCTTTTTGTAAGAAATATGCAAACTTGAATTTTTATAGTTCGAGTAACATATTAAGTTCTGAACAGATTATAGTATGTTAAATAAATAAACAGCAGGAAGAACATCATACATATATCGGATTGATTGGTTATGGCGTATTTTCACGCCAATGCTAAAAAAACAAGGAAAGTAAGAAAATACGGAAAGTTATTTATGACAATCTATTACATGTAAGGAGTATAATAATGAACAAGAGATTCATTTTAATAGAATTTGAGAAATTTAAAATAAGAGAAAGAATTAGATCAGTGGATGCGAATGTAATCAATGAATTGAAAAGTGGCTTAAGTGCCGCTTATATAAATGGTTCCGTTGCGGCAAATCTGGCATATAAGCCAGCATTTGTGTCGAATAATCCGGAAGAAGGAAAAAAAGGTTATTTCATCTGTGGAGGACGAATTGTTGCGCTGTGATCAGTTCCAGATCAGTGTTGCGTTTATTACGATGGGTGGTGTGACCCCGCTTCTGCAGACTTTAAAAGAGCTTGAGAAAAAGGGCGTTAAAGGACAGGTTCTTACGACCAATTATCTGAATTTCAGCGAGCCGAGAGCACTTGAGAAACTCAATGGATTGAAAAATATTACGTTGAAAAAATGTATGACGTGGAAGCTGCAGGAAATGGTTTCCACACGAAGGGATATATTTTCAAGAAAGAAGAGATTTATCGAATCATCATCCGGAAGTTCCAATATGACAAGTGCGGCGCTGACGGTAAACAAAGAGGGAATACGAAACTGATTTCTACGGAAAGTGGCGAGGTTGCAGAAGAAATCGTAGAAGAGTTTCACAGTCTTTGGAACAGTGAGTACGCTTTGCCATACGAGGATTTTTATGAAGTCTATAAAGAACGTTACAATATCATAAAACACCAGCGGAAATCGCGAAAAGCGAAGAGATTCCGTCTATTGAAAAATATAGATTAAAGCCAAACTCTATGCAGGAGAGGTTTATTACGAACTTGCGAAATATTTTGGAGCAGGGAGAAAGAGCGGGCGTTGCTGATCTCCGCAACTGGAACCGGAAAGACTTATGCATCTGCATTTGCTATGCGAGAACTTGGTTTCAAAAAGAGTGTTGTTTCTGGTTCACCGTGTAACACTTGCGAAGCAGGCTAAAAAATCTTTTGAAAAAGTTTTCGATAAGAAAGTGACAATGGGATTGGTGGGGAGCAAGGATCCTATGAATACGAGAATGATTATGTTTTTGCAACAGTAGAAACTTTAAATAGAGATGCACATTTGTTTCAGTATCAGCCGGATGCTTTCGACTGCATTATTTTTTGGATGAGGCTCATCATAGTTCCAACAACATCTATACAAAGGTTATTGATTATTTCAATCCGAAGTTGTTTTTTAGGTATGACTGCGACACCGGATAAAAGATGATAATCAGGAAGGTAAAAATATATATGAGATTTTCCATTATCAGATTACTCATGAAATCCGTTTACAGCAGGCAATGGAAGACAATCTGCTTTGTCCATTTCATTATTTTGGCGTCAGTGAGGTTATTTCCCTGGATGACAAAACATTGCAGGCTACGAAGCTGACAGATGATGAGTTCAATCAGCTTACCAGTGATGAGAGAGTGAAGCATGTGATTGAACAGTCGGAATATTATGGTTATAGCGGCGATCGTGTAAGGGGACTTGTTTTCTGTAGTCTGATGTGAAGGATGT
>VOFJ01002548.1_pt1 | contig 21794 bp, 47 predicted proteins | sample 5384081 | NCBI WGS metagenome assembly VOFJ01 (sample SAMN12384729, study PRJNA508395) | human gut metagenome | isolation source: healthy gut I | host: Homo sapiens | reverse complement strand
AATCTGTTCGGTAAAAAATGCGTGGCAAAGAGGTGGAACTGTCGCGTTTTTATCAAAGAAGCCGGTAAAGAGCCGTAAAAAAACCTGCATCGGGTATTCGATGCAGGTTTTTATAAAAAGTTATTCCTCGTCTTCGAGTGCATTGAAGTAGTCATCATCGAGCATTTCATCGAAGCGGTCGGCAGCAGCTTCGTACTCATCGTCATCCGTGATGCTGTCGATCTGTGGAAGACCTTCTTCATCCTCTGCGTAGCGGTAGAGATAAACGGTGCCTTCGTCCGGATCAGAGCCGTCTGGGATTGAGCGGCATCAGTGCAATGTAGTCCTGTTCATTTACGTCAAAAATGGTAAGGATTTTGCATTCTACTTCACCTTCATCCAGCTCAAGTGTTACACGGATATCTTCAATCTCATCCGGGGTAACGGGTGTTGCTTTTTCTTTATCTTCCATAAGATACCTCTTTTCTTAATCGTTTTTGTGTCTTTTATCATTATAAGCGAGGAGTAAGGAGCTTGTCAATTCGAAAAAAGTGATATACAAAGTTTTTTAAAAAGGGTATAATGAAAAACATGAAAATACGAGATACGAAAAAAACGAACAGAGAATAAAAAGGATCAGAGAAGGAGATTACGCAAAACCGGGAGTGACGATTCAGGGAGAATGGACCATACTTTTACGTTTGATGCGGAAAAAGAGGACAGCTGTTTTGTGGTACTTAAGGATATACAGACCGAAAAAGAAGAAAAGATAGCTGTTCCGGCAGAATACTGCATGGGATCGGTGCGCTCTATCGCAGTGGCAGATCTGCATCTCGAACATCTGATTTACGATTTTAAGATCAATGGAAAAAAAGGTAATGGGCCGTGCGCACACGCCATCATGGGGCGGCAGGTCTGGAATGACAGTTCACGCAGCCTGCAACAGTATGAGGTGCATGGGGCATTTGATGTGCAGGAGTTTGACTGGGGGGGGGATGTATGTCCGGAAATACCGAGAGAACAGATGATTATGTACAAGCTGCATGTGCGTGGTTTTTTGATGGATTCCGGTACCAGAAGTGTTCCGGGGACATTTCGTGCGCTTATGAACCGGATTCCCTATCTGAAGAAACTCGGTGTGACAACAGTTGAACTTATGCCGGTATATGAGTTTGAGGAAATTGAACTGCCGAAGCAGCAGAAACTTCCGGAATATATCCGTTGGAAAGAAAAACAGACGGATCAGATCCGCCCGGCAGAAAAAAAAAAAAGTTCCGCGTAAAGTGAATTACTGGGGATATGAACCCGGCAATTATTTTGCGGTGAAGGCATCGTATGCTGCCGATCCGCTGCATGCTTCCCGGGAATTCAGGATGCTGATCCGCCGTCTGCACGAAAACGGCATGGAATGTGTGATGGAGATGTATTTTCCTGAGAATGTCAATCAGAATCTGATCTTAGATGCGCTGCGTTACTGGGTCAGGGAGTACCATGTGGACGGAATCCATCTGCTTGGGGAACATCTGCCCATTACAGCGATCGTGCAGGATGGAATGCTCAGCCGTACCAAGATTTTTTATGTGGATTTTGAGGAAAAAAGCATGTGCGGCAAGCCGGAAGTATCCGAATCTGTATATTTACAAAGAGGAGTATCAGTATCCGATCCGGCAGGTCTTAAACCATATCAATGGAAATATGCGTGATTTTGCCGATCAGCAGAGAAAACAGGGGGGCTTTTTAGGCTATATCAATTATATAGCAAGCAACAACGGGTTTACGCTTGCAGATCTGTTTATGTACAACGATAAACACAATGAGGAAAACGGAGAGCAAAATCTCGATGGGAGTTCCTGGAACTTCAGCAATAATTACGGCGTGGAGGGTGGACCAGAAAGCGTTATATCAATGCGCTGCGGAAATTAAACTGGAGAAATGCGGTTCTTATGCTTATGCTGGCACAGGGCGTTCCCCTGTTGTGGAGCGGTGATGAGATGGGAAATTCCCAGAACGGAAATAATAACGCATACTGTCAGGATAATCCCACCGGCTGGGTGAACTGGAAGAATGAGAAGTCTCATCGCAGACAGATCGAATTTCTGCAGCAGGTAATTGCGTTTCGAAAAAAGAACATACCGTGCTTTCAAATCCGATGCCATTCCAGTTTTCGGATTATAAATCGCTGGGGTATCCGGATCTTTCCTATCACGGGACAAGTGCGTGGATGTTAGAACCGACACCGGATCATCTATGCCTGGGAATGCTTTATTGCGGGGCTTATGCCCAAAACGAAAAAGAGCCGGATGTCTATGTCGCCTATAATTTTCTTGCCGCGGCAACGGAACTGGCTTTGCCTAAACCGCGAAAAAAGGGAAAGAATGGGTTGTCTGTATTGACAGCGGAGAAGAGGATGCTGCGTTTTTGGACGCACCAAAGCCCGTAAGCGGAGGAAAAATCATTCTCCGGCCACAGACTATCTGTGTGCTGGAGAGCAGGGAGATGAAAAAAAACATGGGTAATGCATGGAAACATTTTTGCACAATTACACATCACAAAAAATCTGGTGCTTGTCGGTTGCTTTAAGATCGGACTATACAGGCAGGGGCTGCTGCATGATCTTTCAAAATATTCTCCGACGGAATTTCTGGTCGGTTGCAAATATTATCAGGGAACCATGAGTCCGAACAATGCAGAGCGGAAGGAAAAGGGGTATTCCCTGGCGTGGCTGCATCACAAAGGACGCAATAAACACCATCTCGAGTACTGGATTGATTATGATATTTCAAAAGAACCGGGGAAAGAACATTCGGGGATGGCAGGAATGAAAATGCCGGTGTGCTACGTGGCGGAAATGTTTGTTGACAGGATCAGTGCATCCAAAAACTACCAGAAAGACAAATACACGGACCGGAGTGCATTCGATTACTATATGCACGGCAGATCGCATTATCTGATCCACCCGGATACCGAGGCACTGATCCACTATCTTTTTACTGATGCTGGCAGTGCGGGGGAGAAGGAAACATTTGCATTTGTAAAGAATGAGGTACTGAAAGGAAATGTTCCTTATGAGAGGGAAAGCCTGATCCGGCGCATACAGGAACTGGCACCGGAAGAAAAAAATATAAAAGGGAAAAAGCACAGAATGCCTTCTGCTGACATAGAATATTAGAAAGCTGTTGGAAAAGGTGCTGTGTGAAAACATTTTTGGTTCCCCTGACACCGGAAGAGGAAACAGACTGTCTGTGCAGATTAAAAAATGGCGAGCAAGGGGCAAAGGAAGAACTGGTGTTGCACAACATGCGCCTGGTAGCCCCATGTCGCAAAAAAAAAATATGTCAGTTCGGAAGAAGAACAGGAGGATCTGATTTCCATCGGTACGATCGGACTGATGAAAGCAGTAGACAGTTTCCGGCCGGAATACGGAAATAAATTTGCAACGTATGCCATCCGGTGTGTGGACAATGAATTGCTGATGCATCTGCGATCAAAGAAAAACAGCGCAAAGAAGTTTCTATGTTTGAACCGATTGGTACAGACAAAGAAGGAAACCAGATTCAGCTTGTCGATGTGCTGGAGTTTCATGATAAAAATGTAGCGGATGAAGTGACAAAAAGGGAGCAGATGAAAAAAATCCGTACCTTTATGAATGATGTGTTAAGCGAGAGAGAAGCATTTATCATTCGGCGAAGATATGGAATCGGAGGAAATCAGGAACTGACCCAGAGAAAATCGCGCGGGCACTTGGAATTTCCGTTCCTATGTTTCCAGGATTGAAAAGAGAGCACTGGAAAAAATTAAAAAGTGATAAGCGAATAAAGTCGTTGCAAAAAGATGCATTTTATGATAAGGTAAATGCATCTTTTTTCATGCATGTGTCTGTGCAAAATTCCCATTTGTTGGAATGAGGTGAATATGTATAGCCAAATCAGGACATCCATGCTGGATGGAATCTGCGCAATGCCGGTACAGGTAGAGGTGGATATCAGCATGGGAATGCCGGTGTTTGATATGGTAGGATATCTTTCTTCAGAGGTGCGGGAGGCGAAGGAACGAGTGCGTACGGCGCTTCACAATTGCGGAATTCTTCTGCCTGCAAAGCGGATTACCGTAAATCTTTCTCCGGCAAATATAAGGAAAACCGGAACCGGATTTGACCTGCCGATTGCGGTTGCACTGCTGGTTGCCATGGGGCTGGTAAAACCGGAGAAGTGCGCGGACACGATTTTTTCCGGGGAGTTGAATTTAAGTGGACAGTTACTGCCGGTCCAGGGAATTCTGCCGATGGTTTCGGATGGAGTAAAGGAAGGGATTCATAAATTTGTTGTTCCGGCGGATAATCTTATGGAAAGCCGTCTGGTGCAGGGGCGGATGTCTGCGGATTTTCTGCATTGGAATCGGTGATCGGCTATCTGCAGGATGGCGGTTATAAAGAGCCGGCATATGCAGGCCGGCGGCAGAACAGATCCCATGGGATGCCGGATGTAACTTACTAGAATACTTGACACAAAGGGACATTCAGACGAAGAACAGTGGGGTCAACGTGAGATATCGTGGGAAACACCGATTTTTCAAGGGATTCAACGAATTTATAAAAGAAAAAACGAGAAGATGTGACAACGATTTTGAGAAAATCGAACGTCATGTCTTTTTTTTTGATGGAGTTATCCACAATTTTGTGGATAATAAAAAAGGACAACCGCCTGGAAGCATTGGTTTTTAGCCATTTGTGAGCGATTGTCCTTTTCAAAATATTTGATTGATTGGTTGTAAGATGATTATAGCAAGTACAAGGTGCTGTGTAAATAGCTCTAAGCGTTATAACGTGGCGTTACTGCGTTACAGATTTTTGACATGTATTTTGAACGTGTTCTCCAAAAGCCTTGAAAAATGGGCGTTACAAGAAAAACATATCAAAAAGAAATGGCGTTACAGAGCGTTACTGTTTCCATTGATCCATCACAAAATTTAGAATAAATCAATGGGACATTTTTTGCAACTATAAATCATGTGTGTCCCATTGCCCTATTTTAGCGGATTTAACCCGAATATGAGGAAAATAATTCCCTAAAAAGCAATGGGACAAAAATATATTGTTTTTATGGGTTATAAATAACCCAAAAGAAGCAAAAAAAATTAAGCTGTTTCAACCGTTCCTTCGTCTTGGTCTGAAGAGGATGATTTTGCCGTCCTTTGCCGTCCTTTTTTATACGGTTGTATTTCATTTGTGCAATCATGAGAAGCTCTTCCTGATCCTCTTCGGACATTCCATGAAAGAGTTCCAGAAGTCTTCGATCTGATTCTCCGATACAGGATAATTTTATCTTCTCCGCTTCAGGAGATTTTCCGGTCAACATCCAGTCTATAGAGCAATCTAATATTTCCGACAGTTGCGCCAAAGTGGCAGCAGCTGGCAATCTGTTTCCTCTCTCAATATCACTCATGTTTCCTGATGATATTCCTGCTCTTTCCTTTATTTCGAGCTGTGTGAGCTTCAGCTCTTTTCTACGTTCTTTTATTCTAGTACCTATTGATTGAATATCCAATTCCATGAATACCTCCATTCTCCTAATTCAGTATATAAATCACCTATAACGGAGAAAAAGTGTTGACATTCTCCGATATAGGAGATATACTTGCTTTAGGGTTAAAAATAAACCAATCCAAAAATAACATATCCCAGTGATTTCTACAATCACAAAACAGTCGTTCGACTTAGGAAATTCTTCCGTGAGAGGGAGCTCTACCAAGTTAAAAACAGCCAGGACTTCCCTCCTTCTACTTACGAGCGTACAGTGTACGCCCAGTTTCATCCTTTATAGTGATAGTGCTGATGCCTGTACTTTGCGAGAACGCATCAGCCAATGTCTCAAAGACATGACCTTCATCACAGTTGCCCTAACAAAGGAGAGACGAAATGATGATAGTTAATTCAATCGTCAAAATGGATGTCCTGGCTGCTTTTATATTTTAACACAGACAACAGGGGGGGGATGCTACAAAAATGAAAACAGAAGAGATGTGTGCATCCTGTGTACACAACGGATACTGTCCAGGAACTTATAAGAAAGATCATTGGTGCGGTAACTGAACAAACAGGGAGGCGGTAAAGTTGATTATAGCAGACAACAGCATGGAAGCATTGGTATGTCTGAAGGAAAGAATCGACAATGAATTAGAGAACGTAAGAGAAAAAGCATAGAACTTCAGGAGCAGGAAATCGAACTCCAAAGGGAATCTGATGCACTTGAAGAAATGATTGAAAGTGCGGAGGTGGAATATCAATGAAAAATGGAAAGCTCCCGACAACGGAATCAGAAGATCATGATGAAGTCCCACGGACTTGATTCAGAGAAGTATCTTGTGGTGAAAGATACCCAGGAGATGATGGAAGTGGTCGCAAAGATCAGACCTGAAGAAACAGCAAATATATGGCACTAAGCCAAGAACAAGAAAAAGCTCTATAAAGCATAAATTGAAAGGTTGGTTTTACGGAAAACAAAGAAGATATTGTAAAGAGATTGAAGCTTCTGCTCATAGCAACCAGGGCAGGAAGTAATATCGCTGATCTGATTCTCACAGAGAATCAGTCGAAAAATGATTATCTTATTCAAGGCAGGCGGAACCAGGGAAGTGAACATTGATGGAGACTCCGGATATGCGATCATAATGGATGTGCTAAAGAAATTGTAACATGAAGGCGGTGATGGCATGAGGGCATCAAACAAGAGAAACTACTCGAAGCTTGGAAAACAGATCAAGAAGAAACTGATAGACAATGATATGACAGCTGCACAGTTGGCGGATGCGCCGCTTGGTACCACGCCACAGTATCTGAATAAGATTCTTCATGGAGAGCGAAGCGGTGAGAAGTACATCGAGAAAATAAAACAATTATTAAACATAGCAGCATGAGAGGAGTGGAGAAATGGCGGATACATACGTGACACTCAACGAAGCTGCGGAACTGGAATCAATAGGGTATGACACCATGAAAAAAAAGAATCCACAGAAATCCGGAGAAGTTTCTTATTACAAAGGAACAGAGGGAGACTGGTGGAAAGGAAATGACAATGGTGGCAATCTCATCCCTATCCAAAAAGGCAAGAACAGCCTGGAAGGAGAGGGAGAAGCTGAAAAAGCGGTTGCGGAAGCTCCGGTTCAGGAAGCAGATCAGGCGGAGGATACTCCGTGGTACGTTGAGGAAGACATTGACTGGTACATTGAAAATCACAAGAACGAATGGTACAAGGCTATGGAGTTAAAACCACATTCAGGGAGTTCTTGGAATATGACGATAAAGGGACGGACAGAGTTTGCAGAGAGCTTCGCACAGGAGAGACTTGGAAAAGGCAAGCGGACACTGTATCGGTACACCAAGAGTTATATGGAAGCTTCTGCATGGGCGGACAAGCTACACAAGGAAGATGGTGGAAATTATGACTTCTTCAAAGTGTTGTGCTTATGCCGTAAACCGAAGGAAGCAGGAACATTCCCAAGCTTCAAGCCAGAGGTTCGTCAGGCAATCAAGAACATATGGTTCAATGAAACCTTTGCACAGAACCAGGGTACAAAGGGAAATGCTTTATGAAAAACTGGAAGCTCTAAAGAGCATCAATGGATGGGAGAAGATACCTTCATATTCAGCGGTGGCAAGGTATATCTCACATCTGATGGATGATGAGAACATGAGAAATGCGTGGTACCTGGCAAGCCGTGGAGAGCGTGAATACAAAAACAAAGTCATGGTCAAGGGTGAAAGAAATACCAAAGACCTCAAGGTCATGCAGGTGGTTATGGGGGATGAACATACATTTGACTGTTGGGTTGCATATACGCATCCAAACGGAAAGGTGACAGCCATCAAGCCTCATCTGGTGGCATGGGTGGATATCAAGAGCAGGAGAATCATTGGAGATGTAATGTGTAAGGATGCGAACAGTGATATCCTGAAGGACTCTCTCCTGAAGATGCTCTATCATGATACCATGTGTGTTCCACAGTACATCTACATAGATAACGGCAAGGACTACACAGCAAAAGAACATGACAGGTTATGCAAGAAATGACAGACAGAGGATGGAGTTTGATGATGCTACAAAAAGGCTTCTACAAGTCCATTGGAATTGAAGATTATCACCGAGCTCTTCCATATTATGCATGGACAAAGGGACAGGTGGAGAGATTCTTTGGAACTGTCTGCAACAAGTTCACAAAATGGTTCAGCAGTTACACAGGAACACTCACCGGATCAAAGACATTTGCGAAGGTAGAAAAGGACATCAAGGGAATGCTAGAACGTGGAGAAGAACTCCTGACGATGGAAGAGTTTTATGCGGAGTGGTCGAAATGGCTCAAGACAAGTTACGATGTCAAGAAACAGGGTGGACTTGTAAACCAGGGAGAAAAATATGTCACTCCAAAAAAGCTGTTGGGACAATGCAGAGAAATACTTCAAGGCAGTTCCACCAAAGAGTTATGCAACACTGCTCATGATGAAGTCAGAGAGATGCTTCGTGAGAAATGTTGGAATTAAACTCAATGGATACACATTCAGATCAGATGAGCTGTGTGCATACATCAACAGTTATGTGGATGTGAAATATGATCCTCACGATATGGCAACCATCTATGTATTCAAGGATGGAAAGCAAGTGTGTGAAAGCATATTCGCAGGAACTCATGGTTTTTGCATCAGAGAATGGTGTGGAACAACAGGCACTCAAGGAACATTTAGGTAGACAGAAGAGACAGCTTAAACGAGACAAAGAGATTCTCAAGGAAGCAAATGTTCCGTTTACAGAAATCAATGATGACCAGTTTGTGGGATTCACTCCTACTACTGGCGGAATAAATCTGATGATAGAAAAAGAGCCTGAAAAGAAAGCTTGTAAGGTTGTTCAGATACCACAGGACAATACATATAAGAATGGATTCAGGGCATCCAAGCCGGAAGCAGAGGATGAAGACAACGAGTACATCAACAGAAAAGCAGAGGAAGCTCTCAAGGCTTTAAGAGCGTTATAATCAAAATATTTGTCACAAGAAAGGTTGGTTGAATTATGGAAGCATTAGCACAGAACACTTATACAATGGAAAAACCACTCCGTGAGCGTGTGGTCGAAATTTTAGCAGAACTGAAAATGAACAAGGCAGAGCTTGCGCTTAGAATGAATTTTTCAAGATCAGCAGTCAGCCAGTATCTGAATGGAAAGTACAATTCCAATCCTGAAGCACTGGAAGAGAAACTTACAGAATTTGTGAAGGAATATGAGGAGCATGTCAAAGCTGAAACAGGAGAGGTCATGTCTACACGGTGGAACAGTATCAGGAATCAAGCCGAAGATTGCATACTTTGAGTCAAGGGACTATATACAGACCATTGGTGTCTGCAAGTCCTGTCAGGAAAACATGGCACTTGGAATCATCGTTGCAAAATCAGGATATGGAAAGACTCACGCCCTGAAGAAATACTCAAAGATGCCAAGAGTTGCCTATATTGAATGTGATGACACTATGGCTTGTCGTGATCTGGTCGAGGCTATTGAGATTCAGATTGGAATGCCAAAGGGTTCCGGCGGAACAATATGGAGCAGAGTGAATCGGATCAGAGACTTCTTCAATGCAAATGAAGGATATCTTCTCATCATTGATGAAGCGGACAAGCTTATCAATAAATACACACAGAAGAAAATGGAAATCATCAGAGGAATCTTTGACCAGTCAGAGGTTGGAATAGTAATTGCAGGAGAGCCAAGACTGGAAGCAGAAATCAAAGGGAGCCTTGCACGTTTTGCGAACCGAATGGACTTCTTATTATAAGCTGAAGGGATTGTCACAGCAGGAAGTGAAGGACTACCTGGAAGGATATGATGTGGACGATGCTGCCATGATGGAGTTTATCAGCAGAGCAACAAACACACAGACAGGATGCTTCAGACTCCTGGACAGAACTCTGAACAATGTGATCCGCATTCTGAAGGAGAGTGGACAGACACAGGTCACAATGAAAATTGTCAACCAGGCATCCAATATGATGATGTTGTAGAAGGTGGTGAGCATATTGAAGAAACAGATGTTTTTACTTGTTCTTACTGTATCAGCCATCATCATTCCATCTAAATCAACAGAGTGTGAACAGAGAGAACTGGAAGCAAGATATGAGTGCTGCATCGGAGTGGATGCAGACACCGAAGAAGTTGTGTCAGTTGTTCCAAGACCGGAATATGAACCTGATCCAATTCAGATTGATGCAGAGGACACATGGATTTCTGAAGAATATCAGTGGTACTGTGAGGAAATCGGGCAGATGTACCAATATCTGTCCAGAGCTTCTCATGGCAATGATAGAGCAGGAGAGCTCAGGTGATCCTAAAGTGGCAAATGGAGCAGGAGACACAGGTCTCTTGCAGGTCAATGCAAAATGGCACAGAGACCGCATGGAGAAGCTTGGTGCCACTGATCTGACAGATGCCTATTCAAACATACTGGTGGCTACAGATTACCTTTGCACAGCTGTTTGAAGAGGAAGGTGATGACCTTTATCTGGTACTGATGAAGTACAACATGAAGCATGACAGAGCAGAAGAACTGTATAACAGCGGAATCTATTCAGAATATGCAACCACGATATCACAGAGAGCATGGGAGCTTGAAGTGCTCCATGAACAGAAAGGAGATCAGCCATGAGAAGACGGATTGTTTTTGAAATCGAGGCGGAGGGTACAGAGAACATTATAGATTCCATCACAAAAATTATGATGGATAAGGTGGACTTGAACTGTGAGTTCAGCATCAGTCAGGAAATTGTTCCGGAAAAAAGAATTTCCGAGAAGAAAGATACAGATTCCTGCATTCCTTCAGAACAGATGCATGAATCAGCAGGAGAAGGGAATGAGAGAAGCCATTCATAAGGAACAGAGAGGAGTGAGTGTTCATGGCTAGTCCAACAATCAGGATGCTATGGGGACTTGCAAAGTCTCCGGAACTTTCAATGACAGATGAGGAGCTGCACCTTTTGGTGTCAGCTCACACAGGAAAAGACAGTATCAAGGCATTGAATAAGAGAGAACTTGGAACAATGGTCAGCGTTCTTCAGAATATGAAGGACTCATCATCCAAGGGAACCAGGAACAGACAGAGACAGACTGGAAACGTAGGTACAGAGAATCAGCGGAAGAAAATTTATAAAGCTGACAGAGGAACTTGGATGGGACAAGAAGGCAAGAGTCAATGGACTCTGCAAGAAGATGTTCAAAGTGTCAAGTGTGGAGTGGCTCAATTATCAGCAGTGTTCCAAACTGATTGAAGCATTGAAAAGCATGGTAGAAAGGGAAAAAGGAAAAAGCATGAGCGAAGTGAAGAAAGTAATTAAGGTGTTCGAGGATGGAGCATATGAAGACGTAGAGCATGGAGTTCTGATTGGATGTAATGGAGATGATTTCAATCTTCAGTTTATGGATGTATCTCAATGGATATGTGCAGGGCAGCAATCGGACTTGTGGAAGGAATAAAAAAGCTTGGGTTTGAAAAACTCATGGATGAGTTATCTTCCTTCTATGCTGACGAGGAAAAAAAGCCGGAGGTAAAAATTCATGGAGAAGGAGAGTAGGCTTCTGATAGTCCTGAAGGAGGGCAAGGTTGAGTTCCAGACAGAGAATACTGATATGGTGGAGCTTGCTACCATGTGCGGAGCATTAGAGCAGCTCATGGGTGTGGAAGCCATACGAAGAGGAAAAGAGCCTGGATGATGTGAAAGACAGTATGCTTGATATTCACCTTGCAGCCATGCAGACTCTGACCGAACAGATCATCAGAGAGAAGGAGGAGAGTGATGGCATCTAAGAAGAAACCGATGACCAAAGCCGAGAAAAAGTTCCGGTCACAGATAAAAAAAGATATGCAAGAGAGAGGTATCCTTCCACCGGATAAGCCAAAGCTGAACAGAAAAAAAAAATATATTGAAGAAGCTAGAAATGAGTGGAACGAAAAAAAGATAATGAATGCCATGTTTGGGAATTATATCTGCATGAAGCAATAAGTTTGACTTTGGAATTGACGGACAGACAGAACAGAGCATCACCTGAAGCTGTTGGAGTAGCTAAGACCCTGAAACTTGCTATTCGGCTGAAAGAGTTTCATGACAAGGTAAAAAAAAAGAAGGTAGAGATACCTACAAGATAGGAGAATACTTTGAGTATATTCAAGACATACTCGATGCGTAAGAAGGTGAGCAGATTGAAAAAAAAATCAGATACATCTGTGACAGATGTGGAGAAGAGATCATTGATGCAGGTACCAAGATAGTTCCCCACTATTTTGATATGACAACAGAAGACCTGACAAAGCCACTGTCAGGAGCAGCGGAGTCCATGCACTTCTGCATAGACTGCACCATGCACATTCTGGAAGAGATGCAGCCAATCAAAACTGAAGAGCAACCAGTGGAAAAACCAACTCCGGAGAAACCAAAGAAAAAGGAAAAGTCACTGGATGCAGGAAAGGTGATGGCTCTGCATCAGGCAGGATGGGACAATGACAAGATAGCTGATGAAATGGGTGTTACTGCAAGACAAGTATATCAGTGCATCTATTATCAACAAAATAAAAAGAGCCTGGATCACATCCGGGAGAAGGAGAAACAGCCATGAAAAACGGATATAAGAAGCTGACGAGCCACGGCTCAATCAGTATTCCAGTAGCAATGAGAAGAGATATTGGTCTTCAGGGTGGAGACCCGATGGAAGTATCACAATCAGGTGGAGATATTATCATCAGACCATATACTCCGAGATGTGTGTTCTGCGGTACCACAGGAAGGAGTATATAAGTTTGAGGGCAAGGGAATCTGTTCAGAATGCGCAGAGAAAGCTCTTTGCAATCATGGAAGGAGGAAGTCACTAATGGCATTATATGCATATGCAGAGATGAATAATGCACAGCTGGTCACAGCAGCTGTGAAGTTCGATCAGGAACAGAAGGAATACAAGAAGGAACTGGATGCAGTCAAAGCAGAGCTTCAGAGCAGAGGTCTTCAGATTATCGAAGACCGCAATGTGAAGTTCATCAAATTCTTTTTTTCAGATGGGAATGCTTCTGTTATGGACAGTCAGCAGATTGATGTACTGAATCCGGATAAGCTGAAAGAACTTCTTTCAGAAGGTATCTGGAAGGCAAAGGTAAAAAGAAACAACAGAGACAAAGTACAAGTATGATTCCAAACTGGAACAGATGCTCAAGGCAATCTTCACTGGTGACTACACATTTGAGTACACCATTGAGGAGTTCATGGATGAGATGTCAGTGAAACCTGATGAGAGAAACAAAAAAGAAGCTTCTTATCAAGAAACTGAAGGGTGACTATGTAAAAAGACAAGCAGACACTTGTGAGCGTACTTGGGTATCAGAATGAGGATGCTGCTCCGGATTTTGATGTGGAGCTTTTCTATATATACAAGATCAAGAATGGAGAGCTTATCAAAGCATTCCTTCCGGAGGACTGTCTGGATCAGACAATTGAGGACATCAAGAAGTGCCTGATCGTTGACACAAAGACAAGCGTTACTATTGATTATGACAAAGAATAGGAGGAAACAGTCATGAGCGAATTTTCAAGCGAAGCAAAAGAAAGCAGGTCTTCAGGAACCGGAGAAGCCAGTGCCTGAAATGACAGAAGAGGAACTGAAAACATTCAGAACATCATTTGATCCTGACATGATGGGATTCGATGGAGCAGAAGGAGCAGATGAAGAGGAGGAGGGGACAGAAGATGGCGAATAAACCACAGATTAACAAACTGATTTCAAAGGTCAACTTTCAGCGATTCAAACAGATCAGCAGGTCAGATCAAGTACCTGGTAAAGCATTATGTAGGAGCTACTGGCGGAGCTGAAGCAAATTGCAAGTATTTCTATGATACATACAGAGGAGCATCCGCTCACTTTTTTGTAGGACACAATGGTGAGATATGGCAGTGCGTGGAAGAGAATGACACAGCATGGCACTGTGGAGCTAAATCCTATAAACACAGTGAGTGCAGAAATTCCAATTCAATCGGTGTTGAACTTTGTGTCAAAAAAAAGATAAGAATGGGAAATGGTACTACACAGAAAAACAAAGAAAGCAGCCATTCAGCTGTTTGCTTATCTGATGGATAAGTATGGAATTGATGAAAGCCATGTGCTTCGTCATTTTGATGTCACTGGCAAGATATGCGGTGAGCCGGATGTTCGTTCCGAAAAGAAGGTATGGAGCACATTCAAGAGTGCTATTTCATCTTATGGGAAGGGAGCTGCTTCCTCATCTAGTGGAAGCTCTTTCAGGAAGCTCATCTTCAAACGGATCAGCAGCAACATCTTCAGGAGTTCCGTTCAAGATCAGGACAACGTGTGATGTATTAAACATCAGAGCAGGTGCAGGAACAGGGTTCAAAGTGAAAGGACAGATCAAAGAGACAGAAGCAAATAAAAATGTCTACACTATTGTGGAAGTCTCTAATGGATGGGGCAAGTTAAAGAGCAAAGCCGGATGGGTTTCACTGGCTTACACAAAAAAAAGTATAGAGAGGTTGGTTTGAATGAATGATGAACTGTTAAATGAATTGATTGGTGAGACCAGGATGGAGGACATAGCGGAACGCTACCAGGAGATTGTGAAAATCGTTGGAGTTCAGAAGTTCGTGGAACTTAGCAATTATGCACGAGGCGATGAAATTTATTTTCCGAAGGTTGAGAACGTGGTCAGTCCTGCAAGGAACAGGCGAATCAAGAAAGAATTTAATGGTTCAAATGACAAGGAACTGGCGGACAAGTACAACCCAACCTGACCATCAAGCAGATATGGAACATCCTGAAGGATGAGCCACCTGTTGGTCAGATGACATTTGATGATCTGCTTAATGGGATGTAGGTTGCCGACATAACTGGTCAAGTGACACATTCAATGCATCAGCTAATTTGATGAGCGTGGAGACTCTACCGTCCCCACGCTTTTCTAAATCTTCAATAGTGCGGACTGAAACACCAGAGAGGCGTGACAACTCCGGAACTGACAGATTTTGTGACTTTCGTATTTCTCTAAGGTTCATAAGTGCCTCCTAAAAAGAATGTGGTACAGTGCCACCAATAGAACGATTGGAAGCACAAACAGCAGGATACGGATGATGAGTCCAATGGACTCCTGGAACATTTTTTTCAATTCTTTCATGTTGTATTCTTGAGGGAATTGTGATATTTTAGTAGTAAAGGAAGGGGCTTTCGCCCCAACCTACTACTTTGTTAAAGAGTAGATGATGAAGAGTATCACACCGGCGAGTGAAGATTATCTTCCAAGAGAGCTTGATGAGTTGGTCGAACAACTTGTTGAGCTCTTTTTTTATTATCTCCGTCATCTCCTTGATTTTGTCCCTCAAGGGTATCACCTCCTTACAAGTATTATAATACCACGTATATACGTGGTTGTCAACGGAAAAAAATACCGATTTTATGCGGTTTTCTTAAGAAATTTCCCGGAAAATATTATCCAAAAAATGCTTCCCCTAAACAGTCCAAACCAAACAACCTATAATCAGGTCATGACTTAAAAGTCATGACCTTCTTTTTTGTTGCCCTAACAAGGAGAGTGATATGTCTATGACAGAATTATTGACAATGATCGGGATAGAGAATGCAACAAAAGCGGTGACAGCTTTGCTGATCTTCATCAGTGCTTGCGCATTTCTCACATCACTGGTCACAGAAGGACTGAAGTGCATCAAGAAAATTGATAGCCTTCCAACCAAGCTTGTGTGCTACATCGTGGCAATCGTACTCACGACACCAGTGATGTGTGCGATGATGGCATTCATGAAAATGCCGATTGAGTGGTACATGGTCTTTGGATCGTTCCTGGCTTCGTTCGTAGTGGCGAAGGTCAGCATGAGCGGATGGGATGATGTGAATGAACTCTTTGACAGGCTATTCAGAACTAAGTAAGGCGGTGGTCATATGGATTATGTGATTACCTTCTCGGATGTGATGGCAGCTGTTATCACATTAGGACTTGGTGCTATTGGCTTCTTCATGAAGCGTTGGATCGGCAACGTGGAACAGGGGAGCAAGGCACTGCAACAGGCACTAGAAAATACAACAGATTCGCTGAATAAAAAAATCGAACAGGGCAACAGAGACATTCAGGAAATAATTCAGAAGAATGATGAAAAGGTGAATGAGCGAATCGACAAACTGGAAGAAAAAGACTGGTAAGGACATCCAACATATCAAGCAGGAAATCAATGATATCAAAGGGGTGATTTTGCCACAACCTTCGTACTCCGTGAGGACTTCTTCCGATCAATGAACGGAGTGGAGGACAAAATCAAGGGAATGGATAACAAGCTTGACAGGCTGCTCTTGATGGGAAAAGAAAAATAAGTGAGGTGAGGAACATTGACAGACATGGAACAGGCAGAAATCAAGCAGAACAAGGCAATCAGGGGATACATCATCAGATGCCTGGTAAAAGGATTTAACAACACAGCACTGACTAGACAGATTTCTAATTCGATGATGGCAGCTGGTCTCATCGTTTCCCCGGATATCAGCAAGTATCTGGACTATCTTCAGGGAGCCGGATACATCGAATTTACCGAGGAAAAGGTCACAGCCTACAATGCCTATGCCAATGATGCAGTCATCAAGCTCACCAAGGAAGGCGTAGACCTTGCGGAAGGAACAACTGAAGATGCAGGAGTTGATGTCTAATGGCAAAAAAAGAGGACACGGACAAGAGTATCTTCAAAGATTGATGAGCTCCCTGAAGAGTTGAGAGTGAAAGTTGATGTGTGATGCTTGCTGACACATCGAATACTTATGAATATATCAGCCAGTACCTGAAACAGGAAGGCTATGAGATATCTAAGTCAAGCGTTGGAAGATATGCTATGCGTTCTAACACCGCGACACAGAGACTACTTGAGGCACAGGCACAGACCGAACAGCTCATCAGAGTTGTGAAAGACAATCCCGATGCAGATTATACAGAAGCTGCAATCATGCTGACCATGAATGGATTGGTCAATAAGGTGGCAACAGCAGAGGAGGAGTTCCAGGAGATGCCACTGGACAAAGCAGGTAGGCTCATTGCTTCGCTGTCCAGGACAAAGGTCTATAAGGACAGAGTAAGACAGGACATGAAAAAGAAGGCAGATATTGCCTTCAAAGAAATGGAAACAGAGATGATGAAGGTCATCAAGAATGATCCACAGTCAGCGGAACAGCTGAAGGATATTCTGACAAGAGCGAAGGAGAGGATGATGGAAGATGATTGATCTTGACGATTGGATCAAGAGAACTGGATGAAGAACCGGATAGAGAAATCATTGACCATGCAGCATATCAGAGCAGCTCTTCAGTGAGTATGTCATCCGTGGTGATGATAACAAGGAAAAACGAGAGGAACTTCTGAAGAGGTTTAAGGATGGGGAAACGCTTTCCGGTGAAAAAGGACTTCGGAAGGAGCTTGCAGCATTTGACCTTGGATATTTTGGAAGAGCTTATCTATCACACTATTTTGTCAGAAAGTCACCTGCATTCCATGAGGAACTGGATGCGATATGGGAAAGCGGAGTCATGAAATCAAAGAATCCGTTGAAATGCGCAAAGGAAATCTCAAGGATGAAGGGTTCCAGGAATGTCATAGCAGCTCCACGAGGACATGCAAAGAGTACAAATCTTACATTCAAGGATTCACTACATGCCATTGTGTACGGATACAAGCATTATATCCTCCTGTTATCTGATTCTTCGGATCAGGCAGAGGGATTCCTGGATGAAATCAAGACAGAACCTGGAAGAGAATGCAGACCTGATTGAAGATTTTGGAAGCCTGAAGGGTGATAAGACTTGGAGATCAAACGGTATTCTCACCAAAAATGACATAAAAAGTGGAAGCTATCGGCTCCGGAAAGAAAGTCCGTGGTCGAAAACACAGGAACTGGAGACCAGACCTCATTGTTTTGGATGATATCGAAAATGATGAGAATGTAAATACACCAGAGCAGAGAAGAAAGCTGAAGTCATGGTTTGAAAAAGCTGTGTCAAAGGCAGGAGATACCTACACAGATATCATGTATATCGGAACAGTTCTCCATTATGATTCTCTTCTTAGCAATGTCCTTCAGAACCCAAGATATCATGCAAAGAAATACCGAGCAGTTATCTCCTGGTCGAAGAATCAAAGCTTGTGGGATGAATGGGAATCCATTTACACGAATCTATTCAATGAGAGCCATGAGATTGACGCACAGACATACTTCGAGGCAAATCGTGAGGAGATGCTCGAAGGAACAGAGGTCTTGTGGGAAGACAAGCTATCCTATTATGACCTGATTGAAATGAAGGTAACAGAGGGAGAGGCTTCCTTCAATAGTGAACTTCAGAATGAGCCGATTGATCCTGATAATGCAACATTCAATGAGGAATGGTTCGACTGGTATGAGCCGGAGCTGATGGACTGGAAGAGTTCAGAGTTCGTATTCATTGGATCAAATGACCCTTCACTGGGTAAGAATAAGAAATCAGATACCAGTGCCATTATTAACCTGGCACTGTCAACAAAAACTGGATACATGTATGTGGTGGATGCTTCGATCGAGAAGAGAAAAACCTGACATCATCATTGAGGATGTGTTCGAGATCAACCGCAGACTGAAAAGAGACTATTCAAAAGGATTTTACAAGTTCGGTGTTGAGACGGTACAGTTCCAGTATTTCTTCAAGGATGTCATGGCGCAGAGGTCGGCGGAACAGGGAGAGTACCTTCCAATCGAGGAGATACAGAGCCTGTCCAATAAGGTTCTTAGAATTGAATCACTTCAGCCAGTCATCAAAAAAAATAAGTATCTGAAATTTAACAGGGAGCACAAGACACTGATTAAGCAGCTGACAGAGTTCCCAATGGGAAAGAATGATGATGCACCTGATGCGTTTCAAATGGCTGTGCAGCTTGCACAGAGTATCAAGGGAATTGTCACAAGTACCAAGTACAAGAGTGTTATCAAAAAGAAAGTTCCGTATGGGTAAAGGTGCCTACTAGGAGGTGAATGGAGTTGGCAAAGAAGAAAAAGAAGATCGTAAAAGAGCAGCCGTTCAATCCGGAAGTAGACACTGGACTTGGAAGACCAGTCAGGTCAAGGGTGGCGGTTGGAGATGTAAATGATAAGTATTCAACCTATCCATCCAATGGACTGACACCAAGACGGCTTGCAAGAATCTTCAGAGCAGCGGATGAGGGAGATGTATCTGAACAGATGGAACTCTTCGAGGAAATGGAAGAGAAGGATACCACACCTGTTCTCACAGCTTCAGACAAGGAAACTTGCAGTCACTGGACTTGACTGGGAAGTTCAATCGTTCAGTGATGATGAGAGAGATAAAGAGATTGCAGAGTTCATTGATGAGCAGCTGAAAGGAATTGAGAACCTAGATGATATTTTTATTGATATGCTCGATGCCATTGGTAAAGGCGTGAGCGTCATGGAGATTGAGTGGGGACTTGATTCAGACCTGACAAACATCATTGAAAATATTGAGTACGTTCATCCTAAAAAAACTGATCTGGGACTTCCAGACAGATGAAATGAAGATATGCACAAGAGAGTTCCCTTCAGGAACATCTCTTCCGGAAAATAAATTCGTGGTACATAAGTACAAGGCAAGGTCAGGACATACAAGCAGAGCAGGAATCCTCCGAGTTGTTTCATGGATGTATCTATTCAAAAATTATGATGTGAAGGACTGGGTGGCATTCTGTGAAGTGTTTGGTATGCCTCTCCGACTTGGAAAAGTACAGTGCAGCTGCTTCAGATGATGATAAGAAGGCATTGATGGAGGCTATCTACAGCCTTGGAACAGATGCAGCCGGAATCATACCGGATTCCACGATAGTTGAGTTCATCGAGAGCCAGAAGACAACAAGTGTTGAAATCTATGAGAAGCTTGCAAGATATTGTGATGAGCAGATCAGTAAGGCTGTCCTTGGACAGACACTATCCTCTGATTCAGGGGGGAGGATCATACGCACAGGGTAAAGTTCACAATGAGGTCAGACATGACCTGACAGTAGGAGATGCGAAAGCATTGGCTGTGACAGTCAGGAGAGACATTATCAGACCATTAGTGGAGTATAACTTTGGATATGATGCTGATGTTCCATTCTTCACGTTTGACTGCCAGGAGGCAGAAGACCAGAAAAGAAACAGTTGAAATTTATAAGACCCTAGCTTGCGATATGGGACTTGAAATACCAAAGAGTCACATATACAAGAAATTCAATATACCAAAAACCTGAAGATGGGGAAGAGGTTCTCCATCCAAGACTTGTAACAGAGACAAAGAGAGCCACATCTTCCAATGGATGATGGTGAGGAAAAGAGTCTGAAGGATGAAACAGGACAGACAGAGCAGGAACAGGTTGACCTGATGGCAGCTGAAGCACAGAAACAGGCAGAGAAGGCATTTCATGAAATGCTGAAGCCTATTCTCAATATGCTTGACACAACGGACAATCTGGAAACTCTCCGGGAGGTTCTAAAGGATAAGAAGGAAATCAAGAAGCTTTATGAGCAGATGGATTCTCCTGAACTGGAAGACATTCTTCATCAGGCTATTTATCTGTCAGAGCTGATGGGAAGGAGCATGGAATGAAAAAAGCTGAATATGGACTCACAGGTGACTTCATATTCAAGGAGGCTGTTGAGTTCCTGAAAAAGAAGACACCACTGACATCAGTGGAATACCGGGCAATCAGTGATGAGTGCAAGGGGAAGGCTTTCACAGTATCAGGATATACAAGCCTTGAAGTGCTTCAGAAGTTCCTTGATGAACTGACGGATGCTTGCGAACAGGGTAAGACAAAGAAGGACTTCATGGATACCATGAATGACTTCCTGGAACGAAACGGATATGAAGGACTGAATCCATTCAATGCAGATGTGATATTCAGAACCAACATGCAGACAGCTTATAATGCAGGACACTATAAGAGCATGACCAATCCCACAACAAAGAAGTTAAGACCCTTTTGGAAATATATCACGGCAGGGGATGGAGAGGTAAGGGAATCACATGCACAGATGGAAGGAAAGATATATCCGGCAGATGACCCTATATGGGATATCTGGTATCCACCAAATGGGTTTCGATGCAGATGTACAGTGGTCAGTCTGACAAAAAGCACAGGCAGAGAGGGAAAAGGAACACATCAGCAAAGGTCTTCCTTATGATGTGGACTATTCCACAGGAGAGATACTGTACCAGTATCCTGACAAAGGATTCTCAAAAACAATCCTGCAAAAGATACCTGGAAACCTGATCTGACAGAAGTGGATTCCAACCTGAAGAGTGCATTCAGGGAGAGAGAAAAAGGGAAATGATGTCAGAATAGGACAGAAACAAAAATCAAGCCGTTTTGAGCGAATCGGTGTTCACTAGGGTAGGAATTTCCACCGAGGAACAAAAACACCGTTATAACGCGTTATAACGCTATTAGAAAAGGCAAATAAAGAGGAGCTGATGGCATGAGTAAATTTATTGTGTGCTCCGGTGACACAGTTGATGTTGATGGAGTACCAAAAGAAATCAAGATTCTTCCTCTTGGTCTCGTTCATTCACAGAAGGGGGACTTCAATGTGGATGATGAGAGCGTGGAAATGATAAGACAGCAATTCAAAGACCGAAAGCTTGACCTGGTGATTGATTATGAACATCAGACGCTGAAGGACATCCAGGCTCCTGCCGGAGGATGGATCAAAGACATTTATAAAGGTGATGATGCTGTCATAG
>VOFJ01002754.1_pt1 | contig 21795 bp, 16 predicted proteins | sample 5384081 | NCBI WGS metagenome assembly VOFJ01 (sample SAMN12384729, study PRJNA508395) | human gut metagenome | isolation source: healthy gut I | host: Homo sapiens | reverse complement strand
TCACGCGTGACGACGGTTCGGAGATCTACTTCTTCACCAATGCGCACCTGCACAACAGCCATTCGACGCGGCTGGTTTTCCCGAAGGAGGCGACCCGCAAGAATGCGTGGGTGTGGGATCTCGACAACGGCGAACGTTACCGCCTGCCGCTGGACAAAGAGGGTGCTTTCGTGCTCGACCTCGGTCCGGCCGACTCGCGCATGATCGTCTTCGACCACGACAACAACAAGAAGGCTCCGGTGTGGAGTCCGCTGCCCACGACCGGTACCGACAGCCGCACGCTGACGAATTGGGGCGTCGAATTCCACCACAGTCTCCAGCACTGGATCAAAACCGCGACGATGGATACGCTGAGGGACCTGAAGGATACCGAGTGGAAAGCCTTCACGGGACGGGTGGTGTACCGCAACGACGTGGAAGTGGACGATCCGCAGGGCATGATCCTCAACCTGGGCAAGGTGTACGGCATCGCCGAGGTAAAGGTGAACGGCCGTGACCTGGGTGTCAGCTGGTACGGACGGCGCATCTACGACCTCTCGGATGTGCTGCACAAAGGCTGGAACCGGATCGAGGTGACCGTCACCACGACGATGGGCAACTACCTGCAGACCTGGACCGACAACAAGCTCGCGCAGCAATGGACGAACCGTCCCGGCCGCCCGCAGCCGGTTCAGTCGATGGGCATGGCGGGCCCGGTAACCCTGTACCGGGAATAATACCCCGGCGATCGCGCACGGAGCGGTTGCCCCGGAAACTTTTCCGGCGGAAAGTTCCGAAAAAGAGCCGAGAAGCAGACTCCGGCCCGGGCCCGGAAAAGCCCCGGAGCGCCGACCGGCCGTCCCTGCAGCAAGCTACACTTTTCCAAACACATAATGCTTAACAAAACACTTACAAATAAAACGACTATCGACATGAAAAAAACAAAAGCCCTGATTCTCTCGCTCCTGCTGCTCGTATGCTTCGGCGGAGCCCAGGCCAAGGACTACAATGCGTCGCTGTTCGGCATCAAATCGAACGGTACGACGATGAACACCACCGCGATCCAGAAAGCGATCGACTACATCCACGAACAGGGCGGCGGCCGCCTCGTCTTCTACGTGGGCCGTTACCTGACCGGTTCGATCGAACTGAAAAGCAACGTGACGATCCACCTCAACGAAGGCGCCGTGCTGCTGGGCTCGACCAACCCGTACGACTACCGCCAAATTCCCGGCACATGGCTGGGCCTGATCCTCGCCAACAAAGCCGAGAACATCGGCGTTACGGGCCGGGGCGTGATCGACGGCCAGGGCCGAGAAACCTCGTACAACTACATCGACCAGATCCAGAAAGGCGTGATCAAGGACGAGCTGAAATACGACCGTCCCGCTTCGCGTCCGACGCTGATCTTCCTGCGCGAGTGCAAAAACGTGGAGATCAACAACGTAACGTGGAAAAACTCGGCCTTCTGGGTGCAGATCTACGACCAGTGTGAGAACCTCAACATCGACCGCATCACCGTGGACAGCAAAGCTTTCTGGAACAACGACGGCATCGACATCGTCGACTGCAACGGCGTGAAGCTGACCAACTCGTTCTTCGATGCGACCGACGACGCGATCTGCCTCAAGTCGCACGATCCGAAAAGCATCTGCCAGAACATCGAGGTGAGCAACTGCGTGGCCCGTTCGAGCGCGAGCGGTATCAAATTCGGCACCGCATCGCGCGGCGGATTCCGCAACATCAAGATGACCAACATCAAGGTTTATGACACGTACCGTTCGGCCATCGCGATCCAGGCCGTAGACGGAGGCCTGGTCGAGAACATCACCATCGACAGCCTGCACTCCTACAACACGGCCAACGTGATCTTCCTGCGTATCGGCGAGCGCTACGAAGGAGAGAAGGCTAAACTCAACAACGTGACTATCTCGAACGTGTATGCCGAAGTTCCCGCCGGCAAACCCGATGCGGGTTACGAGTACGAAGGCCCGGTGGAAGACCTGCCGCGCAACATCTCCCCGGCCAGCATCACCGGCCTTCCGGGACAGTACGTAACCAACGTGACGCTGAAAAACATCACGATCGTCTATCCGGGCGGCGGCAACCCCAACTACGCGAAAGTGGGCACCGACGCGAAATCGCTGAATGCGATCCCCGAAATGCCGAAAGCCTATCCGGAATTCTCCCAGTTCAAGGAGCTGCCCGCATGGGGCTTCTATATCCGCCACGCGAAAGGCATCACCTTCGATAACGTGACCCTCACGGCCGAGAAACCCGACTACCGTCCGGCGATCGTGCTCGACGACGTACACGGCGGCGACCTGGAGAACGTAACGATCAACGACCCGGGTAAGAAGAAAAACGAGATCGTCGTCTTCCAGTCGACCGACATCAAGAAATAACGAAACGCCTTACGCGGAAAGGCCGCAGCGTGCTGGCGGCCTGACCTGCGCCGATAAAAAAGGCCGGAATCGAATGGTTCCGGCCTTTTTTATGACAACTATACTTCGGCACGTTCTGCCACGACCGCACCGGCTCCATTACAACGTACCGTCTATTGGCCCAGACCCTTTTGCGGAGACCATTATTTTCATTATTTTTACATCATCCGGTCACGTCTCCCCGTTGCGGAACGTTGTATCTTCCGGACTGCATATCCGAATCCAACCCCGACCACCGGACCCGACACCCGTGCCCTGCATGCCATACGCGCCCATGAAACCCGATCCGCAGCCTGTTTCCGCCACCGCCTCCAAACCCGTATCCGCCCCTCGAACAGCGTCCGGCACGGGATCCGGACCAGCCTCCGAAGCCGGATTCAAACGCCGGTTCGTCCCGGGGTTCTCGTCCGCGGTCCGTTGCCTGTTAACAGGATTGATACTCTCCCTTTATACTGTATTTCAGGGTGCGGCACAGCACACGGCACAAAACGCCCCGAACCCGGAAAATCTTGCAGACACAGCCATTCCCCGGATAAACAGCACGGATGGTCCCGCAAACCGCCTGCCTGGCGGGGAGAACACGGCCATTTCCGACGGCGAAGTTTCGCGCTTCGGGCGACTGCTGGTCCAAACGCCGCAGGGACGTATCGAACCGGTAGACACATATGCCTCCGAATTGCTCCGCAAGCTGCACCACCGCGATCACTACGGACGGCTGACGGCTACGGAGTGGCTGCTCGGGGTGCTCGCCGATCCGGACCGCTGGAGCCGCGAACCGTTCATCTACCTGCCGGATAAAAGCGTCCGCACACTGCTTGCCGGGGCACAAGCCCCTCGGACGGACGGGGCTCACCTGGACCCGGGATCTGCCACGGGCCGGACATCGCAGCCCGCCACAGGCAAATACGCCGCACTGCATGATTTTTTCGATCCGCAGGGCGGGTACCGGCTCGCAGGTGCAGTCGAAAAGGCCCATGCAAAAACTCCCGGGGCACGCGACAAGCGGGACAAAGAGCTGCTCAAGGCCGATGAGAAGGTCAATATCCTGTACGGCCTGCTGGCGGGCCGTATGCTGGCGATGTTTCCCACACCGTTGCGTTGGTACTCGCCGGGGGACGACCTGAGCGGGCTCGCACGGGAAGATTCGTTGCTGATCGCCAAAATCCTGCCGGCCTACTCCGCCGCGCTCGCCGGCGGCACCCCTCCCGGCGAGCGTGCCGAACTGCTCGGCATGATCGAAACCTTCCAACAGGCGCGCGGGGCCGGCATGCTGCCCTCCCCCGCCCGCATCAGCGCCGAAATCTTCTACAACCGGGCGGATATTTTCCGTACCGCATTCCGGGCCTACCTGCTCCTCGGTTTCCTGTTGCTGGTCGTCGCGACAAACAGCAACACCCGACGCAAAAAAGCGCTCTTGCAACCACGAGTAAGCGCCGACGCTGGCTTCCGCGCCTGCTTACCGTGCTGATCGTCGCGGTATTCCTCTGGCAATGCGCCGGGCTGGGGCTCCGTTGGTACATTTCCGGGCGCGCACCGTGGACGAACGCCTACGAATCGATGGTCTACGTCGGCTGGACGAACGTCCTGGCCGGGCTGATCTTCGCCCGCCGTTCACGGCTCGCACTCGCATTGGCCACACTGATGGGCGGAGTGATCCTCTTCGTCTCGAACCTCAACTGGCTCGACCCGCAAATCACCCCGCTCGTACCGGTGCTCAAATCCTACTGGTTGATGATCCACGTCTCGGTCATCACCGCCAGCTACGGCTTTTTCGGCATCGCAGCCGTCACGGGACTCGCGTCGCTGATTGCGATGATCGCCGGACACCCGCGGCACGACCTGCGGATCATCGGCGAACTGTCGATGCTGATCGGGCTGGTGCTGTTAGCGGCGGGGATCTTCCTCGGGGCGGTATGGGCCAATGAATCGTGGGGGCGTTACTGGGGTTGGGACCCGAAGGAGACCTGGGCGCTGATCACGCTGTTGGTCTACACTTTCGTCACGCACTCGCGCCACATCCCACGCCTGAGCAACGACTTCGCGTTCAGCGCGATGTCGCTCGCCGCGATCGCCTCGGTACTGATGACCTTCTTCGGCGTGAACTACTACCTGTCGGGACTGCACTCCTACGGCGGCAGCGGCGAAGTAGCCTTCGCACCAGTCGCCGCAGGCACGGCAATAGCGGCCGTACTGATCCTCTGGGCCGGAATCCGCTATCGCCGCCTGCAGCGCTGAACGCCCTCCCCCCTGTCCTGACCATTCTCCGGTCCGCGGCATATACGCTTTCCGCATCTCTTTCCGGCTGCATGCATGCCTTTTCCAGACTCCGTCTCACGGAAATTACAGTCGCTTATTTCACCAATATTCCGGACAAACCGGCCGGCCGCAGCCGTAAATATTTAGCCGTGCGCCCGGCAAACCTATCGTTTTTCTTGTTATATTTGTATGATTGCCTGCCCTTGAGAGGGCCCCGATCTCCCCGGCAACCGGAACTAAAACACGAAAAATAAACCCGTTAACATGCAGACAAAAAGATTTATCGGAGAGAACCCCAAAGTGGGTATCCGTCCCGTGATCGACGGACGCCAAGGCGGCGTACGCGAGTCGCTCGAAGAACAGACGATGAACATGGCTGGGCGCGTGGCCGAACTGATCACCTCGACGCTCAAATACACCGACGGCACGCCGGTACAATGCGTAATCGCCGATTCCACGATCGGACGCGTGCCCGAGGCTGCCGCCTGTGCCGAAAAGTTCCGCAAGGAGGGCGTAGGGCTCACGATCTCCGTTACCCCGTGCTGGTGCTACGGCAGCGAAACGATCGACTACGACGACCGCATGCCCAAGGCTATTTGGGGTTTTAACGGCACCGAGCGCCCCGGCGCAGTTTACCTCGCCGCAGCACTGGCCGGCCACAACCAGAAAGGAATGCCCGCATTCGGCATTTACGGCCACGACGTGCAGGATGCCGACACACAGACCATTCCCGACGACGTGAAAGAGAAACTGCTCCGCTTCACGCGCGCAGGTATCGCCGTAGCGCAGATGCGCGGCAAGAGCTACCTTTCGATCGGCTCGGTGACGATGGGTATCGCCGGATCGATCGTCGATACAGACTTCTTCCAGACCTACCTGGGCATGCGCAACGAATCGGTCGACGAAGTGGAGATTATCCGCCGCATCGAAGAGGGTATCTACGACAAGGAGGAGTTCAAAAAGGCGATGGCCTGGACCGAGAAATACTGCAAAACCAACGAAGGCCACGACTTCAACCCCGCAGACAAGCAGAAAAGCCGCGCCCAGAAAGACGCCGACTGGGAGTATATCGTCAAGATGATGATCATTATGCGCGATTTGATGTGCGGCAATCCGAAGTTGCGCGAATTGGGATTCAAGGAGGAGGCATTGGGGCACAACGCGATCGCCGCGGGCTTCCAGGGCCAGCGCCAGTGGACCGACCACCTGCCCAACGGCGACTTCGCCGAGGCGATGCTCAATTCGTCGTTCGACTGGAACGGCATCCGCGAAGCTTTCGTGATGGCTACCGAGAACGATTCGCTCAACGGCGTGGCGATGCTCTTCAGCAAACTGCTCACCGGCAGCGCACAGGTATTCGCCGACGTGCGCACTTACTGGAGCCCCGAGGCTGTGGAACGCGTGACGGGCAAGCGCCCGACCGGTGCGGCCGCGAACGGTTTTATCCACCTGATCAACTCCGGTGCGGCGAGTCTCGACGGCAGCGGCGAACAGACCAAGGACGGCAAACCGGCGATGAAGCCCTTCTGGGAGATCACCGAGGCGGAAGCCGAAAAGTGCCTGAAGGCAACGACCTGGTATCCGGCCAACCGCGACTACTTCCGCGGCGGCGGCTTCTCGTCGCATTTCGTTTCCAAAGAGGGTATGCCGGTGACGATGGTGCGCCTGAACCTGGTCAAAGGACTCGGCCCCGTACTGCAGATCGCCGAAGGCTACACCGTAGAGCTGGATGCCGATGTGCATAAGGCTCTCGACGAACGTACCGACCGCTGCTGGCCGACTACCTGGTTCGCACCGCGCCTGACGGGCAAAGGGGCGTTCAAGGACGTCTACTCGGTGATGAACAACTGGGGCGCGAACCACGGCGCGTTCAGCTACGGGCACATCGGCGCCGACCTGATCACGCTCGCGTCGATGCTGCGCATCCCCGTTTGCATGCATAACGTCGAAGACGACAAGATTTTCCGTCCGAGCGCATGGGCCGCATTCGGCATGGATCCCGAAGGGTCGGACTACCGCGCCTGCAAAAACTACGGCGGCCTGTACAAATAGAACCGGAATCGGAGAGCGCCATTGCGGTGCGGGCTCTCCGCGATTCCCCAAATCCGGAAACGTCCCGAGAATCGTACGATTCTCGGGACGTTTTCATACCCTACCGCTATGTACCGGAGCGCCGCCTCACGAGCTGACCGACGCGCACGACTAATAAAACCGGAACGACGGCCCGTTCAGCTGCATTTTGTTCACTTGCGAAGGGAGCATAACGTACCCTTGCAGACCGGCGATCAGCGGAACCAGGTTCGATCCCTGGAAAAGTTTGAAACGCATGTGCAGCGGCCAACCTCCGTAAGAGATGCCGAAACTCACCACACGCATCGCAGCGTCGATCTTCACGTCGATATTTCCTTTTTTATCGGGAGTCATCTCGAAGCGGGAGATCGTACCCTCCGAACGCGCATACCCGCCGCCGCTCCGGTATGCAGCAGCGGGACTGCCCGGCCAGGCGGCCTGCATGACGATGCTGTCACCCTGAATTTCGATATAGTTGTAACTCGCCCGGGTCTTGGAGGTACTGCGCGAATCATAGATCGCGATCACACAATTACGGCTCTCGAGCGCATGTTTGGCCAGGGAGAACTTCAACTCACCTTCGGCCTGCTGCTGCACCTTCCGCTTCTGCTTGCGTGAAAGCGCCTCCCCGTCGGCAGTATCCACAGCATTCGCGCCGCCTGCCGCAGCAGGGTCTTGCACGACGGGCTGCGTGGCGGGTAAAGCCGGGGAACCGGTTCCGGATCCGGTCTGCGCCGTTGCAGTAATTACTCCAAATGCCATCGCAACCAGCATTTTGCAAAAAATAGATTTCTTCATTTTATCTAAGTATTTAATTCAGATCAAGCAAAAACAATGTACCCGCAACCGAACATGAAATCGCATGCGGACCTTTTATCCCTGTATCGTGTTATGCCCGCATCGGACGGCTTCCGGATTCATTACTAACGCCATAATTTATCATGAAGCGCTTCGAGCGTATTCAAAGCGCCTCCAGGCTTTTGGAATTCCTCAAAACCAGAGGCACTCCGCCCGATATGCACGGACACCCGGCATCGGACGATACCGGGTGCTTATGTTGAACCGTTAACCCGTTTTATTTGATAAATCCCTGCGGAATATTGAGCGGCATCGACCCGCTGAGCCGAGTAACATTGGCCTGCGAGGGCAGGACGATGTAGCCTTCCCAGCCCCCCATCCAGGGTGCGGCATTGCTTCCCTTGAAAAGTTTGAACGAGCTGGTCAGCGTCCATGTCGTACGCCACGAACTCTGCACATCGGTCATATCGGCCTTCATGTAAACTTTCATGTTGCCTTTCTTGTCGGGGGTCATCGTCAGCTGTTCGATCTTGCCGACGCTCTGGCGGAATCCTTCCTGCATCCTGCCCTGGGTAGACCATGCAGCCTGGAAATAGATCGAGTCGCCCTCGATCGTCATGAAATTGTAGCACACTTTCGACTTGTCGGTGCTCCGGGGATTATAGAACTCCCACACGAAATTTCGGGCCTTGATCGCTTCGACGGCCGTTTTGAAAAGAATATCCCCCTGAACGGCCTTCGCCTCCTGTTTCTGTTCTTTTGTGCTTTTGGCGACATCTGCTCTCTGCGCATAACCGGAGGTGGCACACAGGCAAAAGAGCATGCTCCACAATGCGATTTTTTTCATAGTCGGTTGGTTTTTAACATAAATTGAGTGTCAGAGTTGTAGGTAAATTGAAGCATATACAGGTGTAATTTACGGTATCCGCATCCGCCGGGGGAGCTATCCGGGAAACAGGTATATATAGATAGATACAAAAAAGGCGGTGTATGCTGCATGCCCGTGCAGTTACATCACCTTTTTTTGTTCCACACCCCGGAGCATGCGCCGCGCGGCATGCTCCGGACCGGAATTAATTAACCAATCCCCAGGGAATTAAAATATTCGGCTGTGCTTTGTAAACATCCGACTGCGAAGTGGGATACAGCCTTCCGAAGAAGGTAAGCCGCGAATTGCTGTAAGTCGAATTCAGCACGACCGATACCTTATTATCCCCGTTGAACAGGGTGATGATGACCGTAGACGAGATCGAATTACCTTGCAGCTGGTACTGGTAAGTGACGTTACCATGCTTGTCGGTGCGGATTTTCAGGTCCGAAATGGTACCCGACAGCGTCACGCCGCCCGCACCGTTGAGTCCCGGCACGCCGTTGTTGAACGCGAGCTGCACGGTCGAAGTGTTCTTGTTCAAAGCCACGAAGTTGTCGTTGGCGGTGACATAAACGACCTTACCGTACTGTCCTTGTATCTGGTTGACTTCAATAACGAAAGAACTGTCCTTGAGTGCCTGCATCGCCGTCTGGAAATTACCCGCGTTCTGCACCTGCTGTTGCTGTTGTTGCTGCTGGCGGCGCGCCTCGCGGGCGGCTTTGCGGCCTTGTGCCTGAGTCAGTGTGGCGGCTCCCAAAAGCAGGAATACGCCCAAAATTGCGATCCTTTTCATATGCATGTGGTATTAATATTGATGTTTAAAGGGTTAATTGTATAGCCTCACATGCAAATTACTAACCAAATATACAAAATTCTTTCACAATTTTCTGATTTATTGTTAGATTTCTCAAAATTTTTCCTTTCCACCTTTATTCTCACATATTCTCGCACATATCGACCCTTACATTCACCCCGAAAAGTCCGAATGAATTATAAAAACTTCCGTTTGGATTATCGGAATATAAATTTTATCTTTCAAACTCTAAAACCGAACCGACATGGAAACAAACAATTCCCGGGTTATGCTTTGGAGCGCTGCGCTGATCGCGGCAGGGCTCGTATTGCTGGGCTGGACGCTCCGCAGCGGCATCGTACACTTCAAGGACAGCGAACGCGTGGTTACCGTCAAGGGGCTCTCCGAACAGGAGGTGAAGGCCGACCGGGTGATCTGGCCGCTGATGTACAAGCAGGTGGGCGACGACCTGACGGTGCTGTACAACAACATCGAAAAGACGAACGGCACGATCATCGCCTTCCTCCGCAGCAACGGCGTGGATGAAAAGGAGATCACCATCGCCCCGTCGCAACTGGTCGATATGGCCGCCGAACTGTACAACCCAAATGCGCCGCGCTACCGATACAGCGTTACGACCGTACTGACGGTCGTAACCGACAAGGTGGACCTGGTGCGCTCGCTGATGCAGCGGCAGGGAGACCTGCTCAAGCAGGGCGTAGCGGTCACCGGAGGCGACTACCAGTACCGGACGCAGTTCCTTTACACGGGACTCAACACGATCAAGCCCGGCATGATCGAGGAGGCGACAGCAAACGCACGCACGGCAGCCGAGAAATTCGCCCACGATTCGAAAAGCAAACTCGGCAAAATCCGCTCGGCTACCCAGGGACAGTTCTCGATCGAAGACCGCGATGAAAATACCCCTTATATTAAATCGGTCCGCGTAGTCACGACCGTAGAGTATTACCTGAAGGATTAACCTTCGACGCCACAACACACCGGCCTGCCCTACCCACCGTGCCGGAACAGGTTCTGCGGAGGAAATTCCTCGGCAGGACCTGTCACTAACCCAAAACTTACCGTTCTATGAAAAGCTTGACCGCCGTATCCGCAGTACTGCCGTTGCTTTTATTGGCTTCGGGTTGCAGCAAAGACCGCAACGAGCCTCGGGGCAACGGCACGCTGAACATCCGCCTGGAGATGGACGACCGGATCGACCTGGTCGCGACCCAGGCCTGCAACACCAAAGCGACTCCCGACCTGGGCGCCTTTACGCTCGAAGTCACGCAGGATGAAACCGTAGTACACAAGATTCCGACCCTCGGCGCCAACACATCGCCGAGCCTGACGCTCGAAGCGGGAGACTATACCGTCAGCGCCTATTCGCAGCCGTTCGCCGCACCGGCTTTCGACACGCCGGTCTACGGCGCGTCCCAACTGCTGACGATCATGGCCGGGGCGACGAAGGACGTCGCACTGGAGTGTACGCAAACCAATGCCGGTGTGAAAATCAACTATTCGGACGATTTCAAGGCGCAGCACACCTCCTACTCCACCCGCATTGCGCACAGTACCGGCACGCTCGACTTTTCGGGCAGCGACGCCGGCCGTACCGGATACTTCCCCACCGGGTACGTGGATTTGATCGTCACCGCCGACGGCAAGGAGTATACGCAGGCGATCCAACTGAAAGCCCGCAGGCTTTACACCATCACGGTCAAGGATGCCAACGTGCCTGTCACTTCGGGCCATGCGAACATCTCGATCAGCGTCTCCACCGACGTGACCAACGAGAATGTCGAGATCACCTTCCCCGCAAACGGAGGAAACACCGGCGGTGACAGCGGCTCCCGGCAAACGATCTACGGGGAGAATATCGGAAGTACGGACGTCACCAGCCCCGCGTTGGTGTTAAGTTTCAAGGGTTGGCAGAACCAAACCGGATCGGGCATCTCCTATTCGGGAAGCGGCAGGATCGACAGCCAGTCCGCGCTCCAATCGGCCTCCTATTCCGGCGCGTCCGGAGGAAACTACCTCACCCTCTCGGCCAACAACAAGTTCAACATCTCCGGCCTCAGCACCACGGGATACAGTTCCCCCGCCTTTACGTTCGGCCTTGCCTGTGCGACCGCAGGGTTCGACCCCGCCCAACTGGAAGTCTACGTCAACAGCGCCGATGCGGCCGACGACGGCACCCCACTCAGCTACACCTACGAATCCAATGGGGAGTGGATGCTGTGCACGGTCAGCACGGGCATCCCCTCCGGCGAAAACCTCCGCATCCGGATCGTCTCCCCAGGCCTCCTTCCGGCTCGACGACTTCAAACTCACCGGTGAAAAATAGCGGAGAACGCTTTTAGCCTGCCGGAAAGCTTTTGTTCTTTTCTTAAATAGGATTCTGTGATTGATGAAGTTTTTGGTATAGCGCGGAACTTGTCAAACACGGGTTCATCCGGAACCGACTGACCGATCGGTTTTTCGGCGACGGGAGGGTACCAAACTACAAACAATCGGGATGCTCCTGCTTGTAGGCGCATCCCGATTGTGTTGACAGAGGCAGAGTTCCCTTAACCCGCTCTCCCGGCAAGGTTCAATGGTTCGGTAGTTACGCTCAACTCTTTGCCGTCTATATTTTTATAGGTAACGGTGAATCTGTGCGTGCCGGGTACCGCCGGACGAAATATCGGTTGAATCCGGAAATCGAATGCAACCAATGTCGGTTTTTCCCGGTTGAACTCCGTAATTGACTTTTCAAAATAGCCTGCAGACCATTTGTTTTCCTTTTGTTGTGCTGTTAGAGTAAACCGGTAAGAATTGGCCAAAATATCATCGACACAGAGGTAAAAAACATTGCATAAATCGTTCAGCGGGATTCCGGCCGGATGGGCCGCGTCATAATCATTGTCCGAAACGATATTCAAACTTTCGGTCTGCACATACATAACAGGGATATTCAAATAATAGGCACCATTAAAATCGGTATCTTTGAACTGCGCCGCCAATACCTCGAATTGTGCCTCGTCGACCAAATCTTTCGTAAAGCAATCCTCCGTGTTTTCATAAGGGCGGATCTGAAGCGAAACGACATTATACGTTTCCGTCGGAACGGAGGTCTCCAACGATCCGCTAACGATTGCACAAATGCTTACAGGATTTTGGTACTTAGTGATGAAATTTTTGGAGGTGGGTAATGGAGTCGGGTCATCATTGCAACTGTATAATCCACCGCACAGTAAGCCCAGATACATGAACAGTCGTAGTTTCATAGTCGTCTAATTTAAATATTAGGTCTTATGTTCTTTATAATTTCAAGTTTGAACCGGTAATAATAATAATTGCTCGGCTTTGCGCAGTTTGGATCTAATTCGACCGGGAACTCGGTATTGAACACCCCCACGTAATAGTAACCGTTACCGGTTCCTCCCCATCCGTAATTGCAATGCAACCAACGGGTCTCTTGCTCTTTGCGTTCCCCCGCCGGTTCCTGACGGATCAAATTGTAGTTTTCATCATAGAAATTGTTGGAAACGCCCCATACCCGGTAAACATCCTTGTATCCGTCGATCACCCAATCATGACCATGAGAGTAACCGATCCAATTTTCGGTTGCATAACCACCCACATATATTGCCCGTTTATAATACAATTCCATTCTAACCCTGTCGGCATTAAAACTGTAAATACCGTCAGTCAAATAGTTAAATCGGTTCTTAAAGGCTTTGTCCGCTTTACTCGTCGAAGAAGAACTACTGGAACAACCGTAAGACATATCTACTGCCGATCCTATTTCCGCTACCAAGGCGGCAATGGCCCGCCGGTCGTACGAATCGGCAGGAAACCATGATCCATACAGATAACTGCGCCAGTTGTCCCAATAACAGGTATACCAACCGTTTGACACTTGGAAGGAAGTCGGATAGCTATTTGCTGCCATAATGTTCAACATGGCTATCGCCACACAACCGGCAACAGGTTTTCCGTTACTGGTATTATTGCATGTAAACATATCAGGCCAATTGATGCCTTCATTAAAAGGTTCGGTTTGATTCCACCGTACCGGAATGAACGGCCCGACCTGTGTATACTCCCGCCTCAAAAGAATCTCCGATTGCGCCGGGTATTTGTCTTCCATGCTCATGGAATCCCAACCCGGATCATGCGCAAGCTGCGCGGCGGCATATCCCGGTATCATCTCCATAAACATCCGCACGCCGGGGTTGTCCATCGTATCGGTAATATTACCCTGATCGGAATATGCCAATATCGTCTCCATCAGGGTGTCGGCGGCAAGAATCGCGAAGCCTCCGTCGTCGGCGTAATTGACCACGTAAATATTTTTAGTGACTTCTGCGTCGTCTGTTTCTCCCGATTTAGTGGCGGAGGAACGAAGTATATCGCTTAGCGGAAAGAGGTCGGCCACGGATTTCGTATATCCGGAGCGCGTCAGCGCACCCTCTCCGAAACACTCCGGCAATTCGGCGGCCAACTGTTGAATAGAGTCCAGCGTCAGAAAACGCGACTTAGCCTGCCCGACCGCTATGGCGGCGTCCGGGCGCTGCGGAAGGTTTTCTTTCGCACAGCCGAATAACACAGCCATGCAAGTAAGAAATAACAGTTGTTTTTTCATCATCAGGCTTTGTTAATTTGTTAAGTTGGGTTCTTCGTAAGCCAATGTTCGGTAAATATATACAAATACAATTGTTATTGATAAGAAACACACAAATTAAGTTCAATTAAATATTTTTAATAATTTACTGACAGTAAGTTTATTGAATAAAATATTCCGTTTGGTCGCGCATTAATGTCATATCGCAATCTGTGCGCTCCGTTCAGTCGGATATCACAGGTTCTCCAAGTTATCCCCCTCAGCGGCACTTTTCGGAATTTCACTTCTGGCAGATGCGGTCTGTTTTCATCTGTCCGAGAGAGTCCCCGCAGCAAAATAAAAAGTGGAAATTCGGCTTCAGCGACTTCGCCCCGAAAATTTTCACAGAAAGAATACCGGAAGTACTCCAGCCCGAACAAAGAACCGCTCCCTGCACAAAAGAAGCGGGGCTGTCGTTTGCAACGACAGCCCCGCCCTACTATGAAGCTTTTACTATGATGAATTACAATTTCGGACCGGCAGCGACCAGTTTCTTGCCAGCCTCGTTGCCGGTGAATTTGGCGAAATTCTTGATGAAGCGTTCAGCCAAGTCTTTGGCTTTCACATCCCAATCGGCAGCGTTCGCATAAGTATCGCGCGGATCGAGGATCTTCGGATCTACGCCCGGCAGGGCGGTCGGAACCACGAAATCGAAGATAGGCATGGTCTTGGTCGGAGCCTTGTCGATCGAACCGTCGAGGATCGCGTCGATGATGCCGCGCGTGTCCTTGATCGAGATACGCTTGCCGGTTCCGTTCCAGCCCGTGTTCACGAGGTAGGCCTTGGCGCCCGACTTCTGCATCTTCTTCACCAGTTCCTCACCGTACTTGGTGGGGTGCAGCGAAAGGAACGCTGCGCCAAAGCAGGCCGAGAAGGTCGGCGTAGGCTCGGTGATGCCGCGCTCGGTACCTGCCAGCTTGGCGGTGAAGCCGGAGAGGAAGTAGTACTGAGTCTGCTCGGGAGTCAGGATCGACACCGGGGGCAGTACGCCGAATGCGTCGGCCGACAGGAAGATCACCTTCTCAGCGGGACCTGCCTTCGAAACCGGTTTCACAATGTTGGTGATGTGATAGATCGGGTACGAGACGCGGGTATTTTCAGTTACCGACTTGTCGGCGAAATCGACCGAACCGTCCTCGCGAACAGTTACGTTCTCCAGCAGTGCATCGCGTTTGATTGCGTTCCAGATATCGGGTTCGCTCTCTTTGTCGAGGTTGATCACTTTGGCGTAGCAGCCGCCTTCGAAATTGAAAACGCCTTCGTCGTCCCAGCCGTGCTCATCGTCGCCGATCAGCAGGCGCTTCGGGTCGGTCGACAGGGTCGTCTTGCCGGTGCCCGACAGTCCGAAAAATACGGCGGTGTTTTTACCCTGTTTGTCGGTGTTGGCCGAGCAGTGCATCGAAGCCATCCCCTTCAGCGGCAGGAGGTAGTTCATGTACGAGAACATACCCTTCTTCATTTCGCCTCCATACCAGGTATTGAGGATAATCTGCATCTTTTCGGTCAGGTTGAACACGACCGCGGTCTCCGAATTCAGGCCCAGTTTCTTGTAGTTCTTCACCTTGGCTTTCGATGCGTTGAGCACTACGAAATCGGGTTCCCCGTAGTTTTTCAGCTCTTCGGCGGTCGGACGGATGAACATGTTGGTCACGAAATGAGCCTGCCAAGCCACTTCCATAATGAAGCGGATTTTCAGACGCGAGTTCTCATTAGCTCCGCAAAAGGTATCCACGACGAACAGGCGCTTGTTCGACAGTTCCTTGTCGGCCAGCTCCTTGAGCGCCTTCCAGCTCTTCTCGCTAATGGGCTTGTTGTCGTTCTTATACTCGTCGGAAGTCCACCAGATCGTATCCTTGGTGGTATCGTCCATTACGAAGAACTTGTCCTTGGGCGAACGGCCGGTGTAAACGCCGGTCATCACGTTCACGGCGCCCATGTCGGTAACGGTGCCCTTCTCGAAACCTTCCAGGCCCGGTTTGGTCTCTTCCTTGAACAGCTCGTCGTAAGAGGGATTGTACACGATCTCGGTCACACCCGTGATCCCGTACTTGCTCAAATCAATTGCCATAGTTTTTTATTTTTTAGTTAATACATCCTTCTGAATGCGGCTCTTCCGGTATCGGACAGCGGCTCCGTCGCCGAGGTCCCGCACTCCGGGAGCTTTTCCCGCCGGGAAGACTCCTCCGCACCGGCCGGGCGGTTTTCCGCCGCGCAAGGCGGCTGCAAACGCCTTTGAAACCGGGACAAAGATAGTAACTTTTTAGATTGTTACAAAAATAACAGTGTTAAAATATTAAAATTTCTTAAAATTACAGCTAATCAGCAGTTTGATCTAACAATCAGATTGTTATAAAACAAACGAATACTTGCCCGTGTGATAAAAATCAGCGTAGCGACCGTTTTACGAACCGTTGCAGCAACGGCGCTACAGCCACCGCGACCAGCGCTCCGGAGCTGTTGGCCACGAAATCCCAGAAATCCTTGGAGCGGTAGCCCAGTGCACCCTGCACGAGTTCGACCGCACCCGAACAGAGGATCACCGCGGCGACCGCAGTCCAGCGGCGCCAGCCGCGGGGTTCGAAAAGTAGCAGCACGAGCAGCGTTTCCCCGAAATAGAAGCCGAAATGCACCACTTTATCGAAATAGGGAATCATCGCCAGCCACCCGGCCGGGGGCAGGTCGTCGCCCGGCGCGAGCGAACCGTAGAGCACTCCCGCCGTCCAGAGGACCAGCAGCAGGGTTAAGACGAATTTATAGTGTGGCTTGTGCATAATTCACTATCTTTGAAGCTCGGCAGAGGAGCCATTCCGGGCTGCGGCTTTGAGCCAGACTCCAGGCCGAACCTGCCGCCGGTGGGAAACCGCCCCAACCGGAGACCGGCAGGCGGACAACCCGTAACCGCATCCCGCACATGCGAAACCGGATCCTGCGCACGGATACTGCCCCGCAAAAGTAGGTTTTTTCCTGCAAAAGCGATGCCCCGGATTGCGACGACCGCAGGAAAGGCCCGCGAAAAACAAACGGGTACCTGGCCCGGCAACGATGAAAAGGCCGTTGCAGTTGCGATAAAGACAGCGACCGGCACCGAAAATCCATTCCGAAAAACATGGCAGGCGTCTACATCCATATCCCTTTTTGCAAAAGTCGCTGCCATTACTGCGACTTTTTCTCCGGCACATCGCTCGAGCGCCGCAGGGAACTTCTCGCGGCGCTGCACGCCGAACTGGAACTAAGGGCAGGTGCAGCGGGGTCGTTCCCGGCCGGAGAACCCCTGTGCCCGGCGAATCCCCGAACAGACCCGGCTGCAGCCTCCCGAACAGCCCCGACCACGACCTCCCGAACGGACCAGACCCCGGTTTCCCAAACCAATCCGGCAAAAGGTCCGGGCGTCATAACCCTCTCCGCCGCAAACCGGATCGAGACGCTCTACTTCGGCGGCGGCACGCCGAGCCTGCTCACGCCGCATGAATTGGGGGACTTTATCCGGCAGGTGCGGGAACAGTGGCCCGATGCGCCGCTGGAAGAGGTGACCGTCGAGGCGAACCCCGACGACCTCTCCCTATCCTACCTCGCAACCCTGCGCCGCGAAGGGGCCAACCGCCTCAGCATAGGCATCCAGTCGTTCCTCGACCGCGACCTGCAGTGGATGCACCGCCGCCACGACGCCCGCACGGCGGTCGAAGCGGTGAAGGCCGCACGCCGGGCCGGGTTCGGCAACCTGAGCATCGACCTGATTTACGGAGTGCCGCAAATGACGCCCGAAGAGTGGCGCTACAACCTCGAACATGCCCTCGAATTGCAGCCGGAACACATTTCGGCCTATCACCTCACCATCGAACCGCAAACCCCGTTCGGACGACAGGCGCGCCGGGGCACGCTCCGCGAAGCCGATCCGGAGACGAGCCGCGCCCAGTTCGCATTGCTGCGCGAGATGCTCTGCGGGGCGGGTTACGAACATTACGAAGTTTCGAACTTCGCGCTGCCGGAACGCCGCGCCCGGCACAACAGCCACTATTGGGACGGCACCCCGTACCTCGGCATCGGCCCGTCGGCGCACTCCTTCGACGGGGAGCGCCGCCAATGGAACGTCGCCAACCTGAGCCGCTACCTCGAACTTCTGCCGCAGGGCGCGCAGTGCGAAACCGAAGCACTGACGCCCGACATGCAATACAACGAATACGTGATGACCCGGCTGCGCACGGCCGACGGGCTGCGCACCGGCGACCTGGCCGTCCGGTTCGGGGCACGCAAATTGCAGTATTTCCTGCGGCAGGCGCAAAAATTCACCGCCGCAGGAACGCTGCAGGTCGAATCCGGACGCTACTATATCCCTCCCACACATTGGTTTATCTCGGACAGCGTCATTTCTGATCTTTTTCTCGCTTAAGGGGTGCGCCAAACCGCAAAAAACGTATATTTGTAAGGGACGGCGACAAGCCCCGCCAACCGGAACGGGAGGATTTCCGACCCCGAAACAAGGGTATTCGCAGCCAAAACGGGAGGATTTCCAGTCCCGGGAGTAACCGGCAACACGTCCAACAATGAACAACCGAAACCAACAAGCGATATCAAAAATATGTCAAACACGCACGAATTCCATTTGGCTCCCGACTACCTGTTCGAGGTAAGCTGGGAGGTCTGCAACAAGGTGGGAGGCATCCACACCGTGATCGCCACGAAGGCGCTGACCGTCGAAGAGAAACTGGGCGACCACTATATCCTGATCGGTCCCGACATCCACCGCGAGGAGGGCAACCTCGAATTCGAGGAGGATCCCTCGCTGCTGGCCGACTGGCGCGAAACGCTGTACAGCAGCGGCGTGCGCGTCCGTATCGGACACTGGAAAATCGAAGGGCGCCCGGTAGCGGTACTGGTGGACTTCACCGAATATTTCTCACACAAGGACGAAGTGCTCAAACGGCTGTGGGAAAGCTACCGCGTGGATTCGCTCAGCGGCCAGTGGGATTACATCGAGCCGGTACTGTTCGGGTTCGCGGCCGCGAAAGTGATCGAAAGCTACGTGCAGAACTTCTGCTCGCCAACCGACAAGATCGCAGCTCACTTCCACGAATGGATGACCTCGAGCGGCGGCCTCTACCTGATGAAGCACGACCCGAACATCGCCACCGTCTTCACGACGCACGCGACGGTGATGGGCCGCTCGATCGCCGGCAACGGCATGCCGCTGTACGGCGACCTGACCAAACTCAATGCCGACGAGCTGGCGCGCAAATTCGGCGTCGTGGCCAAACACTCGCTCGAAAAGACCGCGGCGGAACAGTACGACTGCTTCACGACGGTGAGCGACCTGACCGCGCGCGAATGCAAATACCTGCTCCACAAAGACGTCGATCTGGTCACGCCCAACGGTTTCGAAGACGACTTCGTCTGGGCCGACGACGTTTTGAAACAAAAACGCAAGGCCGCCCGCGAGCAGATGATCGCCGTGGCGGAAATCTGCCTCGGCATCCACTACGACACCGATCCGCTGATCGTCGGCACCAGCGGCCGCTACGAATTCAAGAATAAGGGACTCGACGTCTTCGTCGATTCGCTGATCCAGCTGGCCGACGGCCCCGCCGCGGCGCTCAAGCGCCCGGTGCTGGCTTACATCACCGTGCCGGCCGGCAACGTCGGTCCGCGCAAGGACCTCCAGGCACGCCTCAAGGATCCGAACGCGCAGATGGATCCGTCGGTGATACGCAACATCACGCACTACCTGTCGGCCCCCGAGTGGGATCCCATCATCGGCAAGATCAAAAACACGAAGCTGATGGATCCCACCAGCCCGGTGCAGGTGATGTTCGTCCCTTCGTACCTCAACGGCGTGGACGGGATCTTCGACAAGGACTACTACGAACTGCTCTGCGGCATGGACGTCACCGTATTCCCTTCCTACTACGAACCGTGGGGCTACACCCCCCTCGAAAGCGTCGCGTTCAGCGTACCGACGATCACCACCTCGCTGGCGGGATTCGGCCTCTGGGTGGCCGAGCACTGCAAGGAACACAAAGGCGTCGAGGTGATAGACCGCAACGACGCCAACGACTCGGAGGTAGTCACCGAAATCGCCTCATCGATCGAGAAGTTCTGCAACATGAGCGCAAAAGAGTACGCCTCGTACCAGGAATCGGCGCTCAAAACCTCCCGAAATCGCGCTCTGGGAGAACCTGTACGCCTATTACGCGCACGCCTACGACGTCGCGCTCGCCAGGATGACCGAGCGTAGTTCCGGATTCAAATACGAGGGCGGAGGCGACCAGAACGAACAGATCAACTTCGTCCGCCAGCAACTCGTCAGCAACCGCCCGACCTGGACTCGGCTGATGGTCGAACGGACGCTGCCCAAACGGCTGCACCCGCTCGAAGAGCTGTCGAAAAACCTCTGGTGGTCGTGGAACTCCGAGGCCTACGAAGTGTGGGAGTACATCAATTACGACCTGTGGGTAGCCTGCGAAAAGAACCCGATCGACTTCCTCGACAAGCTGCACTATTCGCGCCTGCTGGAGCTCGAGAAAGACGAGGTTTTCCTCTCGAAGATGGACGCCACCTACGAGAAGTTCAAAACCTACATGGCCCAGAAAAAAGATGCGAAAGGGCCGAAGATCGGCTATTTCAGCATGGAATACGGCATCCACAGCTCGCTGAAAATCTATTCCGGCGGCCTCGGCATCCTCGCGGGCGACTACCTCAAGGAGGCCAGCGACAAAAACGTACCGATGATCGCCGTGGGGCTGCTTTACCGGTACGGCTACTTCACGCAGCGCCTCTCGGCCGCAGGCGACCAGGAGGCGGGCTATGAGCCGCAGAACTTCGCGAAACTGCCGATCTCGCCCGTGCGCGACGAAGGCACGGAGGCTGGGTGACCGTCACCATCGCCTTCCCGGGCCGCACGCTCTCGGCGCGCGTCTGGAAATGCCAGGTGGGCCGCACGGACCTCTATCTGCTCGACGCCGACATCGAGGCCAACCTCGAAGAGGACCGCCAGGTCACCCACTACCTCTACGGCGGCGACTGGGAGAACCGGCTCAAGCAGGAGATCCTGCTCGGCATCGGCGGCATCCGCGCCCTGCGCAAGCTGGGCATCAAGCACGACGTGTTCCACTGCAACGAGGGACACGCCGCATTCATCGGCGTCGAGCGCATCCGCGATCTGGTGAACCACCGCAAGCTCTCGTTCTCCGAGGCGCTGGAGGTGGTCCGCACGTCGTCGCTCTTCACGACCCATACGCCGGTTCCCGCAGGCCACGACGCATTCCCTGAATCGATGATCCGCCAGTACATGTCGCACTATCCCGACGTGCTGGGAATCACGTGGGAACAGTATATAAACCTCGGCAAGACCAACCCCAACGACCCCAACGAGAAGTTCTCGATGTCGGTGCTGGCCTGCAACCTCTCGCAGGAGGTGAACGGCGTGTCGTGGCTCCACGGCGAGGTGTCGAAGGATATTCTGGGCAGCATGTGGCCGGGCTACTTCAAAAACGAGCTTCATATCGGGTACGTCACCAACGGCGTGCACTTCTTCACCTGGTGCGCGGCCAACCTGCAACGGCTTTACGCCAAATATTTCCCGGAAGGGTTCTCCCTGCCGGACTACTCGATCCCGGCTTGGCAGAAGGTGCATGGGGAATTCCGGACAGCGAATCGCTGGGCCGAACGCCTCGTACTGAAAAACAAGCTGATCGCACGTCCCAGAAAACGCGTGGCGACCGGCCCATTCCGTTTCGACTCCCCCGTGCAACCGATCCGGCATCCACGGAGAGCGGCTCAAGCCCGACAAAAGTTGACCATCGAGCTTACGCCCGCCGTCATGACCCGCTAAGCGTAACACCTGCTTCACGAACCTCGATCGCCTCTGACGCGATCGTCAATAACCCGGCGCTCCCGTGCAGTTCTCGCCGGCGAGCAATACGTAACTGAACGAAGCATACCG
>VOFJ01001759.1_pt1 | contig 21797 bp, 25 predicted proteins | sample 5384081 | NCBI WGS metagenome assembly VOFJ01 (sample SAMN12384729, study PRJNA508395) | human gut metagenome | isolation source: healthy gut I | host: Homo sapiens | reverse complement strand
GCAGCCCTCCCTTTGCTTTTGGCCCCCGTCCTCTCCACCTCTGCCGCACTTCAGCCCGGTGCCTTCCCCTGCCCGAAGTGTGGCAAGGCGTTGCGCCGGCGCGAAGGGAAAAACGCCGGCGAATTTTTCTGGAGCTGCTCCGATGCCGATTGCAGGACGTTTTTGCCGGATGAGGACGGTAAACCCGGAAAACCGCGAGAAAGGGCCATACCCTCGGAGTATCCCTGCCCCGTCTGCGGTCGCCCCCTTTACTCAGGGAAAAACGATAGGGGGACATATTGGGCTTGCTACAATAAACAAGGGCATCCAGACGGTAACAATGTCTTTCTGCCCGATGACAACGGCACCCCCGGCCAGCCCAAAGAAAAGTCTCCGCGAGTGGTGACGGAGTTTACCTGCCCCGATTGCGGTAAGGCGCTGCTCTACAGACAGGGCACCAGCAAGGCGGGGAAACCCTATGAAGTCTTTTCCTGCTCCGGCTATCCAAACTGTAAAACGAGCTTTTGGGGGAAGGATGGAAAACCTGACTTTTATAGGAGGCCAAAATGATTTCTTTTTTCAAACTGCTTTTTAAAGAAGACAAGGAATCCATACTTAAAACAGCCTATAGGAGTCTTGTTATTTTTTCTGTTTTTCAAGGTCTATCAATATCTGTTTGTAATTTTTTATTCTTAAAATTTAATGGACTACAAGCATATGAACCTTATACTATAGCTATATATTTATCTTTTATGTTGCTATCCCTAGTTGCCATAGGAATATCAGCGTTGATGATTGCTTGTGCTTTCTATTTCTATTTAGAGCTCAAAAAAAGAAGAACAACAAATCCAGATAAATTCATGATTAGGAGAGTATTATGACTCTTATAAAATCTTCCATTCCCTTGACCGTCTACCGTGCTGAATCTTCCATCCTTGCCCATATTACCACTGAAAAACTCAGGCGATTCGCCTTCCGTTCCATCGACAACGTGCCGGAAGAAAAGGCATGTGGATTTGTCAATTGTGATGACATGTTCGATACGGAATGGATCAATTCCATACCGGAAAAAGGGCATTATATGGCTTTTGGCTTCAGGGTGGACGTAAGGCGCATCGCTCCCGCCATTCTGAAAAAACATGTGGCCGCAAAGGTCCGTGAGGAAATCGAGAACTTGCAAACCCAAGAGAAGAAAGCCCTCAGCAAGGGAAGGAAAGGAGAAATCCGGGAGCATTGCAAGAACATGCTGCTTTCCAAAACGGAGCCCCGGCCTTCCATGTATGGTGTGGCAGTGAATATGTCCACTGGTCTTGTCTATGTCGCCAGCACCTCTAAGTCGGTGCTTGAACTTTTTTTTGAAAAATGCATGGAATCGGCCTTTGGCGGAGAACTGGAACGCCTGTACCCGATTGCGCTCTCCGGGACTACTGGCGGCTCGGATCATCCCTTGGAAGACCTCATGAAGGACATTTATGCGGAAAGCATGACGCTTTCCCTCGATGAAAAGACCTACTCCATAGCTGAACAGGGAAAGGCTACGCTTTCCCGGACGGATGGGCCTTCAGTCTCAGTAACAGATGCGCCGGACAGCGCGAGAGCCGGACTGGAATCCGGGCTCTTGCTTACCAGCCTCAAAATCAGGCTTTCCTCAATGCCGGAAGATGAACTGGTGTCCATTTTTACTTTGAACGCGGATTTTAGCTTCAGCGGCCTGAAGACACCGCGCATCCGTAGACAGAAAGGAGAAGACGCCGATCCCGACACGGACTTCCTCCTGAAGATGGGCTTCATCGAAGAGACTGTGACTGCCATGCACTCGCTCTTCCGGCAACATGCGGGCAACTAGGGAGAACGTCATGAAAAGACTGCTCTTGCTCTTTCTTTTGTGTTTTGGGCTGGTCTTGCCAGGGGTGGCTGCTGATGGAACCAGCTTTAATCCTACAACAATTTCTGTCAAAAGCGTGGGTGCTTCGATCCCCGTTGGAACGGTGATTACTTGGCCTTCCAACTCATGGCCTTCTGATAGAGATAACTGGCTGGAATGTAACGGGCAATCCATATCCAGCGCAGTATATCCGGAACTGGTCGGGGTTGTCGGCAGCCGAGTGCCCGATTACCGGGGACGTTTTCTGCGTGGCCTCCAGGCCGGGTATAGCGTCGGACAGACTGTGGCCAACTCGATCAAGAGCCATAACCACTCTCAACCGACGCACACGCACTCCTTTTCCGGGCAGCTCGTCAGCACAGCCCTATCCGGCACAGCGGCGGGGCAGAGATATTCATCCACGGCAAGTTTGAGCGTATCCGGGACAGCGGCAGGGCAAAGATACAGCGATGATGCGGTACTGTGGACCACAAACTACTATAATGCCGCAGACGTAAGCGGAGGGTCCGGTCCAATTCGCTCAAGCAATATTAGGTCAAATATATCAACAAAAACAGCAAGTTCAAGTACCATTTCGGGCACAGCTAAGGGTACTGTCTCCGGTACGGCTCAGGCCAGTTCCGTTTCCGGTAATCTACAGAATGGAACAGTATCGGGAACTATTGGCGCTGGCGGTGGAGCCCCCACGGATTACACGGGGAGCTCTGAGACAGCCCCCGATCACATCTACGTCCGCTGTCTCATCCGCGCAAAACCATAAATCTGTATTTCAGTAAATATATATTTATGTAGTTATACGTAGCAACTTGTAGGACAACGCCGATAGAATTTTTTTCGGCGTTGTCCTTATATTTTTGGGGTATTACCATTACAGATTCAGTGTATCCGGAACTGGTCGGGGTTGTCGGCAGCCGAGTGCCCGATTACCGGGGACGTTTTCTACGCGGCCTCCAGTCCGGGTATAGCGTTGGACAGACCGTGGCCAACTCTCTCAAGAGCCACAACCATACGCAGCCGACGCACACGCACAGTTTCAGCGGGCAGCTCGTCAGCACGGCCCTGAGCGGCACGGCGGCGGGGCAATCCTTCTCTTCTGCGGCAAATCTCGGAGTCAGCGGGTGGGCTGCCGGACAATCCATCACGAGCGGAGGAGCGGGTGGGCAAACATATCAGACAGTGCAAGGCTCTGGGGGGACATGGATTTCCATCAGCCAAACTGGAAATGATTCAGGAATCGCTGGAGGCAGAGTTTCTATTACGCGAACGACTGAAGAAGCACTAAAAGGTACTAGTCCTTTTGGCGATAGAAATACTTTGGTTGCTCCCGGTGTCTATGAATCCAGATCCGGAGGGGGTGTTGCAGGGTTCACTGTAGGTGCTTCTTCCACAGTAGCCGCAACGACTTCAGGAGGTTCGATCTGGGGCAGCACAGGCGGCGGAAGCATTTCCGGTACGGCCAGTGGCACAGTAAGCGGAACGACCAATGCCAGCAGCGTTTCTGGGGCACTTCGAAATGGAAGTGTAAGCGGAAGTATCGGTGCAGGTGGGGGAACCCCTACCGATTATACGGGAGGAGCAGAGACAGCTCCTGATCACATCTATGTGCGCTGTCTTATTCGCGCAAAACCATAAATACATATTTATATAATTACATATTTATATAAGATAAGGTAACGCCAAAGTAAATTCTTCCCTGGCGTTGCCTTATTTTATTATCCACCTGTATTTCAAAGTTATCTTGCTCTGATAAGATACCGAACAGCACGGTTCACCGGGCGGACTTCACCGACCACAGGAGTAACACGCGACACATCAAAACTGTAGCGTATCTGGTTATATCTATCGCCCTCTTGTACCCCTGCATTCCCGGCAGGCCAAAAGCTCCACTCGATCCCCCCTGGTTATCGTGTCCAGACCAATCACCGCCTACAAAGGTTCCCCAAATCGTCCTGATTCCATCTCCCTGAAGCTGGCCAAGTGCCGCGCTGGAATGCGTCACGGTGCCGTAATGTGTACTCGTCTGTGAACCTTGGCCGCGCAGGAATATCCCCCGGTAATCGGGTACCCGGCTGCCGATAACCCCGACCAGTTCCGGATACACTGAATCTGTAATGGTAATAGCTCAAAATATAAGGACAACGCCGAAAGAATTTCTATCGGCGTTGTCCTGCAAGTTACTAAGTATAACTACATAAATATGTATTTACTGAAATACATATTTATGGTTTTGCTCGGATAAGACAGCGCACATAGATGTGATCAGGAGCTGTCTCTACCTCCCCCGTGTAATCCGTGGGGGCTCCACCGCCAGCGCCAATGGTTCCGGTCACAGTCCCGTTCCGTAGATTCCCTGAAACTGTACTGGCATTCGCTATGCCGGAGACTGTGCCCCTAGCAGTGCCAGAGATAGAACTCGAATTAGCTGTAAGATATGCGTTATCCGCAGAGAAGAAGTAATTTACTCCCTCTCCACCATACGTTGCCGCTGCGGTACCCCCTCCTGAACCAGAAATGGGACTCCGGGCTGATTCCATTCTTCGATCCAGATACCTCTGTCCCGCCGCAGTCCCAGATACGCTCAAACTTGCCGTGGATGAATATCTCTGCCCCGCCGCTGTGCCGGACAGGGCCGTGCTGACGAGCTGTCCGGAAAAAGAGTGCGTATGCGTCGGCTGCGTATGGTTATGGCCCTTGAGAGAGTTGGCCACGGTCTGTCCGACGCTATGCCCGGACTGGAGGCCACGCAGAAAACGTCCCCGGTAATCGGGCACTCGGCTGCCGATAACCCCGACCAGTTCCGGATAGACTGTGTTGTTTATACTTTGTCCATTGCATTCCAGCCACTTATTGGCTTCTGACGGCCATGTGTTTGACGGCCATGTAATCACAGTTCCGACAGGGATTCCGTCGGTGCTTTTCACAGATACTAGAAGTCATCTCATAATCAACCTGAGCTAGATCATAATACATCCCAGTTGCGCCATATTGATATAAAATTTTCTGGATGAAATTTACATGTTACAACAAAGCGATGAAAGTTTTACAGCCAAGCGAACAGCCGCTCGACTTTCCAGCGGCGACGGTACCGCTGCAAGAGACGACCATCTTGCGTCTTGGCCCGTTTCTTTCGATTCGGGGCGAGCATTTCGATGCCCCAAGCTTATTCCAGTCTGGCATCAAGGGCATCACTGTCGTAGGCCTTGTCGCCGATCAAACGTTCTGGAAGCTCATTGGTAAATCCAAAAATTCCATTCAGGATGGCACGAGGCTCATTGAGTACCGGCCTGCCTTGCCCTCTCGGCCCCTTGGGGGGCTGGAAGAAGGGGCGCGCGGTGCTCCCATTGCTCATTGGTGATGTCCATTACCACTTCGTGCTGGATGCGCATGAAAAAGTCTAGAGGTACTTTATGTTCGTGCCATATTTTGATTATGAGATGACTTCTAGCCCCGGCAGGCTCCCCATTTTTCCCCCTCGCCGCTCCACTGCGGGACAAAAAACCGACAAGTAGGAAATTTTGGAAGTGAGGAATATGGTGCTTGGCTATGCCTTTTTTATGCATTGTTTCTGCATTATGTAGTATGGTAATAAAGTCCAAAACATTTATTTATTACATTGTAAATAAATATTTTTACATAAATAAAATTATATTTTGAATCAATATTGTATTTAGTGTCGTTTTTAACAATAGTGCAGTACATAGTATTTGCATATAAAATAAAAAATTATTGACAATGACTTTTGTTACATATAACATAAAATTATAATGGCATGATTTAAGTCGTTTTCGCACACAAAATTCTTTGCAGATTTTTGCTATGACGTGCTTTTGTCTCGTGCCGTATTACGCCAATTTTGGCAAATCATTTTTGGAAAGTCGGGGCTATCCCCGGGAGCCGTATATCGTCGGCAGCGCCGACGCGGGCGAGTGTGTGCCCTTTTTCTTTATATTCCGCATTGATGTGGCAAAGAATAGGCGTTCTCCCCATATGCTGCCGAGCTTGCCCGGACTTTCCCAAGCAGCGGGCACACGATCCCGCTCTGTGAGGGAGTATGGCGAAAATTTCGGTCAAAAACCTATCGAAAGTTTTTGGTTTCGGCGCAAAACACGCACTCAAACAATACAAAGAAGGCAAACCGCGTAAGGAGATTTTGAACGACACGGGCAACGCGGTTGCCCTCTTTGACGTTTCTCTCGATGTCCAACAGGGCGAAATTCTTGTCGTCATGGGCTTGTCAGGAAGCGGAAAATCAACATTCGTCCGCTGCCTTAACAGGCTCATAGACCCCACCGCCGGAAGCATCCATGTGGACGGCACGGACATCACCGCACTTTCCACGCGCGAGCTGCGCGAATTACGGCAAAAAAACTTCGGCATGGTCTTTCAGGACTTTGCCTTGCTTCCCCACCGATCCGTTTTGGAAAATACGGTGTTCGGCCTCGAAATTATGGGCGTGGCCAAAGCGGTCCGCCATAAAAAGGGAATGGAGGCCCTTGCCCTGGTAGGCTTGGGCGGCTGGGAGAACTCCTTCCCGCACCAACTGTCCGGCGGTATGCGGCAACGAGTCGGCCTCGCAAGGGCATTGGCCATCGATCCGCCTGTGCTGCTCATGGATGAAGCGTTCAGCGCGCTTGATCCGCTGATCCGCCGCGATATGCAGGATGCGTTGCTCGGCCTGCAAAGCGAACTGCGCAAAACCATCGTTTTCATCACGCATGACCTCGACGAAGCTCTCAAGCTTGGCGACCGCATCGTTATCCTGCGCGCTGGCCGCGTCGTCCAGACAGGAGCTCCCGAAGACATCCTCACCTCACCGGCCGACGACTATGTGGCCCGCTTCGTTTCCTCAGCGGATGTCACCCATGTGTTGACGGCCGAACGGATCATGAAGCGCTCCGAAGCGGTGGCCGTGCTTGGACACGACGGACCACGTGCGGCGCTGCGCGCTATGCGGACCCATTCGATCACCAACCTTTTCGTTCTTGACCGGGAGCGGAAGTTTGAGGGCATCGTGAACGCCGAGGATGTGGAACAGCTAAGTAGCTTGGGGCGCAGGGAACTGGAGCCCGTCGTGCAGCGAGATATCGTTACCGTCCTTCCCGATACCCCCGTCTCCGAACTCATTCGCATCATGTCCAACCTTCCCTATCCGCTGGCCGTGGTGAACGAAAACCGCCGTCTACAGGGAGTCATCGTGCGGGGGTTGCTGCTTGGCGCCCTTACGGAAACAAGAGGTAAAACCGAATGAATATCCCAAGCCTGCCACTCGCCGAACTGGCTGATGCCGCCATTGATTTTCTGGTGGAAACCTGCGCTCCGTTCACTAGGGCCGGAGCCGAAGTTGTTTCCGCACTGCTCGATATCTTTGAACACGGACTGTTGGCCTGCCCGCCTTGGCTGTTCATTCCTCTTTTATGCGGCATCACATGGTTGCTGACGCGCCGTCTCCTTTTTCCCTTAGGCGTCGGCCTCGGATTCGCTCTGCTTTGGAATATCGGCCTCTGGACACCCACCATCGTCACGCTTGCACTGGTATTGGCCTCTACGGTGCTGTCCTCGCTCATCGGCGTCGGCCTCGGCATTCTGGCCGGAGTATGTAAACCCGTCCGTATCTGCATCATGCCGCTGCTCGACATCATGCAAACCATGCCGGCCTTTGTCTATCTCATCCCCGCCATACCCTTTTTCGGCATCGGCAAAGTCAGCGCGATGGTCGCGACAGTCATTTTTTCCGTTCCCCCGCCATTCGCCTGACCTGTCTCGGCATCCGCCAGACGCCGGTTTCGCTGGTCGAATGCTCGGAAGCCTTTGGCGCAACGCGCTGGCAGCGGCTGTGCAAGGTGGAGCTACCTCTAGCCATCAAAACCATCATCGCGGGGATCAATCAGACAATCATGCTTTCCCTGTCCATGGCCGTCATTGCCGCCATGATTGGCGCCGGGGGCCTGGGAAGCGAAGTGTGGAAAGCCATTCAAAGAATGCAGATCGGCAACGGCTTTGCGGCCGGCCTCGGCATCGTCATTGTAGCCGTCACCCTGGACAGGCTGTTCCAAGCTCTTGCCAGGCGTGTCGGACATGGAGGTTGGGATAATTAACGTTCCCCACCACTGGAAAAACGTCTCTCCAGGAGAATCACATGAAAAACTGTTCTTCGCTCTCTGCTTGATGTCGGCATGTCTCTTAGCCATACCGGGGCACGCCGCTGAGAAAAACATCTGAAAATTGTCTATGTGGAATGGGATTGCGCCACCGCCTCGACATACCTTGCGAAAGCTGTACTGGAAGACAGGTTCGGATATACGGTTGAGGCTGTCCCGGTCAGCAATGCCGTCATGTGGGGGGCACTGGCCTCGGGCGACGCCGATGTTTCCGTGACGGCTTGGCTGCCCGTGACGCACGGCGATTTCCTTGCCAAGTTCAAGGACAAAGTCGATGTGCTCGGTACAGTTACCGACGGGGCTCGTCTGGGTCTGGCCGTACCCGATTATGTTCCTTTGAAATCGATTGAAGAGATTGAAGCCAACAGTGAACGCTTCCAAAACCGGATCATCGGGATTGATCCCGGAGCGGGCATTATGAAGCTCACCGAGAAACTGCTCAAAGACTATAAACTGGACAAAATGACGCTGGCCGAAGGAAGCGGGGCCACCATGACGGCCAGCCTCGCGGCCGCCATCCGCAACAAAGAATGGATTGTCGTCACAGGCTGGTCGCCGCATTGGATGTTTGGTCGATGGAAGCTGCACTATCTCGACGATCCGCGCGGTTCCCTTGGCAAAGAAGAAAACATCCAGACCGTGGCCCGCAAGAATTTGCAGAAAGACCATCCTGAAGCTTGGGCCTTTTTATCGCGTTTTCATTACGCCGACGCGAACCAGCTCGAATCGTACATGAACTGGAATCAGGAAAACGGACTCAAGACGCCCGAAGCCACGGCACGCCGTTTTATGCAGGCGCATCCTGAACTTGTGACCGACTGGCTGAGTACGCAACCCGCCAAGCAATAGGCGCGCCGCGATACTGGCGCAAAGGAGCAGAATGCGATTTTTTTCATTTAGCAAGAATACCAGAACGGCAGAGATGGGCGGCGATCCACCACCTTGCAATCCCGCGACGCCCATTGCCGAACTTGAAAAACGTGTTGCCAAGCTGGAACAATATTTGACCCGGAACGCCTCAGAAGAAGGGGACTGCGCCCGTTTGAAAAAAAAAAACAGTTGAGGCACAAGAACAGCGTATTAAGGAATTGGAAGAAAAACTTCTGAGTTTGTTGGTGCGTCACCACCCTCCTCCAGTTTTTTAGCTGGGATAGTCACAGATTGAGACTATCCAGTTTCATCAGTATAAAGTTCTCGGACTATATTTCCCTAGCAGGAACTCACCAATTGTCACAGGACTATGGTCCTCTGGATTTCGGAGAACGAAAGCGCAGACTCTTCAGATGCGCATTCGTGATGAAAAGTTACACCCTCGTACTTTCCACGTCACTATCCATTTTTTCTGACGCATGGAATAACGGATTGTTGCCATAATCTTCCCTCCAGGGGAAATACTGTGACGACGCTCCATCCGTCAAAAGTTCTGAACCCAAGGTACAGCAAGCCCTTTTCGACCTGCAACCAGTTCCGGGTACACTAGAATGTCAACATAAAATATCTATAATTATAGTAGGATAAACAAAAATAAGGGCCAATCTTTTGTAGCCTTGCTATGCCAGTCGAACCCGTGTAGTTTTTCACGCCGGGACTTCCCTTATTCAGTCACCAGCGGGGGATTGTAAGGAGGTTCCATGCCACCATGTACGGATTCATCCGTGTGCTGGCAAAGGCTGCTGTTTGGGCTGCCCTTGTCCGGCTGTTTAACTGGCTGATGGACGAGTTCCTGAGCTAGAGACAGCCCACAGGACAAAGCAAGCCCCTAACAGTGGCTGAAACTGTTAGGGGCTGTCCTGTGGGAAAACTTCTGTTTTACCTCTAGGGGAGTCCCGAAAAAGACCCCGCGTAATGGGACGGTAGGTGTTAGCAGCACTTGCCGTCCCTCTTGAGTTTTAAGATAAGGCGATTCAGAAAGTTTGGCAAGTCACCTTGTAACCCTCCCTTAAAATAGTGCAGATCAAAACTGGAGACTTCTGGTAAACCATCCCCCAGGAGGGCGCCATGAAGAAGTCACGGTTTTTCTGAGCACCAAATCATCACGCTTCTCAAGTCGGTCGAAGCGGGACGGACTGCCAAGGACGTATGCCGGGAGCATGGCATCAGCAGCGCCACGTTCTACGGCTGGAAGAGCAAGTTCGGCGGCATGGAAGCTTCGGACATCAAGCGTATGCGCGATCTTGAGCATGAAAATGCGCGTCTCAAGCAGATGTATGCGGACTTAAGCCTGGAAAACCGGGCATTGAAGGATGTGATCGAAAAAAAGCTCTGAAGCCAGCCGAGAAGCGTGAAGTTGTGCTGTTCGTTCAAGAAGAGCATGGGCTTTCCGTCAGCAAGGCGTGCACAGCATTGCACATGAGTCGAAGCGTGTTTGTCTACAAACCAACACCTCGTGACGACAGCCTTGTGATCACGACGCTTCTTGAGCTGGCCGAGCGCTATCCACGGTACGGATTTGCCAAATACTTTGCTGTGCTGCGTCGTGAGGGGCATACATGGAACCATAAGCGCGTCTACCGAATTTATCGGCAGTTGCAGTTGAACATGCGCCGCAAAGGAAAACGTCGGTTGCCCAGCCGAGCTCCTGTTCGTCTGGAGGCGCAAACCGTCGTCAACGGCTGTTGGTCTGTGGACTTTATGAGCGATGCGCTGATGCACGGTCAGCGTTTTCGCACGTTCAACGTGCTTGATGATTGCAGCCGTGAAGTATTGGTGTGGAAGTGGACACCAACTTGCCTGCGGCCCGCATCATTCGCGTACTCGACCGCATAGCCGCCTGGAGAGGCTATCCCACAAAAATGCGTATGGACAATGGCCCGGAGTTTGTCTCAGTACAGCTTGCCGGATGGGCTGAGCAGCACGGGATTGACCTTGAGTTCATCCAACCCGGCAAGCCCACGCAAAACTCGTATGTGGAGCGGTTCAACCGTACCTTCCGCGATGAGATATTGAACTTCTATGTTTTCAGCAGGCTAAGTGAGGTCCGCACTATCGTTGACGCATGGGTACAAGAATACAATGAGCAAAGGCCACACGAATCATTGGGCAATCTCACCCCAGGGGAGTTTGCCCTCCAACATGCAGGGGGTTCCAGTTTAGCTTTGCACTAATGAGGGGGCTTTACAACCTGGCCCGGATGAGGTAGCGAACTGCGCGATTCACCGGACGGATTTCACCAACAACCGGAGTAACGCGAGAAGCATAAAAATCTATCCCACCCCAATAGGTGTTTCCTGTTCCCCCATATTTCCAGTCGTACCCCTGTCCCCCTGTGACTCCAAAGCTCCCTGATGCTCCTCCTATTCCGTGCTGGCCACCTGTCGAAAATGAGGCGGAAATTTCACGTATCCCATCGCCCTGAAGTTCACCGAGTCCGGCGCTCCAGTGGCCAACAGAGCCATAGTGATAGCTGGTCTGGCCACCGTATCCCCGGAGGAACACTCCCTGATAATTCGGGACGTTCCACCCGATGAGCGCGACCAGTTCCGGATACACTGGATGGAATCTGAAAAAGTGTATTATCGTACACGGATAAGATAACGTACAGCTCTGTTTTTAGGTCGCGTTTCATTTCCTCCCGTATAGCTGGACTCTCCCGACACGGCATATGGTTCTAGCCCTGCTTCTTCAAGGCTTGAATCGTGCTTCAGCCCTTCTCCCGGAAGAATCATGCGTCGAGGAATTTTATGACTATGACTTTTGATTTCGTCTTCCTGAAGAATACCCAAGGCTGCGCTATTCCCACCTACTCCCCGTAAGAAAAGCCCACGATAGTCTGGTACTCTGGAACCGATGAGTGCGACCAGTTCCGGATACACTGGTAAGAAGGCAAAAATGGCTTGCTGTGCCTTGATTTCCGGGGAGTATGCCCGTAGTGTGGCGAAGTCCCGTAAGGGACAATACGGGGCCTCCTCTCCGCAGACAGGCAGGGATGGAAAGGAGGCAAGTTGCCAAGCAAACGGCGGATGTACCATCTGCTCAGGCTGGTGACGAAAGCGGCCCTGTGGGGCGCTATCTCCCGTCTGGCAAGCTGGCTCATGGGTAAAATCCTGAGCTAGAAGGCAAGCCCGATGGAATGAAGCGACCCCCGACAGTGCTGCGAACACCGTTGGGGGTCTCCATCGGGAAAAGTTTCCGTAACTTCTACCGGAAGGGAGGCCCTTGAAGAACCATCCGTGCCGGGGGTCAGAGTGTTACCTGCACTCTGGCCCTTTCTGTTTTTAGGATAAGGAGTTCCGGGGATTTTGGCAAGTCATGGCTTGGCTCGAATGAGACAGCGGACGTAGATGTGATCTGGAGCCGTTTCGGACCCACCAGTATAGTCCGTAGGATTACCACCTCCTGCGTCGATGACACCGCTCACGCTCCCATTTCGCAGGTTCCCCGAAACAGAGCTGGCGTTGGCCGTTCCACTTATAGTACCCGAGGCAGTCCCAGAAACGCTCCCTCCTCCTGTGCTTCCCCATATTGAACCACCTGATGTTACACCGCCCATCGTTTGGGCTTTTGCTCCTGAAAACGGAACGTAGCTGGTTGTCACTGTACTCCTATCCCCACCTGAGCCGCTACTGTACTTGGAATAAAAACCCCATTATTTTCAGTAATAGTGATGCCCCATGAAGCTGTTGGCGGCGTAGCAGAATAACCGGGAATAATTCCACCTGCCCCATAACCATTAGTGGTTCCGGTGTCATGGCGAAAGGTCACGTATCCCCCGGAACTACTTGCCGTACTCCCCTGATAGGAAAAGCTCTGTCCACCCGCTCCTCCGCTCGTGATGGATTGTCCGGCAGCCCACCCGCTGACTCCGAGATTTGCCGCAGAAGAGAAGGATTGCCCCGCCGCCGTGCCGCTCAAGGCCGTGCTGACGAGCTGCCCGCTGAAACTGTGCGTGTGCGTCGGCTGCGTATGGTTGTGGCTCTTGAGAGAGTTGGCCACGGTCTGTCCGACGCTATACCCGGACTGGAGGCCGCGTAGAAAACGTCCCCGGTAATCGGGCACTCGGCTGCCGACAACCCCGACCAGTTCCGGATACACTGGGAGGAAGGCAAAAAGGGCTTGCCGTGCCTTGATTTCCGGGGAGTATGTCCGTAGGGTGGCGAAGTCCCGCAAGGGGCAATACGGGGCCTCCTCTCCGCAGACAGGCAGGGATGGAAAGGAGGCAAGTTGCCAAGCAAACGGCGGATGTACCATCTGCTCAGGCTGGTGACGAAAGTGGCCCTGTGGGGCGCGTTCTCCCGTCTGGCAAGCTGGCTCATGGGTAAAATCCTGAGCTAAAAGCAAGCCCGATGGAATGAAGCGACCCCCAACAGTGCTGCGAACACCGTTGGGGGTCTCCATCGGGTAAATAGGTCGAGAACCTTTTACCGGAGGGGAGGCCCTTAAAGAACCATCCCATGCCGGGGGCCGAGGTGTTAGCGCACCTTGGCCCTTTCTGTTTTGGAGAATAAGGAGTTCGGAGAGATTTGGCAAGTCACCTGGCCCGGATGAGGTAGCGCGAACAGCGCGGTTCACCGGGCGGACTTCACCAACAACCGGAGTTGAGCGAGACGCATAAAAGTTCATTGCACCTGATGGTGCCTTACCCGCGTCATTCATCCATTGATTCCGCCCTTCGTTCCAAAAGGCCAGTGAACCGGACTGGCCCACTTCTCCATCGCGGCTTCGGGGCAGATAGGAAAGCTCTCCCCATATTTCTCGTATTCCATCCCCTTGCAGCTCGCCTAACCCTGCGCTCCAGTGGCCAACAGCGCCATAGTGATAGCTGGTTTGGCCACCGTATCCCCGGAGGAACACTCCCTGATAATTCGGGACGTTCCACCCGATGAGCGCGACCAGTTCCGGATACACTGGTAGGAAGACAAAAAGGGGTTGCTGTGCCTTACGTTCCGGGGGATGACAGGCCAGGCAAACCATATACGAATTTTGACGGATGGAGCGTAGTCACAGTATTTCCCCCTTGGAGGGAAGATTATGGCAACAATCCGTTATTCCATGCGCCAGAAAAAATGGATAGTGACGTGGAAAGTACGAGGTGCAACTTTTCATCACGAATGCGCATCTGAAGAGTCTGCTCTTTCGTTCTCCGAGATCCAGAGGACTATATCCCAAAAAGAGAAGGAACGGTTCACGCAAACCAAGCCCATCCGCAAAAGCATCACAATCCGGAAACTGTTCGATCACCACTTCAGCCTGTGCTCAAAACGCCCGGTAACAATCAAGCAAGATGTATATCATGCCAGACCTCTGCTCCAATCCCTAGGAACCAAGCAAGTAGCGTCCATAACTCAAAAAGAAATTCTGGCCTTTTGCAAATCCCAGAAAGCATCTGGTCTGGCCCAATCCACGATCCACAGGCGGATTTCTCTGCTGCGTTCAATCGCAAGTTGGGGAAAAAGAGAAGGGTATCTATCTTCAACCATTGAGATCTGTTCCGTTTCAAAAGGAAGAGCCAGAAGAAATCCCCCGCCGAGCGTCTCAGAACTCAATGCACTCCTGCGCGTCGCTGCCCCGCATATCCAGCGCGTCATCCTACTTGGCATTTATACGGGTGCCCGCATCGGCCCGAGTGAACTCTTTTCCCTGAAATGGGATGATGTTGACCTCACACACGGCGTCATCAGTATGCCCAACGCAAACAAGGGTAGCAAACTGAAAAAACGAGACATTCCCATTCGTAAGGATCTGATCCCCACTCTCGCCCGCTGGCAACACCAAGACGCGGACTGTCCATATGTCATCAACTGGTCGGGAAAGCCGGTCCGGAAAATAGCCGCCGCATGGAAAACTGCACTCCAGAAGTCAGGCATCAGGGCTATCCGGCCATATGATCTGCGCCACGCCTACGCAACCTACTCCATCCGGTCTGGAGCCAACATCAAGACTAGCGCAGAGATCATGGGACATGAAAACGCCAGGATGATCCTCGAAGTCTATGAGCATGTCGATTGGGCACAAAAAGTCAGGGCCATCGAGGGAATGCCGGATTTTTTCGCTCTAGCTCCGAAAGCCGTCCGCAACCCCATCCATGAACGACGTCCGCGAAAGCGCGAGATAGACGAGCCAGGCGCAAAGTATTGTGTACGGAATACCGTGCCAGCACTCAACGACAGGAAACACCTTATCCACTCTGAAATCGAAAATCAGTATGGCAATCCAGCGGATAAAGACGCTGATCATAAGCGCAATGCCAAAACACAGAATCCGTGCGGACCTGAATGCCGTAGCCAAAAAGAACGCGGGCACAAGTATGAACTTTCCCAACAGACAGAACAGAAAAAGCTGAAGGAGGAAATCCATAAGCCACCTCCATTCGTCGCCAAGCCAGAATACCGCGCCGAGAAACAACATGACCGTACTCAGCCCCGAAATGACAGCACGCATGACAACCTCCATGACGGGGCACCCCAATGGGATGCCCCTGGCTAACAGGTTAGGCGAGTAAGATCTCCTTCATCTTACCGTTCGGACAACGCTCCTTGATGATCCGCATCATTTCTTGAAAGGTACATCTGCGCGGTTCGGATTCTCCGGGCAGCGAAAACGTATAGGATTTGACGGAACCCTCGTCTTGCGCGTATCGTCTCTCATCGGATTTCTTGATGTTCATCTCATGAATTCCTTTCATGTCCTCTGCCGGTGGCTTCCGGCAGAGGACTTTTTATTAGTCTATGGCCGCGTAGATCGCCTGGGCTTCAGGATGTGACTCGATGTAGTCATAGAGCTGCCGATGCTTTTCTCCAAAAGCAGGGCTGATCTGTTCGGCAAAATCGTTAAGCGCATAGAGAGTAACGACTATTCCGGCGGCATCTGCCGACATTTCATCGTTAAAATAATTTCCAGGCCATGTGAGCCACATCTTCTTTTCATCTGCGGGAGCTATATAAAAGCCGCCGTTGCTCAAATCATAAAAATTCCAGTATCCTCCGTCATAATGCGGACAAAGTCTCCGCATCCAACAGTAGACATGCCGCTCAAAGGCAAGCATCTTCGCCATTCCTACATGCCGAAGCCAGAAGTTCAGCCGGTCTTCGTCGGCTACCTTCGTCGCTGTGATGATTTCCATTTCCAGATTTTCCATCGTGTCCTCCTTGGACGTTGCGAGTTTTTCCCTGGAGTTGAAACCTGCCTTTATGCAGTTCCCCCCGAGGGCTTTCACCAAGTGAAAGAAGCCCTCGGGGGGAACTGCTCAAAGGCGTGTCAACGCCAAAAAAGAAATCTGGAAATAAAGGGCCTGCTTCCGTGACGGAGAGAGTGTAGCGAGCGACGGCGCGGAAGATGCGCCTCCGGCGCACCCTCTTCCTCTTTTGATGGGGACGGTGAGCTGCTGAAGGCCTGCCAGCTGGACATGGCCAACCCGGGGACGGTGAGCTGCTGAAGGCCTGCCAGCTGGACATGGCCAACCCGGGGACGGTGAGCTGCTGAAGGCCTGCCAGCTGGACATGGCCAACCCGGGGACGGTGAGCTGCTGAAGGCCTGCCAGCTGGACATGGCCAACCCGGGGACGGTGAGCTGCTGAAGGCCTGCCAGCTGGACATGGCCAACCCGGGGACGGTGTGAGCTGCTGACATGGCCAACCCGGCCTGCCTGGAAGGCCTGGACATGGCCAACCCGGGGACGGTGAGCTGCTGAAGGCCTGCCAGCTGGACATGGCCAACCCGGGGACGGTGAGCTGCTGAAGGCCTGCCAGCTGGACATGGCCAACCCGGGGACGGTGAGCTGCTGAAGGCCTGCCAGCTGGACATGGCCAACCCGGGGACGGTGAGCTGCTGAAGGCCTGCCAGCTGGACACATGGCCAACCCGGGGACGGTGAGCTGCTGAAGGCCTGCCAGCTGGACATGGCCAACCCGGGACGGTGAGCTGCTGAAGGCCTGCCAGCTGGACATGGCCAACCCGGGGACGGTGAGCTGCTGAAGGCCTGCCAGCTGGACATGGCCAACCCGGGGACGGTGAGCTGCTGAAGGCCTGCCAGCTGGACATGGCCAACCCCCAGGGACGGTGAGCTGCTGAAGGCCTGCCAGCTGGACATGGCCAACCCGGGGACGGTGAGCTGCTGAAGGCCTGCCAGCTGGACATGGCCAACCCGGGACGGTGAGCTGCTGAAGGCCTGCCAGCTGGACATGGCCAACCCGGGGACGGTGAGCTGCTGAAGGCCTGCCAGCTGGACATGGCCAACCCGGGGACGGTGAGCTGCTGAAGGATTCCGCACAGCGGAATCCTTTATAAGACGCTTCGCGTCTTATGCTCTATCCTGATTTATGTAAATATGTATTTACAATATCACGTATACATGCAATAGTATAAATACATATTTACAAGGAGAACAAGCATGTATATCTGCGCAATAGCCAATCAAAAAGGCGGCGTAGGCAAGACAACGACGACGCACAATCTGGGAGTTCAGCTTGCCAGAAATGCAAAAAAACGCGTGCTGCTGCTCGACTTGGACGCTCAGGGGAACCTGAGCGACGCCTGTGGTCTTGATCCGCAAACGCTGGAATATACCGTTTTCGATGTCCTCGCTGGAAACGCCTCCATCGCCGAGGCGAAGAGCACGCTGGAAGCGGGGTTGGATATTCTCCCGGCCAATATCCGGCTTGCAGAAGCGGAACTGGCCTTTGCGGGACGAATGGGGCGGGAAAATCTGTTGAAGAAGGCTCTCACCTCTGTTGCGGGCGAATACGACTATGTGCTGATAGATTGCCCGCCTTCTCTCGGGCTTTTGACCGTCAACGCCCTCAATGCGGCAAACGGATTGCTCATCCCGGTACAAGTCGAATATTACGCTCTGGCGGGGCTGGCGCTCATCAGGCAGACTGCGGAGCTTGTCCGCGATCTCAATCCTGATCTGGCGATCCTCGGGCTCGTCCTGACGTTTTTTGATGCCCGAAAGACCCTCAACAAAGATGTGGCCGCTGCCCTCGCGGACGAATGGGGAGACGCGCTGTTCTCGACCCGCATTCGTGATAATGTGAGCCTTGCGGAAGCCCCCAGTAATGGGCAGGATGTGTTTGGCTACAAGCGAAGCTGTTACGGCGCAAAAGACTATGCGGCCTTTGCTGCCGAATTTCTGGAAAGAACGGAGGGATGCTATGGGACTCGGGGATAGAGGGAAGAACCAAGTAAAGAAAGGGAGCCCCAGCGGGCTGTTCACCAGGACGGAACCCAATGCTACAGAAACACAGACTTCTAGTGATACAAAAATACAGAACACTATAAATACAGAAATACAAGATCTGCCAGAGAAAAATGACCAGAGAAAAATGTACAACATATCTCGGTCATTATCTGAACGCCTCCGAAAGTATGCTTTCGATGAACGCCGGAAGGAAGTGGATATCGTCCGGGAAGCACTTGATGAATACCTGAAAAAACAGGGCTATTAGGGAGGAAAAATATGCGTCGTCTGGTTCTATTGCTGGCTGTTTTGGCCCTGTCCGTAGGGCTTTATGGTTGCCATCCTCATCATCGGGGACCGGTGACACCACCTCCGCCACATCATGGACAGCACATACCTCCTCCGCATCACTACTGAGTGGTTCTTACACTGTCGCCCCCCACATCAATCAATACAAAAAAGAAAAGGGCGCTCTCTCTAGAGAGAACGCCCTTTCGTCAGCAAGAGATCACATCCTGTGATGCGTCCGCCGCCTCTTCTTCGCTCAGAGCGTTCTCCATGAACGCGCCACACTGCTCCGCTTCCTCCGGATCAAATTCTACCTCCAGTCCGGGGACGGAAAGCAGAGCACACTTTGCCTCGACAGACTCCCTGAGCGTCGTAGCTTCGTCCGGTCGCGTGTATGCGGCGCGCACGGCCTCTTCCACCTCTCGTGCCGACAATTCCGTTTTTTCGCTCATGACCCACCTCAGCGGCTCATTTCCTCAGAGTGGGAATGAACCAGTTGTTTATTCTTCTCAAGTTCAATGGCCTTTTCCTTGATGGCCTTCTCAATGGCCGGTTTAAGCTGGCGGGCCACCGCAGCCATACCCAATGTACTCTTTTGGCTTAGGTCATTGAAGTCCGTAAAACCGGCCATATCTTTTTCCCGTTCTCCGGGAGCAAAGACAGGGAAAACGGCTTTACCTCCCACGGCCTGTGCAGCCTTTTCCGCCTTTTCACGTCCGGGATTGGCTCGAACCTTCGGATGATTAAGGAGATGGAGATCGTCATCTCCCGCGATGATTACGGCTTTATCCGGGTATTTATCTTTAAGAGCCGTAGCCACGGCCATAAGATTCCCCGAGTCGAAAGCCGCGACGGTCGCATGACCTATGGCATCAGAAATGCTTCCTGCCGTGGCGTAGCCCTCAGCTATCACGATGGCCGGGGCGGTACGCAAGGCGTCCATGCCGCCCACAGGGTGGAAACATCCTTCCTTGCGGCTGTTTTTGGCGAATCTCTTTGTACCGTCTTCCTGAATATACTGCATGGACCACAGCTTTCCATCTGCGTCAACAGCAGGGATGCAAGTCGTTTTTCCATCTGTGGCCAAAAAAACTCCTCTTCGGGGAGCCAGTCCTTTCCTGTCCAGATAAGGAGTCGGCACGTCTTGTTTCATCCAGGAGAGCTGCCCGGCCACACGTTCTGCCGTTTTTTCATGTTCGAGAAGCAGCTCTTTGGCCCGTTCCTGTTGTTTTCTGGCGCATTCGGCTTGGAAGGCTGCTTTATCCTGTTGGCTTATAAAAGCCCCTTGCGTTTTCCAACGCACCTCTTCTCCCGTCCGATTATTCTTCACGTACCCCGCTGGCCGCCCATCCATATAAGCGACATAGAACCCTGAAGAGGCTCCCGCCCTATCGCCTTCCGTCCTGATTCGATGTGCCGCGCCGTCCATCAACGGATGCTCTCCTTCGACGATGCACCCGACAGAACGCAGGGCTTCCGCAAACTCCTCACGGGGAGTCATCGCGGGAAGCTGTTCGTTCTTCACATTTTCCGGAAGCCATCTTTTCAACTGTTCCATGTCTGCCTGTGGCCCGGCATACCAGCTTTTTGCAATACTATCCCACTTCGCACCAGCGGCCCTTGCCGCATCCCGTTCATTGTAGGAAACCGCAAGATATACACGTTCCGAATCTCTTACTTGGGACATGGATACTTCCTCCTGTTTCATGGCTTGTCCGGTCCTCACCAACCGCTCATGAGAGTTCACGCCAGCCGCCGGTACTTCAGGTGCCACCGTTTCAACAGACTGATCCAGTGATTCCTTGAGCCCGCGTTGCGCGGCATCGCTACGGGCAACCTGTATAGCCGCTTCCTGTGACTCAAACTGCTTGAGCTTCACTCCCTGCGGCGTATTCGAAGTGCTGTGCCATTGGCCGTCCTCATAGAAACTTTGCCCCAGGGAACCGACTCGACGGCTAAAATAGGGTACGTGGCGGCAAGACATGGCCATCCAGGGTATAGCCATTGTGCTGATTGGAGACGGTATATTCCGTTCTTCCTTCGCCGTCGCCAAACGTGAGCGTGTGGAACTGTTTTGCCTCCGGTCGGACGCCTTTTGTGACGGCAGCGGCACTTTCCCGATTTTGTTCCGCCGATTCCGCCAATATGGGAGGTTCCACAATCAGGGATTTTTTCGGCTCCCAAGTGGAAACATAGTTCGAATCATCCTGCATCCGCTGCAATTCCCGGATGACCGCGCCGTGGTTTTCCCGTGCCAACGTCAGTTCGTCCTTTTGAGGAAATTCCTTACCCAGGGCGGCTTTGACGGTTTCCAGCTCGGCGCTTTCCTGCCGGGCGTTCTCCCGTTGCCTTTCTATGGATTCGTCCAGCCCTTTGGCTAAGAAGTTGTCCATACGCTGGAACAGGCCGGACAGACTGAATTGGTCGTCAAAGCTGTATCTCAGATTATCGGGCAAAAATTCCTGTTCGCCTTCTCCCCGCATTGTGAGACGGAACCCGTCGCTGCCGTACAGCAGCGAAGAACGCACGATATGTACGTCAAACCCACGATAGGAACCAAACGGCACCTTTGCCGAGGAGTTGCGTGTCACTTCCTTCACACCGTCGAGCAGGCGATTTTTGATTTTTTCACTGTCTTTTTCCGTCAGGAGCTTGCCGTCCGCCAGAAGCTCAACGCATATTTTCTCCTTCCCCTTTTCCTTGATTACATGGGTATGTGAGTCCCGACGCTGGATATTGGCGGCATAGGCGCTTTCCGCCTTGTCCAGCCGCGTTTCAACGGAGCCAAGCCATTTCAGCCTGTCCCGCAGACGATGTTGGCCGCGCTGGTGTTGAGAATATAGGGCTTCCAGTTTCCGCAGGTCGCTGGCCAACTGAACCTGCATAAGAATCAGGGGATTGCCGGAAGCTGCCGCTTTCATTTCCGCCGCATTAGCGGCTTTTGATTGCACATCGTCAATGACGCGCTGGAGGAGATCGCCCTTTCTGAACTGCTCTATGGCGGCAGCCTTGTATTCGATGGTCTGCCACATCCGCGCATCGTAAGTCTGTTTTGTTGCGTAGTTATATACAGCGACAGAAAAGTTGTCAGGATCTCGCTCATAGAACAGATTCCCTTGACGTATGATCCTTCCATTTCGCTGTTCAAGGTCGCTCGGCCTCCAGGGGGCATCAAGATGATGCGCGGCTACCAGACGTTGCTGCACGTTCATGCCCGCACCCATCTTGGCGGTGGAGCCGAGCAATACTCTGACATGACCGGCGTTCATGTCGCTGAACAACTTTGACTTGCGAATATCCGTATTGGCATCATGGATAAAAGCGATGTCATCTTCAGGAATGCCTTTATCTGCTTGAATGAAATCACGTAATAAA
>VOFJ01001195.1_pt1 | contig 21802 bp, 33 predicted proteins | sample 5384081 | NCBI WGS metagenome assembly VOFJ01 (sample SAMN12384729, study PRJNA508395) | human gut metagenome | isolation source: healthy gut I | host: Homo sapiens | reverse complement strand
TCTTGATGGTAAAAACATTCGTCACCGTCATAGAGTTTCGTACCTAAAAAACCACCACTTTCTGTCCGGCAGCTACATTCGGGGGCACCGCAAACAATCTGTACAGGTTCACCGTCTCCCAGATTAACAGTAGTAATATGCAAATGGTCAGAATTAGGATGTTCCGTGCAAAAAGTCAGCACTTCGCCGATCACAAGCCCCTCCAAACCGCCTTTAATGGTCTGTACTTCTTCCACACCACCTGTTTCCAGGCCGATTGATGTCAACGCAGCCGCCGTTTCATCAGGCGTCAAATCGAAGTTGACATACTCTTTCAGCCAGTTATAAGAGATATTCATATAATTAATTTTTTATTGTTTCTCAAAAAGATTTGCAAAGTTAATAAGTTTTTTCGGTTGACCGAAAAGGTTAGATAAGAAAATTGAGCGTTATTTCAAAAATAAAGACGCAACTAGAACGGCAAAGTCCATCCCCGGTGCTCCGAACGGTATTCGCTGTCTTTTTGCGGTGCAAAATCAGGCGCTCGATTAGGGAGGAGGAGGCATCGAGCCGGCATCACCTGTATTCATCTTCGATCGAACGGATAGCGGAACAAAGTCCGGTTCCGGCGGAGGCGGAGGCATCACCCGGCATCAGGGATAACCATATCGTCCTCCGGATTCGAGAAACGGGTAAACTCACCCTTGAACCGGAGCAGCACCTCGCCTACCGCACCGTTACGATGCTTGGCAATCACGATTTCTGCCATACCACGGAGGTCGTTACCACGATCGTCCTGGTAAATCTTATAATATTCCGGACGGTGAATAAAGCACACCATATCCGCATCCTGTTCAATGGCTCCCGATTCACGAAGGTCACTCAACTGCGGACGTTTTCCATCGATACCTTCACGGCTTTCCACTCCACGATTCAACTGTGACAGTGCGACGATCGGAATATTCAACTCTTTCGCCAGTCCTTTCAACGAACGAGAAATCGTACTCACCTCTTCCTGACGGCTGCCGAATGCCATACCACTCGCGTTCATCAGCTGAAGGTAGTCGATAATAATGATTCTCACCCCATGTTCACGTACCAGACGACGCGCCTTTGTCCGAGCTCGAAAACCGAAAGAGAAGGAGTGTCATCCACGTAAAGCGGTGCATCCAGCAGGTTTTTCAGTTTATAGTCCAACTGTTGCCACTCATAGCTTGCCAATTGTCCACTTTTGATCTTCTCACTCGGAATCTCACAGACATTGGTGATAAGACGGTTGACCAACTGGACGTTACTCATTTCAAGAGAGAACAACGCTACCGGATTCCGATAATCGACAGCAATATTCTTAGCCATAGAAAGTACGAAGGCCGTCTTACCCATGGCGGGACGGGCGGCAATAATAATAAGGTCCGAATTCTGCCAGCCGGAAGTCATCTTGTCCAGTTTCGTAAATCCACTCTCAAGGCCACTCAGACCGTCGGTTCGTGCCGCAGCCTTCTGAATCAGCTTATAGGCTTCGTCAATCACCGGATTGATCTGCGTATAGTCTTTCTTCATATTCTGCTGGGAAATCTCAAACAACTTACCTTCCGCTTCCTGCATCAAGTCATCCACATCCAGCGTTTCATCAAACGCCTTACTTTGAATATTACTGGTAAACGTAATCAGTTCGCGCGCCAAAGATTTCTGTGCAATAATACGGGCGTGATACTCAATATGCGCTGAAGAAGCCACCTTACTGCTCAACTGAGTAATATAGAACGGTCCACCGACCTCTTCCAACTCACCTCTTTTGCTCAACTGCTCTTTGACCGTCAGAATGTCCACCGGCTTCTGATTAACGGCAAGATCAGTAATGGCAGCATAAATCAACTGATGACGATGCTCATAAAATGACTCCGGGCGAAGAATCTCACTCACCAGCGAATAAGCATCCTTCTCAATCATTAAAGCACCCAACACCGCCTCTTCCAGCTCAGGTGCCTGCGGTTGGATACGACCATAATCATTCACCGGTTGTACTTTAGCAGACTTTGTGTTACGGGTATTTCTTCTCTGTTCGGCCATCTGCTTATATACAATTTTATGATTTACAATTTATGATCCCCGGCTTTTATACATAGTAAAATCCGAAAGGGATGACAAAGATAGAATATAATAATGAAGAATGATAAGGAAAAATGAAGATTTTAGTAACTTTGTCACCAATAGCATAAATTCGCAACCCATAATTTAAAATTCAAAAATAATAATTCAGAACGAATATGATCACTTTTCCCAAACGCAAAAATAAACCTGGGACTCTCTATTACCGAGAAGCGTCCGGACGGATATCACAACCTCGAAACCGTATTCTACCGGTAGCTCTCGAAGATGCTCTCGAAATCCGGACTTGCTTCTGAAGCGGACAAGAAGTTTCCCTGCATCAGTATGGCATGGAGATATCCGGTAATCCAGAAGACAATTTAGTGGTGAAAGCATATTCATTGCTGGATAAGGAGTTTCATCTTCCCCCCTGTCGAGATCCATTTGTATAAACACATTCCTTCGGGTGCCGGACTGGGAGGAGGCTCATCAGACGCGGCTTTCATGCTGAAAGTTACTCAACGAACACTTTCAGCTGAATTTATCCGAAGATCAGCTGGAAATATATGCCGCAACTTTGGGAGCAGACTGCGCTTTCTTTATCAAAAACGCCCCGACCTTTGCCGAAGGAATCGGCAACATATTCTCCCCCATTCCACTATCCTTAAAAGGATATCAGATTCTGATCATCAAACCGGATGTATTCGTATCAACGCGGGAAGCTTTCGCCAATATTCATCCCTCATCATCCCGAATACTGATCAAAGAAGCGATTAAACGCCCGGTAAATGGATGGAAAGAGATATTAATCAATGATTTTGAAGACAGCGTATTCCCCCAGCAACATCCGGTGATCGGAGAAATTAAAGCCGAGCTATACAGGCAAGGGGCTGTTTATGCCTCTATGAGCGGTTCCGGTTCTTCCGTATATGGATTGTTCGAGCCGGAAGGGACTTTTTACCTGAAACCGATTGGGGAACTAACGTATTCTGTTTTAAAGGCAGGCTGTAAAAGAGTTCGCCCAACAAAAACGGTACCACGACTCACGTCGTAGTACCGTCACAACACAAACACAAAATAAAACACGACAAAACTACTATGCAATCTTACCTGTCTATGCCGGGGAGGCATACGTACTAGTTACGCATATTCACATACTCATAAACAGCTTCAGGCTGATTAGCATCATATAAACAAATGCATGAACGATTTGTTTAAACTTTTATGTTTTAATTAAAAACAAAAATCTCTTTTTACCGCTTATTGAATACCCCTCTCACGAGCTTCAGCTGCCATTTCCATGCAGAAAGTAAAGTATCTTCAAAACTTGTTTCCACGCCTTCCAACCCAGTTCCTGGTTTGCATAATCAGGGTTTGCCCAAACCTTTTCAATATCTCCCGCGCGACGTCCTACAATCTGATAATTCAGTTTTACGCCGGTAGCTTTTCGAAGCATTAATTAGTTCCAATACAGAAAGTCCACGTCCCGTTCCGATATTGAACACTTCGACTTTTTCCTTCTGTGTCTTCTCCAGAATACGGCGGATAGCGATTACATGTGCCTTAGCCAAGTCGACTACATTGATGAAGTCGCGGATACAAGAACCGTCAGGAGTATCATAATCGTCACCGAATACACTCAGTTTTTCACGGATGCCCATCGCTGTCTGAGTCAGATAAGGAATCAGGTTTTGAGGAACGCCGTTAGGCAGTTCACCCAGCAATGCAGTAGGATGTGCGCCGATCGGGTTGAAATAGCGCAGCATGATCGCATTGATCGGGCACCTGAAGCTATTGTATCACGATAATCTCTTCATTGATCTGTTTCGTATTTCCATATGGCGATTCCGCTTTCTTGATCGGAGCCTTTTCTGTCACAGGCAACTCATCCGGTTGGCCATATACGGTACAAGAAGAAGAGAATACTATACCTTCTACTCCATGTTTCGGCATTAGTTCGAGGAGGTTGATTAGTGAAACCAGGTTGTTGCGATAATAAAGCAACGGCTTCTCTACTGACTCTCCAACCGCTTTGCTCGCTGCGAAATGAATAATCGCCTTAATTCCTTTATATTTGGCAAATACAGCATCAAGGCCTGCAAAATCCAGACAATCCAGTTTCTCAAAAGCAGGGCGAATACCTGATACTTTCTCTATATTGTCAACAACGTCGGCATTCGAGTTAGATAAATTATCGATAATGATTACTTCGTATCCACTGTTCTGTAGTTCTACTACGGTGTGAGAACCAATGTAGCCCGTTCCGCCCGTTACTAAAATTCTTTCTTTCATATAATTTTAATATATGGTTAGTTTTTCGGCTTTTGGCATTTGTTTGAGGTTACAAATTTAAGGAAATAAAATGGAAATGCAATAATCTGCCGACAATTTTATTTGCTGAAAAGCTATTTTTTACGATTTAAATTAAAAAACATATTCGGTATGAACAGATATTATGACCCGGAAATCAACTTCCAATCCCCTATTTATTATCAACTTAAATCCTTACACGACGCCAGAGAAGCCCATGAATGCCATTGCGAGCAGGCCGGCGGTAATCAATGCAATCGGTGTTCCTTTCATGCCTTTCGGAACTTTCACCAAACTCATCTGTTCACGCAATCCCGCAAAGAGAACAGTGCCAGACCGAAGCCGATAGCGGTGGAGAATGCGTACACTACTCCCGTCAACAGATCATAGTCTTTTTGAATCACAAGAATGGCCACACCGAGAATACAGCAGTTCGTAGTAATCAAAGGCAGGAACACACCCAGTGCCTGATACAAAGAAGGAGAAACTTTCTTCAGAATAATTTCTACCATCTGCACCAGTGCGGCAATAACCAGAATGAAAGTGATCGTCTGCAAGTAGCCCAGCCAAAGCGTCCAATACAAACTTCTGAATAAGGAAGGTGACAATGGTAGCGATGGTCAGCACGAATGCAACTGCTGCGCTCATGCCCAATGCAGTCTCTACTTTCTTGGATACTCCTAAGAACGGGCAGATACCCAAGAATTGCGACAATACGATGTTGTTTACAAAGATTGCCGAGATAAATATCAATATATATTCCATATTCTTTTCTTATTTAATAGAGTTAGGCTTTCTTGTCAAACTGTTAATCAGCGCGATGAGGTAACCCAGGGCGATGAATGCACCCGGAGCAAGAACAAAGATCAGCATACCATATTCTTCCGGCATAATGGTCAGATTGAAAATCTTACCGGTTCCCAGAAATTCACGTACGGCCCCCAGCAAAGTCAGGGCAATGGTGAAGCCCAGCCCATGCCCAGACCGTCGAACATGGAAGCCAGCGGATTGTTTTTGGCAGCAAATGCCTCGGCACGTCCCAATACGATACAGTTTACAACAATCAGCGGAATAAACAGGCCGAGTGTGGCGTACAGAGCAGGCACATAAGCTTGCATCACCATTTGGAGCAAGGTTACAAAAGATGCAATAACTACAATAAACGATGGGATACGCACCATATCGGGAATCAGATTCTTGATGGAAGAAATCACCACATTGGAACATATCAGCACGAACATTGTAGCCAGTCCCATACCCATACCGTTAATTGCAGAGGATGTGGTACCCAGCGTAGGACACATACCCAGCAGGAGCACAAACGTAGGATTCTCTTTGATAATCCCGTTCATCATTACTTTAAAATTATTCATATCTTCTACTCCTTTCTTTATTTAGCGCTGATGGATCATCCGTAGCCTCAGTAGCTGCGTTTTCAGCAGGTTCAACAACTTTTTGTGTAGCGCCCGTAGCAGCAGTCAGACTTCATTCTGAAGCCCGCATAAGCATGATAAGCAGCATTCACCGCATTCAGAAAAGCACGTGAGGTGATAGTAGAAGCTGTGATAGCATCCACCTCCCCCCCGATCTTTGCTGACTGACAACGCAGCCTCACCCGGATTCATCCCCAAAATAGATGTCACTTTCCTTTGTTGCCTTTTCTTTTTGCAACCAATCGGCAGCCATTTGTCCGCTTTCGAACCCAATCCCGGAGTTTCAGCGTGCGACAATAAAGAGTAATCTATAAAGTCTTGCCTTCTGCATCAAAGCCCACCAGTACCTTCAGTTCACCGCCAAATGCCATTGACTGGCTTCTACGGCAGAACCTACCCACTGTTCGTCATTCTTGGCCGGATAGATAATGAAATCCACATTTTCTTGCCGTCTTTCTCGCTGAAAACAGTATCGCTTTCGGCTACCGGATTATTGGTATATTCAGGAAGAACCTTTTTTCAAGCCGCCTCGTTCAGCGTCTTTGCATTCGCTTCGGCAATAGGGCCTTTCGTCAACTCATTCACATAAGCCAGCAACGCCACGGAGACAGCTGTAACACCCGTGAGTACCAGCAACATATTCTTTAAGGATGATTGTAACTTTTTCATTTCTTCTTCGCTACCTCCCCAAAGCGTTTAGGTTTAACATATGTATTTATGAACGGAGTAAAGGCATTCATAATCAGAATGGCAAATGACATACCCTCAGGATAAGCACCGAACAAACGGATAATCACTGTCAGTAGGCCGATGCACACACCATAAATCAACATCCCTTTGTGGCTCATCGGAGAAGTGACGTAATCCGTAGCCATAAAGATAGCACCCAACATCAAACCACCTGTAAGCAGTTGAAGCACCGGAGACACGTATACTTCAGGATCTACCAGATGCATGATGCCTGCAACACGAATACCGTCACCAGAATAGATACCGGAATGTGCCATGTGATAATTTTCTTCCACAACATGTAGGACAAACCAAGCAGCAGAGCCAGCGCGCTCACCTCACCGAGACATCCTCCGTTTTGTCCGATCAACAGGCTCAACGCATCCGGAATCTGGCTTAAAGCATCCATGCCGGAGCACCATTGATGACACCTTTCATAATAGCCAGCGGCGTAGCAGCCGTCGTGGCATCCGTATAGGCTGTCAACTGGCCTACAGCCGGCCATGTCGTCATCTGCACGGGGAATGAAAGCAACAGGAATACACGTCCTGCCAGTGCAGGGTTAAAGGGATTGCAACCCAAACCTCCGAAGGACATCTTGCCTACCCCGATGGCAAACAAGGCACCAAGGATGATAATCCAGATGGGCAGGTTGGAAGGCAGGTTAAAGGCCAGCAACACACCGGTAATGATGGCAGAGCCGTCGGTGATGGTTGTGGTCTCTTTTTTCATGAGGAATTTGCCGATGGCCCATTCAAAGAACAAGCAGGCTGCTACGGAAGTTGCCGTAACAATCAGCGCACCCAGTCCGAAAAAGTAAAGCGAAACGAGGAATGCCGGAATCAATGCGATAAGCACACCGTACATATTCTTCTTCACGCTGTCACCGCCGTGAACGTGGGGCGAAAGGGATACGATTAATTTATTCATACTTCGTTATTTTTTAGCTTGACGTGCACGGATCATCGCTCCTACCTTACCCTTACCCAAGCGGATATAATCCAGCATCGGACGGTTGGAAGGACAAGTGAACTGGCATGAACCGCATTCTATACAATCCATGATTCTTTCTTTTTCCATTCTTTCAAAATCTCCGTTTTCAGCCAAACGGTAGCCAGCAGATACGGCTCCAACCCCATCGGGCAGGCTCCCACGCACTTGGCACAACGGATACAAGGCTGTACTTCGCCGCGCTTGGCTTCCTTCTCGTTCATAATCAGAATACCGGAGCTTCCTTTGGCTGTCGGTACATCCGTATTTACCAGAGCTTTACCCATCATCGGGCCACCGCCGATAATCTTACCCGTATCTTCGGGCAAACCGCCGCAAGCTTCAATCAGCTGCTTCATCGGCGTACCGATACGTGCCAGGAAGTTGGAGGGCTTTGCCAACGATTTACCTGTTACGGTAATGACACGTTCAAACAGAGGCTTATTCTTCTGTACAGCTGGTATACGGCAAATGCGGTACCCACATTCTGCACCACAGCTCCCGTGGAGATAGGCAACGCGCCAGCTGCAACCTGACGACTGATGACAGCATCAATCAACTGCTTTTCACCACCTTGCGGATATTGTACTTTCAAGCAACCACCTCGATACCTGCATAGCTGGAAGCAACTTTCGTCATCAGCTGGATGGCATCGGGCTTATTGTTCTCAATGCCGATGAATGCCTTATTCACCTTTACCGCCTTCATCAGAATGGATACACCTACCATAATTTCTTCCGCATGTTCCAGCATCAGCTGATGGTCGGCAGTCAGATACGGTTCGCACTCCACCGCGTTGATGATGACACACTCTGCCTTGAACGCAGGAGGCGGACACAACTTGACCTGTGTAGGGAAGCATGCACCACCCAGACCTACGATACCGGCATCGGCAATCTTTTTCACAATTTCTTCAGAGGTAAGATCGCATTCTTCACCAGTGTCTGTGCGATTGCTTTCTTCCCATTCGTCCCCTTCCACATCAATAATGTAGCAGGCTTGGCGTAACCGCTGGCATCGACATCGTGTCAATCTTAGCGACTTTCCCGCTGACAGACGAGTGAATTGCTGCTGATACGAAGCCGCCGGGCTCGGCAATCTTTGTACCCACCTTCACAACATCACCTTTAGCCACGACAGGCTTGGCAGGAGCGCCAATATGCTGGCCCAGCAAGATCGCGGCTTTGGCCGGAATCTCTGCCGTGATGATAGGCTGATGTGCTGACAGTTTATTTTCGTGTGGATGGACACCACCGATTGAAAATGTCTTCAACATACAATTCTGTATTTTTAGTCGTTTATTTACTTTATTAATTCTGTTACCTCAACTCGGAAGCCTAAACCTTGCTTTTTCAACTAGTTTCAACCTCAGCCTTAGGAGCTTTGCTTTAGGAACTGCAACCTTTACTTGGGGAGCTGTATCGTCAGCCTTCGGCTTGCGCGGCGGGAAGTTGAGTCAACGATCGTGTTTTGCGGACAAGCTTCCTCGCACTTGCGACAGGATTTACATTTATTGGGATCGATGTAAGCCAGATTATTTTCCAGCGTGATGGCCTCGAACGGACATGCTTTCACGCACTTGCCGCAACCGATACAGCAACGGTACAAGCCTTACGTGCTACGGCACCCTTGTCCTTGTTTACACACTGTACGTAAATACGACGTGATTTCTTGCCCTGAGGGCGGATTTCAATAATATTCTTCGGGCAAGCCTTGCACAAGCTCCACAAGCCGTACACTTGGCCTCATCCACTTCGGGAAGTCCGGTCTCGGATTCATGTGGATAGCATCGAACTGACAGGCAGCCACACAGTCGCCGCAGCCCAGACAGCCGTAACTACAACCTGTTTCTCCACCATAGAGCGAAGCGGCAATAGCACAACTCTTGGCGCCATCGTACATATTCACACGAGGACGGTTGGCACAAGTTCCATTACATCTCACAACCGCAACCATAGGTTCGGCAGCAGTGGCATCCAAGCCCAGGATCTTCGGCAATCTTGCGTCATGACGGGCTGTCCACCCACCGGACAAAGTTTACCGTCCAACGAACCTGCCTTTACGCAAGCATCTGCAAATCCGCTACAACCGGGTAACCACATCCACCGCAATTTGCCTGGGGAAGCACCTCTGCTACCTGTGCAATCCGCGGATCTTCATACACGGCGAATTTCTTGGAAGCCACGTAAAGAATAGCGGCCGATACCAGCGCTATAACTCCCAATGAAATCACTGCAATCAGAATTACATTCATAATGTTCTTAGTTATTTATTGGTTTTATAGTAAATGAAAATTTTTGTTTCAGTCGCGTTTTATTGAGCCACAAAATGTAGTAATAAGGAACAAGGACTGCCAGAGAAAGAAAGAGCCGCATACAGTTCATTCCATCAATGCCATCCAAAGAAAAAAGTGAAAAATCAGAAACAAAAGGAATTATGAAAGCCAAACAGAACTGCCATCATGCCCATCGACGTTTCGCCGATCACCATCACCCGCTCTCCTCACCTGATAGGAAGCCGCTGTGGCAGTATCAATTATATCTATGATTTTGTCCTTGCTGTCTGCCGAAGAACAGTGTCCCTTCACGCTGCAAGCCGCACAAGCCGACGTCTGAACGATCCTCACCGACAGATGAGAACCGTGTATGTTTTCCACAATACCTTGATGTTTTATAGTATTCGCCATTTTGCAAAGTGTGCATTACAAATCGCGGCAAATTTACGCATTATTTGTGAACTACGAAGCATTCCCTCATTTTTTTCTACATAATAAAATGTTATTTTTTGTGTTTTCGTTATCGCACACGAAAAAGATATAGCTACCATTTGATATTTTTCAAGAATGGCAAATAGACATCCTAAACAAAAAATCCCAGCCGTTTTATTTCTTCAGCCGGGATTTTCCATCAATTATTTCACAGATTACTCCACTATCCATTTCTCAATATTACGCATTTTCGCGTTAAAGTTCTATATTTCAAACTCCGACTCTACCGCATTGGTGTTCGCATAAAAAGGAAGCAAAAATTTAATAAATCCTTCCTCTACTTCGCGATTAGGGAAGCCTAAACTATAAATTCCAAATTCTTCGTCATACCCTTTTTATAGTGAGATACCCGCTCTGATAAATCACCGGAATAGGATTGTCCGATGTTGAATCAATACTGTTCAATACAGCGGCACTCGTTTCCTCGTGCGCCATACGTTCCAAGTCATAATGATGTTTTTTCAGCAACTCCACTAGATAAGTAGGAGTTCCCCTGTTTCAAACCAATAACTACCGAACTCTCTATATTTAAAAGTATTAAGCAAGCTGAACGGATTATATATTCCGATAGAATTGTATGTAAAATGATAGCCATCATAGTACTCCCTCAATCTATTGCACAGTTCACCATAAGTCAGCTCCCTTTGCATCCGCCAGTTCATGCAGTTCAATTTCCAGATTATCATGCAATTCTTTTTTCAGAAACTCCGCAAAGATCCACGTATTGCTTCCGCATTGAGATGTCATCGAGATTATTTAAATCGCTGAACACGCTTACCTTACCAAATTTCGTCACTCCCCGTCAAAAATGCAAACTGAATACAACCGTCCATAGTCTTCAGCACACTATAAAAACTTTCATGGTATTACGGAGTTCCTTCTGAAGCTCCTCGTTACCTATTGCTTGTAACATGGGCTTATCATATTCATCTATCAGAATGACCACACGCTGCCCGGTTTGCTCATAAGCCCGTTCAATAAGAGCCGCGAAAACGCAATGCAAAAAGTTGTTTCCGACGGAGCGGTGCCATATTGCTGTTCCCATTTCTCCAATGTGAAATTCAATATACTATCCAGGCTCTCCCGCGTATCATACTTCTCCGTATTAAGATCGATATGAAAAATGGGATATGTAGTCCAATCCTTTTCCAAAACTTTTCCATGGTAAAAGCCCTCAAAAAGTTCTTTCTTGCCCAAGAAATACGCTTCAAGCGTAGATATCAACAGACTTTTTTTTCCAAAACGACGGGGACGGCTCAAGAAATAATAACTGCCTGTCTTCACCATCTGATAAATCAAAGCAGTCTTATCAATATAGAAATAACCGTCTTTCCGGATTTTTTCAAAGTTCTGTATGCCAATGGGGTATATCTTGCTACTCATACGCTTCTTTTTCTTAAATTATAAAAATTACCAGACAAATCTTCCATATCAATCTTATTTTTCACAAAGCTACAAAAAAATCCATTCATAAAAGACCGCAGGCGGGAAACTTTTTCCCGCCTGCCACTTTTACCTTATCTGTTTTTTTCACCGTTCTCCTCTCTCCTCCTCTTTTTCTTCTTCTGTATCGAAAATACATTCTCCTCCATTCATCCCAGATAACTCCGGCTTCCTCTTCATTGAAGGCATCCAGACAGCACTCCACCACTTTTACGTAATCACTCAATGGGCGTTTTGCCCCTTTTTTTTAAATCATTAAAAGTAGAGTGCCGATGTGTACGCTCTTCCGTATTTCGTCATTTTTCAACTCCGCACGCTTTTGCAACTCTCCTATGTAAACTCCTAAAGCTACATATAAACCTTTTTCATTTTCCATTCTTTTTTATTGTTAAATTTACACCGTAACGGTTAATTATTTTCACTTTCATCCCAACATGTCGGGACGATGTCTATTTTGCATTTACTAATTTTACGCCGTGTTTTTGAAACACACTCATATTTTTTTGCAAAAATAAACATTTTAACTTGAAACAAAAAGAAAATGATGCCAAACAACTACAGAATTGTCCTATTTCATGCCACCTATCGCTCCTATCAAAGACAAACAAAAGGCCGACTGATGACTCCTCCCACGCTTATCCCCTTCTGCGAAGTCTCCATCGAACAAAGTTTTCCAAATGATTACTTGCAACGAGAATCTCAAAGCCCTGACCGAACAAGTACGCAACTCCGAAGATATACGAACCGCCAAAAGCGTCATTACTACCGTATGTGACCCCTGCGGCACATTCACCCGCCGTTAAGGAGAGTTTCGTCTCCCCGTCTCACCTGGTGATAGTAGATGTGGACGGTCTCCACTCTTATCAGGAAGCAGCCGTGGAAATGCGACGTATGCTCTATGACGATCCTCTCCTACAACCTGTACTCACCTTTGTCAGCCCCAGCGGAGACTGGGTGTAAAAAGGCATTTGTTCCCTGCCATTATTCCTCCACGACAAATGACATCCCAAATATCACAGACAACATGAGTTGGGCGATGCGGTACGTAGAGACGGCATACAATACGCTTGTAACAGCAGTTTCTTCCGAAACAAAAAATCCAAAGTAGATTTCTCCGGCAAAGACCTCGTGAGATCCTGTTTCCTTAGTTTTGACCCGGAAGCATTGTTCAGAACCACCAACGAATAAATCATAAATCAAAAATCATAAATCAAAAATGACCGATATTGAATCTTTACGCCGTCTCACCGAAGCAGTCGAAGCGGCAGGAGCGGACATTGCTCCCACTTATCTTGAATACGTACAATTGTCATTCGCCATCGCAACGGATTGCGGTGAAGCAGGACGTGACTTTTTTCATCGCCTGTGCCGGGTGTCTCCCAAGTATCAGCGCGAACATGCCGAACGGGTATTCTCCAACGCACTCCACACCCAACGTGGAGAAGTGCACCTGGGCACCGCTTTCCACCTGGCCGAAGCGACGGGGAGTAAGCATCTGCATAGAAGAAATGCCCAAACATCCCACAGGTACAAAAAGGTACAGCAGGTACAGCACGCAAATTTCCCCCACCACACGGGCGCGTATAATAAGGTAGGGGAATGACAATATCTCCGAAGAAAGAGAAGGGGAAGAAGAACTATTGCCGGGCAGTGAACCGCAACATCAATTGCCCACTTTTCCGAAAAACGACTGGCCGGAATTTTTGCAACGTATCATAAAAGCCGGGAGCAGCCCAATACAACACGACATCATGCTATTGGGAGCGCTTCACTGCCCTGGTGCCTGTATGTCGCGCCACGTGCGATGCCTATATGGCGGCAAATACCATCACCCCAGCCTCCAATGTTTCGTAGTGGCTCCTTCGGCTTCCGGCAAAGGTATCCTTTCCTACATCCGCTTACTCGTGGAACCTATCCACGACGAGATTCGCAAAAAGAAGTGACCATACAGATGAAAGCATACAAAAAGAGAAAGCCGAGTACGATGCAATGGGAAAAGAACGAACCAAAAAGGAGGCTCCACAAATGCCCCCCTAACAGGATGTTCCTCATTTCGGGCAACAACACCGGTACGGGTATCCTACAAAACATCATGGACTCCGACGGAACCGGACTTATCTGCGAAGCGGAAGCGGACACCCTTTCCACCGCCATCGGATCGGATCACGGACACTGGAGCGACACCCTGCGCAAAGCATTCGACCACGACCGTTTGTCTTACAACCGCCGTACCGACCAGGAATACCGGGAAGTGAAGAAAGCTATCTTTCCGTTCTGATTTCGGGTACGCCGTCGCAGGTGCAAACTTTCATTCCGACGGCAGAAGACGGATCATACTCCCGCCAATTATATTATTACATGTGCGGAATAAGTAAATGGATCAGCCAATTTATGGACAACGAGATAGATTGGGAGGAGATATTCACCGCTATGGGACTGGAATGGAAAGAAAAGTTGAGCGTGATAAAAAGCGCACGGCATTCATACCCTGCAACTCACGGATGAACAAAAAGAAGAAATCGACACCGTCTTTTCCAACTTGTTTGAACGCTCCAGTGTAGCTAATGGAAGGGAAATGTATAGTTTTGTGGCACGTCTTACCGTCAATCTATGCAGAATCATGTCGGAAGTAGCCGTATTGCGTGCCCTCGAAAGCCCGCAGCCCTACGACTTCAAGACCTCCCCCACCTCTCCTTTCACACCGGACAAGGAGATTCCTGCGGACAACCGCAAAGATGACATCATCACTCGTTGGGATGTATCCATTTCACAGGAAGACTTTCATGCTGTGCTTAGTCTTGCGGAACCTCTCTACTGTCATGCCACGCACATTCTATCGTTCCTCCCCAATACAGAAATCAGCCACCGTCCTAATGCCGATCGTGATTATCTCTTCCAGAAACTGGGTGATGAATTTACTCGTACACAGTTACTGGAAGAAGCAGTTGCCATGGGAATTAAGGAAAACACAGCCCTCACTTGGCTGAAACGGCTCACCAAACACGGAAAATTAATCAGTATGGACGGTAAAGGGTTGTATACGCGTGCGTGTGTGTATGAGTGAACCGGAAAAAGTGTACCTACTGTACCCGTTTTATTTACGGATGCAGTAGTCATTTCAATTACCACATCCGTTTTGACTGAAACAATCGTTTGTCATGCATAAAGCATCGCTTTAGGAGGTGTAAAGCTAAAAACTTTTAGACATCGTAAAGCGGTGCTTTATACACCATAAAGCGACGCTTAATTTAGGGCTCTCCTAAAGCATCCACAATGACTCTCACCTCCAACGGTGTGAATGAGCGTCGCTTTGATTCGTAACCTAAGTCGTACAGGCGTTGCAGAAGTCCGGGACACAAAGAGATCCATTTCTTCATCTTTCGATAGGCAGCGATGTCAGTTAGTTGCGGAGAATAGAGTTGCGCCAGTTCCATGCGCCCGTAAGCACGTATTTTAAAATTCACTCATGATAGATATATTTCTGATTTACTGTTACAAAAAATAACAAAAAACGACTATATAGCCAACGTTTTTCCATTGAATAACCGACTATAATGACAAATAACCCGACCGCTACCAGACACAACCGTGCACAGCTGATTTCCGGGAGATCCGGTAGTATTTTTGTATCGTCGAAAGGGAAAAGAATCCCCGGACAATATGTTTAACTCTTTAATTTATAGTGTTATGATTCGTTACAAAATCTATCAGAACCAGCAGAAGAAAGGTGTGAATGCGGGCAAGTGGTTCGCCCGTGCGGTAAGCGACGAGACGTTTGATTTGGCAAAAAGCTTGCCGAACATATGTCGAAGCACAATTCACCGTATTCCGGTGGTGTCATCAAAGGTGTGCTTTCGGATATGGTAGATTGCATCAAGGAATTGTTGCTGGACGGCAAGTGTGTGAAAATTGATGATCTTGCCATTTTTGGTGTGGGTATTCGCAGTAAGGCAGCCGATACGCTGGAAGAGTTCTCGTTGGAGAAGAATATTAGCGGCATGCGTCTGAAAGCCCGTGCCACCGGTAATCTGTCGACCAATAATCTGAAACTCGACAGCCAGTTGAAACAGCAGGCGAATATCAGAAACCGACAACTGCCGGAGGAGGTTCTGATTCGGATGACAACCCCTGATCCGAAACCGGATGGAGGTGGTGAAGCGCCTGACCCGGCTGCCTAAAAGATTCACCACTGACTACACAGATTTCCACAGATTATATTGAATTGGTAGTTGCTAAAGTAGTCGATTATTTATCTGTGTGAGTCTGTGTAGATCTGTGGTAAACCTATGGCAAACCTACAGTAAATCTGTGGTAAAAGAAAACTATTATTAATTTATTTAAAACCTGTTATTGTATGAGTAAATCATCATCTTCCCGCTCTGTATGGAGCTTAGTCCTCAAAAATCGTTATCACTGTAGCCACCGCCATCGGAGGTGTGTTCGAATACAAAGTTGCATGTAACCCCATGCGGACTATTACATTAATTATCATTCATTGCAGTGCCACGCCGGAAGGAAAGTCCCTTTCGGCGGAGGCTTGCCGACAGGATCATATCTTGCACCGTGGTTTCCGCGATATGGGCTATCATTTTTACATTACTCGCGATGGGGAGATTCACCGGGGGACGTGCGTTAGAAAAGGTCGGGGCACACTGCCGTAATCATAATGCCCATTCGATAGGTGTTTGTTATGAGGGAGGATTGGATGCGAACGGGAAACCGAAAGATACGCGTACACTGGAACAAAAAAGGAGAGCTTTGCTTGCTTTGTTGAGGGAGTTGAAAAGGCAGTTTCAAAAAGCGTTGATTGTGGGACACCGGGACTTGAATCCAATGAAAGGATGTCCGTGTTTTGACGCAGTGAAAGAGTATGCAGAAGTAATTTCTTATCAAAAGTAGCTCCTTTTAGATTTCCACCACGGCTTATTGTATAAAAAAATATCAACGATCTTCACAGACAGTTGGTATTTAAATATAGCTTATATGCCGCAACCTTTTGGTCAGCAGACAAGATTCTTACACTTGTATTCTTGTCTGCATACTGCAAAATACATAATTCAAAGTATAGAGTGCTGATGTTATCTATCATCTGTCCTCTGCCCACTTAAATCACTCAAACAATAATAGAAATTATTATGTTTTGCAACAAAAAGTCAAGAGCAGCTATATATGGTATGCCGCTTGCCAAACTTTTTATATCAACAGACACAAAATCATCGAATAGAGTATTGTATGACAGACATGTCATTACCAGTTCATTATGTCTTCCCATAGATAATATTATCTTAAAATATTATTGTGCTCCAGTTCGAATACCACCAATTCAAGTAGCTTATTTAGTTCATCAATTTCTCTATCTTCATTTGTCTTTTGAAGCTTAAAAGGTACTATCAGGTACTTCTCCGTGAAATAATTTACATCGGATATAATACGTATAACTTAATGACATGAGTAATACGATATCAATATCTTGGTTGGTAGTGGCATTGTTTGCAAAGTGAGTATTGATAGTAGCCATTAATCCGGCATTAGTCAAGGCTGTTTGAATTTTTGAGCCGCTTAGTAGAGATTTTTGATATAATCGGATTACCCGAGCATCAGTATATTCTAGAACTCTTCTGGATATTTCTCCGAGCTTAGTATAACTCATACTTTTGCTACTTAGCAAATGGTTCCAACTAAAACTCCGTATATAAGCATCCGAGTATGTATTTGTCAAAGCCTTTGATAAAACGAACACATTCTCATTAGCCGTAATTGTCGCTTTGATTATGGGTATTGCCGTTCGCTGTGTTGTTGTGTTCCCCTCGTATAAAAGCAACCTGTCATACGCTTTCCAATAGCGATCAAACTTTAAATAAGGATCAATGGAATTATTAGCTTTTAACCAATATGTCATTGCAATTCTAACAGCTGCCCCTTTTTCTGTCTCTTCAAGAAGCACATTAATATTAGCATTTGTGAATACAAGGGGTTTCGGTAAAGCAGGTGTAAGTGGCTGGCTGAATGAACTCGTTTCACTATATGTAATATCCGTATACGGATTTTTTCTCTTACGAACTATAGAAATACTTTTTTACTTTGGGGTAATCGTTCGAAAGAGCATAATAAACCAGAAGTCCCTTCAATACTTGCCCATAGAGACCATTCCTATCACTACTCAATATTGTACCGTCTACATAAATGGTGCTCCTTTTCTGCCGTAATAGTAAAGCCATTACGTTTAAAAATCAAAGGTGTCCGTTCTGCCATTACTCATCAAATAGCCTGATGTTTGAGTACCTATTGCACACTCATCCCTAAAATTGACGAATTTAACTTCAATGATATATGTATGACGCTTTGCCATGTGTACTTTAATAGTGTTAACTGTTAACGCGAAACTCGTTAATTTCTTTAGTTGTTGTATCGTGTCTTATCCGTCTTCTGCGACCAGAAGAGGTAAGAGATAAACTGCCATATTGATTTCAGAATGTTGGTTCCTTAGCTTGTCGAACTCGCATTAGCTAGTCGCGAGACCGAAGGCGAGCCCGAAGGATTCGAAGAACAATGTGTCATATTCCCAGGTTCTTCTTTTTGACTGCGATGGTGTCCTCGATGCTTATTTGCAGAGAGCGGGCGATGTATTCCGGAGTGATGATACTGGCATTGCCGGAACGCATATCCATGTCAATGAGGGTGCGGACTTTGTCCAAGTTTTCTTTATCCACAACGTGTCTTGCCTGTCTAGCGTTTACAGTGAGCGATGTCAAATCTGTGGTCAGAAGAGGTAGTTAATACATTGCCAAATGGCTTTTACTATCTTCATGTTGTTTATCTACTTAGCGGGATATCCACGAAATCCGTTATATCCCAATGTCGTTTCTGCATGGAGTCGCGAAGCTGAACATCCTCACGCTTGTAATCCATCTTCCACTTGCGCTTTTTGTTCTTTCCGAGCAGGTTAATCTGATAGGCAATGCCCGCTTGAAAGTTCTCTTGAAGTGACCTGTAGCCAACTGTATCATGCAATGCTTCCATAGCAAAGCATCCATACCTACATTCATGCCACAGCCATCATACTCCACGATATATCTGGTATAAGGAGCAAAGTATGGGCGATAGCTAATGCCACCCACTACACCTTAGTGCTTCTTGTTCCATTCCTTCAGATAATACCTGTAAGCCAACGTACCGGCTATCTCGTTGCCACCCACCATGAAGTGCTTTGTAGCGGCCACATACCAGTTGCCGAAGAAAGCCTGACCTTTGGTAATATCCGAATTATATACCGTACTTCCAAACACATCCTGAGCACCCATTACAACCAAAGGCCAATACTTACCCTCGTATAGCGGTCTATCCTTGACGTTATAACTTCCATTACCCAACTGTGTCTTTACTGCTGTACACTCGTATGTAGCCTCCATCCACCTGAACGGAGTTATGCTGAAATAATAGCTGTACGAATCAAACAGCTTTTCCTTTGCCGTAATACTCCCACAACCTGCTTGACAACATCTCGTTCGGTATATAATGCACACCTATGCGAGCATCACCAGCCTCATTCATTTCTGCCGAAGGCACGTGTATCAATCCGGTCATACCCAAATACATCTGTGCCTTCGCCACATTGCAGCAAATCAATGCTGCAATGCTCAATAATAAAAATTTCTTTTCTCATTGTCGTTTAAGATGAGCATATCCCTCGTCATCCCCCACATTTTTTTCTCTTAAACGAATAAACACAATTAAACAAAAACTTTTCCTACTTCCACCCATTCGCCTTTCTCTATCTGTACTGAGAAAGACGGTATATAATGTTCCAGATGCAGTCGCTTGGGTAATATCGCCACAAGCGAGAGTTGGTAGAAATAGAGCCCAAGAAGTTCTGCTATTTCGATTTGCTTCCCTCCGTTCTGATAGTCTCTTTGTTTCTTTCCGACCATTTCTCCCACTCCTTCATCAGCAGACGTCCATGCCTCTCGTTGGGCTTCACCAGCAGCAGACTCTCGTCTTTTCCGTTCAGCATTAGTTCCCTGATCACCCCAACACACGCCACCACAGAAATTCGTCAGCCCGATGTCCTCAATGTCCTTCTGCAACTGACCTTTCAGCAACCCACCTTTGCTTCCGTTCTATCTCTACCATCAGGTAGTAGAAACCAGTATCTGCTTTCAATCCGATGCCGCCGTCAAACACATGTCTGTACATGTGCACGAGCCTGCATCAGCACGTTAGGCATAAAGGTGAGCATGCAGAATGTGTGAGGATCATCCCAGTTCGTAAAGCAAAACTCCTTCTCGCTTCTGAACTTACCTTGCAGCACATCGTTCTCCCTACTGTTGAACAGCACTATCGGACAGAAATGCACTTCCACGTCCTTAAACACATGGTAGTCAATGTAGTGATACTGCATTCTCACGTAATCATCCTCATGCTCAATCACATATTCAGCCACCTTCTTTCGGTCTTCATCCAATCCTACCGAATCCACCGGACTCACCCAGATGTCAATGTCGCCCGACGAACGCAACTCCGGCTTCGGATAATAACTCGCATTAGCCTGACCCTTCAGCACACAACTCCTGCATCCATCCTTTACCAACATCTCGGTTATCTCCTTGTACCTCTCGTTCCCAAATTTCATTCTGTGTCTTCAGGTATTCCGTCTGCCCAAGCAAATCCATGAGCAAATCCATGAAAGGAGTCTGCTCCTTCGGTAATCGTTCAATACCACCTCAAACACAAGAGGCTATAAACTATTCCGTTGAAAACAACATCTATCCCGAAGTTGAGATAATTCCGGCTGATGCGGAAAAAATAACCGAAGCATACGGCAAAGTGCGTGACGGCAAAGTCAAGTTCCGCTATGTCATTGATATGTCAACTATAAAATAATTACATCTTATGGGAGAATATACTCAAAGTAGAATGACTGCGGTGCTTGATAAGGATAAAACCAATAAGGCTAATTACACTTGCAGTAATTTCCATTTCCAGACACCGATAAACGTATTTTTTGGCAAGGATGCCGTATCGCATCTGCACGAATTGCTGAACGGAAAGAACTGTGTTCTGCTCGTATATGGCGGAGGTTCGGCAAAACGCAATGGAGCTTATGATGCCATTGCGTCAGAACTAAAAGAAAATGGAATAAAATGGTTTGACTTGCCAGATTGCGCCGGCCCTCATTACGCTTTTGTCAAAAAAGGTATAGAAATATGCCGAAACAACAATGTGGAATGTATATGCTTCAAGTACATCAAAGATGCCATGAAAGACGATGGTAAATACTATCTGCTTCTGGATGAAGTGCAGTTCATGCCACGATTTGAGGAAGTGCTGAATAGCCTGCTCCATATGAGTAATATTGATGTGTATGTCACCGGAAGCAACTCTAAGTTCTTATCCAGCGATATTGTGACCGAGTTTCGTGGCAGGGGTGATGAGATCAGAATCTATCCCCTCTCCTTTGCAGAGTTTTATTCTGTCTATGACGGCGATTATGATGATGCCTGGGATGACTACATGATTTACGGAGGATTGCCGCAGATCGTAAGTTTCCAGAGCGAACGACAGAGAAAGCGGACTATCTGAAGAACATCTTTGCAAATGTCTATCTGAAGGATGTTATTGAAAGAAACAAGATTCAGAGCGTAGATGAGATTGGCATTCTGGTTGATGTGCTTGCATCTGCAATCGGTACACCGACCAATCCTTCAAAGATTGCCAATACTTTTGCCAGCGAGCGCCAGATGACTTATGCCAATAAAACGATCTCCAACCATATTGACTATTTGGCAGATGCCTTTTGATTTCCAAGGCAAGTCGTTACGATATTAAGGGGAAGAAAGTATATCGGTGCAAATCTGAAATACTACTTTACTGATCTGGGACTGAGAAATGCCCGTCTGAATTTCAGACAGCAGGAACCTCATATCATGGGAGAACATTGTTTATAACGAGCTGCTGATCCGTGGCTACAATATTGGATATTGGTGTCGTGGATATCTTCGATAAGGATAAAGAGGGCAAGTGTTCTCGTAAGCAGCTGGAGCAATACGTAACTGAACGGAAGTAC
>VOFJ01001189.1_pt1 | contig 21810 bp, 28 predicted proteins | sample 5384081 | NCBI WGS metagenome assembly VOFJ01 (sample SAMN12384729, study PRJNA508395) | human gut metagenome | isolation source: healthy gut I | host: Homo sapiens | reverse complement strand
GAATAATATTCAGGATAATAGAACGTACGTTTCAGATTAGTGGATTCTATCAGGAAATTGTCTACAAATAACTGGCGTCCTACCGAGATATTAATAACAGAAGGTTTATCCGACAGATAAAAGGTGACATTCCTTTTTCCAGTTCAGACGAAGATGAACGTACCGGCGGACTGTTCGGGCAGACGAATACCATTGTACAATAGCCGTGAATCTACCGGCTCTTCGCAAGGGGGAGCCACTACCGGGGATTATTATCTCCATCCGGAGTATCATCACTGCCACCGCAAGCTATCAGCATACAAGGCAGGAAAAATAGTAATGGCTATAAAATAAACGTTTCATAGTCATTTATCTTTTTATTTGTTTGCAGGAACATCTATGCCACAGGTTGACAGTCCCGGTCCGCCGCCGCTTGTATATCCACGGCTTTCGCCCGTTTGCCACGGAGAAATCCAAAATGCATATATATCAGCGTTATCCAGGTAGAACTTCAAACGGACAGCCTTCCCGATAAGTGATGCTATATTCTGGTGTTTCTTCCATGTAACCAACAATTTTGTTTTATCTGTTTTCTTCATCGGTACACAGTCTTTCCGTGTGAATCCTTCTAATGGCTTTCCATTTTCATCCAGAATTTCTACAGCCAAGCTACCTTTTACATCTGCATTGATAAAAAGATGTTTGCCGTCAAAACGAACCTTCTCTGTCAGCAGATAGCCGTCCTTATCTCCATGCATGGAGACAAAACCATCTCTGCGCAAAGTAGCCAGTCCGGTAGATGTATAGCTATCCCACATAATCTTGTTCCTTTGGCGTCCCGCTAGAATAGAAATAAAGTGAATCTCCTACTATCAAAGGCACTCCATTGATAGACTGCATATTTCCCCAGTTCCATGCTCCTTCCGTCTCATTCACTGCCATGAAAGGCTTGAAAGAAGGACGATAGAAATGGAAGCCGTCACGGCTATACCCTAGAAAGATTTCATTCTTTTTTTCTGAATACCTAGTTTGGCACAAACTCCATTTTCCGGTCCCTGCCATACACTGTACAATCCTAACATAATGCTTTCATAAGCAATGGCATCAAAATTGTAAATACCCGGTTCTACTTCCGGAAACTCCGGATGACGCGGCTCTTTATCGCTCGGAGTAAACCAGTAGACCATATTCTTATCAGGTACTCCTTTTCGGATACGATGTGCGAAACTTACTGCCATTTCCGGGTCTTTATTTTCCAAATAACTGCGTGAGCGGGAAGAAACTGTTGTCCCGTAACGCATACTCAATGCCCACATCACGGAACGGATTGTAGAATGCGGATGAACGGTCGTATAAATCACCGGACTGGGCGACTCCCTCTCCCAATGAATCCCGTCCGATGAGTATTTCAAAATAAATTGCCATCTGCGGTCGGTGGGGCGGCGTTCGACATTGAACATCTTGTACCGTTTGGACGGGTCTTTCTCCTGTTTGTCCAGCCAAATAGTAGCTGCGTCACGATTGCAGGTATCTACAATATTGGTTTGGTTCCAAATATCCAGTACAGGTTTTGTCCAGTACTTGCCGTCTTCCGATTCGGCATATCCGGTATAAAAGGTCTGATTGTCTCCTTTGTGAAGAACACCTGCACCTGCCAAGTACCACATTTTGAACTTCCGTCTTTTTTCGTCATACCAGATCCCATCACTGAAGGGTGCAGCGTAGAGTCCGCCTTCGGTTGTCTTTTTCCCATTCCTTATCAGGTCCGAGTACCGGATTCCTTTCGTAGAACCGGGGAGTATGAATCACTCTATTCAAATTAGTTTCTGCAATCAGAAAAGAGAGAATCAACAAATAGTTGCCGTCCTACATTTACAGGAATTACTCCCGGCTTTTTGTTCAAGATAGGGTATCGGCATATCTTTGTGCTTTTTGTGGTTCCGCATAGCGGGGCCATTGTTCAGGCAGGTGTATGCCATTGTAAAGTACTTCTGTTTGGGCAATAGCAAGCCCCGGTACTACCAAACTGAACAGTAGTACCGCCATATTTTTCAAATTTATCATGTTAATTCTTTCTTAGTTAATATCCCGGATTATTTTCTGTGATATAAGGGTTAGAATTCACTTCATTGATAGGAATCGGCAACCATTCGTGCTTATTGGTGACGAATCCTTTAAAGTCATCTGCCGATATGACCTTCTTGAAGTTAGGATCGGATTCCTGCAACTCTGTAAAACGGCTGGCTAGCTTGCCCCAACGGAGCAAATCATAGAAACGATGCCCTTCCAAAGCAAATTCCAGGATTCTTTCATTCTGAATATCAGCCATGGTTACGGAAGGGAGTTCGCTCATGTTGGCACGTCCGCGTACTTTATTTACTGCCTGCAAGGGAGTCATATTTGATGCTGGTGTGCCACCGCTGACAACAGATTCTGCATACATCATCAACACATCGGCATAGCGGATATACCGCCAGTTCACCCCATGGGCACGGGGTTGATTATATACATACTCCTTGACGCCCGCACCTACACCGACCAATTTAGGAGTCCCGTCTGCTTCCGTTTGTGTAGGCATGGAACAATCAATCCCTTTTCTGATACCTGCTTTGAATGAATGTGCCAAAGGATTGGACACGGTAGCAAATCCTTCTTTTCCATTCTTTGCAGGATAAAGTTCTTCCATTTATAACCGCCGGGACCTTCCAGACGTACCGGATTGCCGCCTGCATCATTTCTCAAATGAATGCTCGCATCCAAATCATTGAATATCATTGTGGAGAACATTCGGATATCCGTATAGCCGTCCTTGTCTACCGAATTCACAAATGCGTTATAAAGCCAGCGTTATGTACTACGCCTTCATAACCTACTCCCGCTCCCGGCAACATCAGTCCACGTGAATCGAACGCCAAACCGGAAGTGGCAAGCCCCGGATTGAATCCTGCATTATCGACATCGCCTAGGAATTGAAATTCAAGAATTGATTCTTCGTTATTTTCATGAGCGACATCAAAATTATCGGCATAATTTTTAGTCAGGTCATAAGTTCCGTACTTTCCGTCTATAACATCACCAAATTCTTTGGCAAAACTTTCACTGTAAAATGTAGTCTTGTCTTCACCATAATATTGCTCGATTCCACTACGGTATAGGTAAAACTTTTCCCAATAAGGCGGCTGCGGAAGTTTTTGTCACACGACCGGCATTCTTGCTGTCCCAATATCCCTTCACGGGCAACAGTTCTTTCGCATGTGCCAGGTCTTCTTGAATAAAATTCCATACGGCAGCAGGTTTTTCAAAGGACGGACATAGTCATCGCCATTGCGTGGCATCTGTCTGATGGGAGATATATTCCGGAAATTAATCAATAGGTAATAATGCGCAAATGCCCTCCAGAAATAAAAGCTTCCCCCATGTATGCGTTCCGCAGTTCCTCATTACCGCTGAAATCAACAGACAGGGGCGGTTTCAATAATGTAGGATGCTTGAGAAGCAGTGGTGTACATCAATGTATAAGGTTGCTCGATAGTGTAATAACTGGCATTTAAGTCGGCACCAAACATGCCCGGTTTGCCATAATCCGAATTGGACGATGCCTCGTCGGAGCGGATTATCGTTGTTTTAGAGCCGGAAGCCTCCCAGGCAGCGTTGCGTAGACATATATCCGTACATGGTCATCACTGCGTCATTAACAGCGGACGGACTGGTGAAATAAGCTCCCATACTCGGCTGGTTCGGATTAATTGCCAGGTCATCAAAGATACCGTTGCATCCATGTAATATCAAGCCGCCCGCCAAGATAAATGCGGCATATACTTTCTTATAGTTTTTCATATTAATCCATATTTTTAGTTATCAGAATGAAGCGTTAAAACCAAAAGTGAATGTCCGGGCATTAGGATATGAACTGATGTCAATGCCACGTGAGAACAATACATTTGAACTAACTTCCGGGTCATAACCGGAGTATTGGGTCAACGTAAACAGATTTTGTACGCCTGCATAAACACGCAGTTTATTGAACCGGATTGCTTCCAACCACTTTTTAGGCAGTGAATAGCCTAACTGAAGGTTTTTCAGACGTAAATAGGAACCGTCTTCAATATAAAATTCACTCGGCAAGGAGTTTCCGCCACTAGTGTTTTTGGGTTTTCATAATAGGGATTCCTGTATTCCTATTTGTTTTCGTCCATCCATTCATAGCCTCTTTGACTACATTATTGGAATAATCAAAATAATAGGTGTACTTTTTCTGATTGAATATATCATTTCCCTGCACTCCCTGAAAGAAGACAGTCAAATCAAAGTCTTTGTATTCCATGTTGATGTTCAAACCGTATGTGAAGTCAGGGATAGGGGCTACCCAGAATAACTTTATCATTTGCATTGACTACTCCATTCTTGTCCGTATCCGCAAATATGAAATTTCCTTCCGCATCAAAACCGTCAATCTTATAGCCATAGAATGAACCGATAGCTTCTCCTGGCATGGTAATGGAAAGTTTGCATCATTAAAATAGCTGGACATTGCTCCGGAAGTAATCGGCTGCACGTTTTCTCCCAATGATAATACTTTATTCTTCAACGTTGCGATATTGAATGTTGCATCTATATGGAAGTCTTTCGTCAATTGTTTCCTGTAATTCATCATAAACTCCCATCCTGTGTTTTTTACGGAAGCCTGTATTAACGTAGGGTTTTTCACGTGAACTGTTGATTTCAAAGATTTGCCCGGAAGACAGGTTCAAGTCTATCTGTGCCAACAAATCTACGTTCTTTTTCACGAAATAGTCTAATGACAAGGTCAAGTCGTTGTTGAAGAAGCCCAGTTCGATACCAATATCTGTGGTTTTGGCAGTTTCCCATTTCAAGTCTTTCGATTTCAGATAGGCTGCGCGTCCTGTCACATAACGTTCACCGCCTACTGTGTAAGGAATAGGTCCATAAGCTATCGCGTCAAAATTATAAGGATTGAGGAAGTTGGCACCCAACTCACCGTAGCTAGCTCTGATCTTCAATTTGCTCATTACAGGATTTTGGAACCATTTTTTCCTGGTGCACATTCCATCCGGCAGAGACAGAGGGGAAGTAACCTACTCTATTGTCTTTATGGAATTTGGAAGATTCATCCCGCGGATACTCAAGGATAGCAGATATTTATTATCATAATCGTAGTTCACACGGGCGAAGAAAGAGAGCAATGCTGCATTACTGTCGCCTGCCGAAATCTTACCATCTTCATTTTGGAATCCGGTAATATCCGTTCCTCCCAAATCGTTAATGGTAGAGTTGGTCATGTAACGATAGTATTCTCTCATCCAGCTTGTTCCTAATAAAGCGTCTATTGAGTGACGGTTGAATGTTTTGTTGTAAAGTCAGCAAGTTATCAATCGTATAAGTGAACTCTTCACCTCTTGTTTCCGATACACTGTTACGTGTTTGCCATAATCTTTATCGGGGAGTTCCATCCGAGTTCCACTTTGTATAGAACTCGGGGGTATGGGTGTAATTATGCTTATTGCTATAATTTCCACTTAACGATAATTTGTATTTTAAGCCGCCCCAAATATCCAGTTGGGCATTTAAAAAGCCGATTAAATCCGTCACTTTATTAAACTGGTCTGTATAATGTAACGGGCTATCTTATTCTGCGCCTTGCCATCTTCGGGGTTGATGTAATAATCAGGGCCACCAGAGGTAAACCGTCCTTGTTCATCATAAATAGGTAACGTTGGTAAAGCTATGTTGAAAGCTCGTTGTAGGAGTTTTATCCTTATGCGTCAGTCCGAGAGTTTCGGAAAAATGAGAAACGTCCTTTTTTATAAGAGGTATTCAGGCGGAAGTTATAACGTTTATAATCCGAATAAATCGTCATACCGGTTTGGTCAAGATAACCAAGGCTTGTGCTGAAAGTAGAGTTGTCCCCACCCCCTGCGATACTGGCATTCAGATTCCATACCGGAGCAAACTGTATCCATTCTTCTGACCAGTCGGTATTCAGGTTCGGATTGGTGGGATTGTCATTCTCCGGTGCATGAGGCAAGCCACTGTTATCTGCCACCATATTGGCAAACTCTCTCCATTCCGATGCATTGAGGAACTCCGGAATATTAGTCGTTTTCTGGAAAGCGAACGAACCGTCTATCTGAATGACGGGCTTACCGGACTTTCCTTTCTTGGTAGTAACCAAAACGACCCCATTGGCGGCACGTGAACCGTAGATAGCGGCTGCCGCACTGTCTTTCAGTACTTCGATAGATTCAATATCATTGGGATTCAATGAGCTTAATCCGGCATTACTGAATGCTCCATCAATGACATACAGAGGTTCGGTAGCGCCAAAAGAAGCGGCACCGCGAATCACGATGTTTTACATCTGCCCCAGCAACACCAGCTTTTGCTGCACGATGTCTACACCCGGTGTACGCCCCTGTAAAGCCTTTGAAGCAACATTAGATGATACCTGTTTGCTGATTTCCTGAGAAGAGATGGAAGCAACGGCACCTGTCAGGCTTGATTTCTTCTGCACGCCGTAACCAACTACTACGACTTCATCCAGTACTTCGGTGTCGTCCTGCAATTGGATAGAATATGAGTTCTTATTCCCAACCTTTACTTCCTGTGTTTTTATAACCAATATAACTGACAGCCAGAAGAGCGTCTGCCGGAGCATCCAATGTAAAGTTACCATCTACATCTGTCACAGTACCTGTCCCCTGCTCCTTTCACCAATACACTGGCACCAATTACTGGTTCGCCTTTGATATCCGTCACGGTTCCGTTATTTTCTTTGTTTTTGCTCCCTTGTGATGCTGCGGGAGCTTCTTTTTTTTGCTTTCAAATATATTTTCTTCTCTCAATTTCATAAGCTACATTTGTACCCGCGAATAAATCATCCAATACTTTAGAAAGGTCTTTGTCTTTGCCTGGACAGAAACAATCCGTTCAGGATTGACAATTGTACGGCTATACGCTACCGTAACTCCTGTCTGTTTAGTAATGAGCGAAAAAAGACTTTCTCCAACTTGACTTGTTGAAGATTCATTGTTATTTTCTGAGCCGACGCCCGCAAGACTTACAGCAAAAGGCTCAATAACAATACAAAGCAATACTCTGTTCTTCATACTTAGTTTGTTTAAAGTTATAAATAGGTTCTTAATCTCTTTGTATTTAGTGGACACACGAGATTAAGAAGCGGTGAGGGGAAAAACGTTTTTTTCTGAAGTTTTTTTATTTCCAATAAATTTTCGTATGATAATGTATTAGTTTTCAGCAAGATATGGTTTGGATTTTATTTGTAGGAAAATGGGATATAAAAGAAAAGTCCTTCCGGATTTTTATTTTCAGAAGGACTTATAACAATAGATTCATGTTCTTGGCAATTCGCTAGAAACAGTCTTTTGGGATACCGTCACTATCCGGTCCACATAGTGACGCCATACTTACCGGATACCGTCACTATCACGCAAGGATAGCGTCACTATATTTTTTTTGTAATTTAGTAAAGTTCCTGATTCACCAATTCGTCAAAGAGCTTTTGCATATTTCTCTGCGACTGCTTCCGCAAACTTCTTTTCCTTTTTTTTCTACGGAAGCTCCACGTGGATCGCCAACACCGGTATCTTTAGATACTTTCCCCAGTTCCTGGGAATCCATGCTACTTTTTCATTCAAAGATTGTACGGCAAAAGTTTTATATTCTCCATTCCCTGCTTCTTCAAGATTGACCAGTTCGGGGGTGATAGTGCATCATTACGGATGTCTCGACTTCATCTGCATGGTCACCCGGATTTTCAAAATAGTCCTTCACCTTTAACACGGTGTACCATTCACTCGATGCTATCAGGAAGTCAGGATAGTCTACCGACAAATCACGAATCATACTTTTAAAAGTATTGCCGCCATGCCCGTTGATAATAATCAATTTTCGGAAACCTTGAACATAAAGGGGAAGAAACAATATCAGTCAGTATTGCTTTCTGTGTTTCATAACGCGTATGGATACAGAAGGGAAGTTCCCGTTGTCCCGGATTTTGTGAACCCATGCCGATAGGCGGCATAACCATACAGTTTACGCCATATTTCTGTTTAGCCATCAATGCAGCATCAACTGCTACATCATGGGAAAGAATACAATCTGTCATATATGGCAAATGCAGATTATGAGGTTCGGTAGCTCCCCATGGCAATACCACGATGTCATATCTCCTATCTTTTTACTTTTCCATAACAAGATACAGACAAATCAACTACTTTATTCATATACCCCATTTATTTCTAATGATTATATTATTTCATTTTTACTATCACTTCTTTCTTATCTTCATTATATTCAAACTTCACCGGAGCGATTTTCTCTAAATCCATTAATACTTTCTCTAATAATGTATTGTCCGAAGTCAATGTATAGACATACTTCAAAAACGTTTTCATCTTCAACTTTAAACTCTACATTATACCAGCGGTTCAACACTTTGATTACTTCCGGCAGCGGGGTGTCTTTAAATACGATCACATTCTGTTTCCACATCGACAGGCGTTGCATATCGTTCATTTTGGAAATAGTACACTGCTGGTTATCTTTGTTGTACACTAATCTTTCGCCGGGTTGCACCGGGTATTTCTTTTCCGTAGGAAGGGTAAGATTAATATTTCCTTCATCCAGACATACTACTATATCCTTATTCTCCGGGTAATCCTGTACATTGAAAGAAGTTCCCAATACATGAATTGCCGGTCCACTTAAATTGACTATAAAAAGGACGGTTCTTATTTTTTGGCTACTACGAAATAGGCTTCTCCTTCAAGATAAACTTCCCGGTGTTCAAAGCAAACTTCTTCGGGTATCTTAGTTTCGAATCAGAATTGATATATACTTTTGTTCCGTCCTGAAACATGATTTGTATGCGTTCGCCTTTATCCACCACTACTTCTTCGTATTCGGAAGTGCCGAACAGGTCGACTTTTTGAATTCAGTTGCATATAAAGTCCGACAATTAAGACAACAGGTATCAATACGGCTGCAACTCGGAAACAGACACGCTTCAACTTCTTGATGCGAATGTTCTTCCGTATCTGTTCTAATATTTTCTTTGAAGGAATATCATGGTCTACATACAAGTCTGCAAACTCATTTTTTATCAGTTCGGAATCCTGTGTCATAGCAGCTTCAAGATAGTCGCTACCTTCTTCCGTAGCAAACCACTCTGCCACATATTTTGCATCTTCCGGGCTGGCAATTCCTGCCAAGACTTCTTCTATTTGTTTATCAGTAGGTCTATTCATTTTTATCACTTTATTAAATGGACACTCAAAAAAGTCATTAGTGTGGTAAATGCAACAATTATTAACATCTTACTTAGATGGATACGGAGAAGTTTCAACGCTTCCGAATAATGCGTCTTGATAGTATTTACGGATAGATTCATCCGTTCCGCAATTTCCTGATTTGTCAGTTCCTCTTGTACTTTCATCAAGCAAAATATCCCGTTTTTGCGCAGGAAGCATATTCATTTTTTTATAAAAAACTGGACATCAACTCTTTTTTTCTCCAGTTTTTATCAGATTATTTCGTAAGGCGAAGCGGATTGTGCCATCTCATAGTTCTTTGCAATCGCGCTGTTTTCATTACGAATCAAGTTCAAGACATGATTTTTTGTCATCGTAAAGAGATAGTTCTTTAGGCTGATTCCCACACGTAGTTCTGAACGAAATTCCCACAAACGGCTAAAAGACATGTTGCACTACATCTTCTGCCATATCAGAACTCATTAAATAACGATAGGCTAATACATATAATAGTTTATGATACCTTTCATAGGCTTGGGTGAAAGGTTCTCCTTCATCACCTTGTTCAATCAAGGCGAAGAGTTTCTCATCATCTGTATCAGTATATTGGTCAATCTTGTTTTTCATTCTTCGGATTTTGTTTACTTGTTTCCAAAAGAACTAAATGTTTCTCTCTTTATGAAAAAGCAAATGTAGCAAATTCCTTAGAAAACCTAGAGGTATTTACTTTTTTAGAAAAAAGTCCCCGATTAACAATTCCTCTTTTGAAATGAGGAACCGTTAATCAAGGACTACCCACTAACTAATTAACAATGTATTATAAATGATAGGTAACAATTCTTTTCTTCGGGTGAATCGATCCAGAGGCGCCATACTCCTTCCGACACTTTCTCCGGTGTTCCGATATTTGCTTTGGGTGGACGACGACTATTGATCGTCAAATACCCTTTCCCTTCTGTTGCTTTCACTTTCATCGTTTTGCCATTCATATAGACATGGATATTGCCATTTGGAGTGGGGGACAGTGCCTTCCATCCATTTCAATCCTCTCCCAACACAGGAGCAATAGCAAACTCTTTATATCCTTCTTTCACAGGTTTCACACCCAAATAATATTTGCCGAGCAAATAGATAGGACTTGCTCCCCCAGGCATGGCACAAACTCTTTCCATAAGGACGGTACCATACATGGCAAGATGTTGTGTTCCGGTTTCTTCAGGGTTATATTTTTTTCCCAGAAGGAAGTAGCTCCTTCCTTTAACATTCCTCCCCAATAGGCTTTCATTTCTTTCATTACAGCATCCTGTTCGCCAAGAGCACAAAGTGCTTCCAGTTCGTAAAAACGCATATAGGGAGTTGTTATTTTCAGAATACTGTCATTTAGCAAAACAGACTGTTTGATGGCTTGTTGCTTATCTTCATTCAAATATTGAAAGAAGACAGAAAACATATTCGCATAACGGGTGACCGCATCACTTTGCTGACCGTTGACGCAGTTATGTACAAATGCCTGTTTCTCGTTATTCCAGAAGGCAGGTTCTAACTTTGCTTTTTCAAAGCAGCAGCCAGTTTCTCGTATTTCTGTTTGCCATTGGCATCTCCAACCAATTCTGCACACAAAGCCATCGTTTCCAGACTTCTACAAAATAAGATTTGTTCAAAAGAGAGTTCACCTTTCTTATCCAGATAGCCGTCTGCCCAGTCCACAAATACCCAGTCACCGGTCATACCTTCCACCATACCAGTCTCATTCGTACGTCCCAATACATAATCCATCATTGTTTGCATACGTGGATACAGTTGGTTGACAAAATGGCGGTCGCCACTATACATATAATAGTCATATACACTAAGAAACCAATAGAAAGTATAGTCCATGATTGTATTACTGTGGCTGGTTACAGGATCCTTGCCACGAAGTAACCAAATTGTACGTTTGACGGACTCGTTATCAAAGAAAAGATAATAATTCATCAAATAACTTTGGATAGCATCGCCACTCCATACCCAACGGTCACGTTTGATACCGTCAATGAAGAATTCGCGGGTAGTGAGATGCATGGTGTATGCGCCAACTTCCCAAATACGATTCAGTTCTTCATCATTGCAACGGAAACTTCCACGATACTCTTCAGGAAGATATTCATATTGCATGGAGACTTCTCCAATCTGTACACCCGGCTCGTGAGTTACATAAACATAACGGAAGGCTTTTGCTGTTCTCCAATGTATATTCGTTTTCAGAATTACTCAAAGGGAGAAGTGCGGCGGATGGCAAGGTCGGTCACTTGTCCCGGTTCGAGCAAGAGTTTGTCCAATGTTTCGCAATATGCTTTATCTTTTGCTTCTTCCGGGCTTTCACCATAATAAATTTCTATTTTTTCCTTTTCCGGAAAGATTCTTCAATGTGATGAACCCGAATGTTTCTTTTCCAAAATCATAAAAGAATACCTCCTTCGGACTGTTCTGTCTTCGTAGCAGGTTGCTGCGGTTCACGCATCAGACTGAATTGGGAAGGACGTTGGGTAGCTCCGTCAAAGTTCCAGCATCCGGCATCCATATAGATAGTGGCAGATGTGTCACTCGCTTTTCCGCTCTCGTCAATCCATTCTTTATCTTCGTAAGTTACACGCCAGGAAGAGTCTGAATTCACTGTTTTTCCCTTCACATAAATAGTGGGAGGAGTTGCCTGATTCCAGACTTTAATGTTCAGATTATGTTTTCCGGTACCGGAAGCAACATGGTTTCCGGCATACCGAATTGGAGCTTTCCATCCAGTTTGACATTATACTTTCCTTCTGCAGCAATAAAAATCTCTTCCGGCTCGGAAAGATTCAGTTGCTTACTGAATTCTACGACAACATAATGACTGTCCGTTTTCCAAAAAGGAGGGAAAAATGCACCTCGTTCCGTACGACGGTTATTCATTTGATTTCCCAGCCAGATTTCGTAGTCTCCCGGATACCATATCCAGGTCTGGGCAAATGTGCTGCTTGCCAAAGACAAGGCACTAAGCAATATCATATATTTCTTTTTTCATTTTTCTTTCTATTACTAACAAACTGAATCATAAGAAATAATTCGTTCCACAGTAGTTGACGTTTAGTTCCACATCTGTTTCCCTTTAGTTCTACAATTGTTTTCCTTTAGTTCCATATCTGTGGAACGAATCATGTATTACAGTTAAATGACTTGTCAATACCTACTGAATATTTAGTAAATCCTTATATCCTGCTTCCAGTCCCGCACGTTCACGAATAACACTATCCACCTTCGGACCATTGTTTTCCCATACATTTCCCGGACCATTGGCATTTTGCAGATACTTCTCTCCTTCTGTCCAATTATCACGTACAGTAATAAAGGAAGAACCTTCATCCGTATAAAGATAGAACCAGTGATTAGGGTCGTGTACATACCCCGGCTTATAAATACTATGCACGCAATTCTCCGTTACATAGCTTTTGGGCTGTGAACCGAGCGTGTAAACACCCGCTACATCATACATATGTTTCGCATAATGATGAATCAGATTTGCATGAACTCTGTTATTACGCATACAATTCACAGTTTGCGTCCATCCCCAACCAAGACTGATGCCACTATAAGGCACTTCACTGATTTCATTATGCTCGATATTGACGTCCCCTACATATCCCGCAGCAATGGCAAGACAACCCCAATCTTCATTGCCTATTTCGGTGAAATAGCAATTATTGATTTGTTGCTGTGTGCATACTTCTCGACGGTCAGCAGCGTCGTATGGCAAATGCGTTTCATGGGCAGCCGGAGAAAACTACCGACTAACAGACCATTTCCGGCAATATCGCGGAAGAGACAGCCACGAACAACACCACCTTGCACCGCTTCTTCATAATCCAATCCGGTTGAGCCTAAATGCTCGAATCGGCAACGTTCGAAATCAATCTGCCTTGCAGCAACCACACGAACAGCAGCTGCGGACGTCCCAACCATCCTTGGTTATCCAACGGATGATTCAAGTAATCCCGTTGCATTTTCGGATCAATCCGGTAACCATCTGTCAGATACATACCTGCCTGAAGAGGTACATGTCCTTTTTTGACGGACGCATCCATGTAGTATAGGAAAAGTAATTTTCTCGAAACGAATATGACACACAGGACGATCCACAGTTCCTTCCACCCGTACTAATGTCTCAACAGCAGGTACGATCACTTTCGCCTCCTGCATCTTCTCTCCTTCCCGTGGATAATAATATATCTTACGGGCATCTATATCATGATACCATTCTCCGGGTACATCCTGCAATTCGCGGGCATTTGTCAGATAGAAAGCAGAATTATGTCCGTCTGTCGTCACCATCGGACGCGGCCAGGATGCTCAAACTGAATCCGGCTTTCCGGTTGATGAAAACGTATTGCCGCGCTATCTCCCTGCACTTCAACTGAACGAATCCGAAGATTGGCAACACACCACATCTGATGTAATACCATCTCGGCATATTTAGCTTTCAAATTCCCTTTATTATCAATAAGTCTGCGAATGGAAACTGCAGGTACATAAAGAATTTCATTCTTCTCATCCACACTGCAAATGCGATTCATCTTTTCGAAATCTTCCACATCACGGGCACGAACTGCCTTTTTTTCCATTCACCCACAACTGGCGGAAATCCAATGGACGTCCATTAAATACCGGTACATCTGCTACCCAAACTTTCCCTTGCTTCTTCCAGCCATTTATGCTGATTCCTCCACTCAATATCACTTTTTCATCGCCTACCGAGCGAATGATTGTGGGCGATTCTTTGGTTCCGCTATCTTCCGGACGGATAAAAACGGTTCATAGAAAGCATACGTTCCACCTTCCATATAGATTGTGATTCCACCTTGAATACGGTTATCCTCTGTCCTGCGCCATTCTCGTGCTTGTCGTAAGGCAGAAGTCAGCGTGGCTTTAGGAGATTGACGAGTTCCGTCGTTGAAGTCACTACCCTTGGGGAGAAATCCATATCTCACCGGCCAATAGCCAGTGACTGCACAAGATACATATAGCCGTTACAAATAAACTTTTTCATGATTTTTTTTTTCTGTATACTAAACAATCCGGACTATCTGGCAAGAGGCATCCATACAGTCATTTCTCCCTTTCCTCTGTTTCCCCAGGCATAATAAGGAATCAAGCGGATATTTACTGTCTTTTCAGCCTGAACAACCTACGGTAAAAAGCACTCCTTCCCACGAAGTTGCAGATGCCAGACGTGCCATTCCTTCAAGTGCAACAATCGGACTGCCTTCAATTGTGATTTTCTTCGGAGTTAGTTTTATATCAGCGGGAATCAATCCATTATCAATCTTTTTCCCCGTTTGCAATATCCATACTTTCCAGGCAATAAACCAACGGTCCGCGCTTCACGACCACCTGATTACGAATCTCCTCTGCCAACGGATGAGCTTCGAGCAAACGCACAGGCATATCCATCACTAACTCCACTACATCCCCCTTCTTCCATGCACGATTTACTTCCGCATACGAATTTGCCTTCGCATTGACTTGCAACGGCTGTCCATTCACCCTAAGCGTAGCCTTTTCACACCATTCAGGGATGCGTAAGAAGAGCGAGAAAGTATTCGCCTTACGAGGAACTCTATCCAACGTTACACGTACATTTCCATCCCAAGGATAATCCGTCTCTTGTGTTAATGCCAGCTCTCCTTTGTCTTTCCAAGTCGTTGTCAATGTATTTGCCCCATACAAGTTACAGTAAATGCCTTCCGGACTCAATGTGTAGGCGTAATTCTGTGCCTGACACAATGTACGCAATGTATTCGGCAGGGCAGCAGAAACAACTGATATATTCCGTCCGTTCTTTCGGCCAGCGAAGCGTGTAAGGAAGATCGGCACTGATACGAAGCGGATTCGTGTAGAAATATTTCTTTCCATCCAGACTGATACCGCTCAATACACTATTATAAAGACAAGTCTCTACAAGGTCAGCATATTTCGCATCCCCTGTCACTTCCAGCATGCGCCAGTTGAACAACATATTACCGATGTTAGCGCAGGTTTCATTATGAGCAGTACTATTGGGTAATTGATAAGGGCGACCATAGCTTTGATGTACCTTCTGAATACTATCCGGCTCATAGCAAGTCCCGTCCGGTGACGTTCCATCATAAAGAGCACCACAAGCATCCGGTCACGTACATCTTCCGGGTGACAATATCATTCCAGATACTAGTCAAATTTTTCATCAATTGCTGTTCGCCTGTCTCGGCATATACATCCGCTACTCCTGCATACAGATAATTTGCACGTACGGCATGCCCCATTGCACGATATTGGTCGCGGAAAGGAATACGATCCTGATTATCATCCGTTCCGTTTTCCACCATACCGCGAATATCAATCAGGTTCTTCGAAAGTTCCAGATAACGGGGATTTCCTGTGGCACGATACATTTCGACTACTCCCATATAATGTGAAGGGCAAATGGCATTACGAGCCAGTTCGGCAGAAGCCGTTTCGTAAAAGTGGCAAAGAAAATCCGTTGCTTTTACGGCAGCATCGAAAAGAGTAGTCTTTCCGGTGGCACGACGATGCACAATACCCGCCATCATCAGGTGTCCCAGGTTATATGTCTCAAAGTTCAGCCGATTAGCAAAAGCTCCCTTTTTTTCATTCTCGTCACCTACTTTCGTTCCGATGACCGTTTGTTTATGCTGATCCCCTAATGCATGAGAGTCAATACCTTTATTCAGTTCTTCGATAACAACAGGCGTATGTATATAACCATCTGCACGTTGGGCTTTTACGACACAAGTAATAAAGTTATCCATTAACTTATCCAGTTCCGGATCTTTATTGACAGCATAGACAGAAGCCACACCCTCCATCCATTTATACATATCTCCGTCATGGAACGGAGGTCCCCAATGTTCACCCTTACACACACCAGCGGCAATCTCAAAATTACGGAAACCGTGGGATATTTCTGGTGTGTTCCAGGTATTCCACATACTTTGCAGGGAAGTCCGGCTAAATACCTGAAAGCGATCTCCCCAGAATCCATCTGTCCAATGTACGGCACTGATTCCGGTATTCGCCATCTTCGCAAAACGGCTCTGACTCATATCCGTCAATCCATTGCTTTGCGCAAGTGCTCCCGTAACGGAGGCGGAAGCTAAAAAGAAGTAACAGTTTTATCTGTTTCATTAATATGGATAATTTAAAATTTACACAATATCTTTATAAAAAGACGTGATTATCCGTATTTTGTACTCAATAAACCGAAAGCGAAGATTGCTAAGCAACCCTCGCTTTCAGTAAAAAGATCTGTATTAATCTTTATTTCTTATTTATCAGGTGTATAATTCAACTCCGCCTTTCTCGCCTGCGAATGTTGAAATTGTCGTGCAACCTTATACTCATGTCCGTCTTTTTAATAAATAACTCCCTGTCTGTTTAAACCAAAAACTGACATTCGCATCTATACATTGCTGCCGGATATCCAATACCCACTCGTAATCACATACCCGGACTTCTTTGCCTGACTCTCCCTCCTGCCACTACCTGTTCCACCCACTCTCCCAGGCTCACCTCTGAAATCAATCCGACTAAGAAGCGGCTCGCAGATAATGATTTTATGTTTAATAGGCATTTCTTTATAAATAGGTAAACGATAATCCACTCTATCTTGGTTCTCCATCGTGCAGCAGATGGTCACATTGTCATAGCCATCTCCCCAATCGGGAGGCAGACACTGCTGCAACCGGTCTATCCGCTTAGTGATAAAGAGGAAACGAAGATCCTGCCGTATCTGCATCATTTCCCAGGCTTCGGCACGCCATTCATCCGCATCTTCAATCAGAAAATCGGAAGTAAAGCAGGTATATACCAAATTCCCCGAAGGTATCTTATACGTACCATTCTTTTTACGCTGCAAGGGTAAATCGAACTTTTCTGTCTTTGTCACCACCGAACTGTCTTTACCATATTTACCGTCGGTACGATAAACATAGCAATGCCGGCACCCTTCACTCAATTTGTGACAGCCGTGCCATAGATTCCACATTGTGCCTTTTTCACCCATCTTTTTTTTTCTTCAAAAATATATTTAATATTACATATACATAACTATAAAAAGAGTGCACCTTATTCTTTATCAGAAAAAGGTGCACCAAAACACAAACAAAACAAACAATAGAGCGACCTTCACAGGCAGCCGATCCACGAGGGATCTTTATCTTAATCTGCCCATCTTGACAAGGGCAACATTCACATTTTCAGATCATGTAATTCAGAGCATCACAGCAGAAATTTTCGCCCTCATGCTGCTTATATGTCAGACACAAATATTATTATACAATTTGCTCTATTAAACCCGATGTCACTTTTACAAAGATAACACTATTCTATGTATTTCTATGAAAATGCCCAAAAAGAATTATTCTTTTTTTCTCATTCCAAACTTTAGCTATAAGCCATAACATACAAAAATTTGAATGTCTAATATCCATCATTTCACATATCGCTCCAGCCCTTCCTGCAGGAACTCTATATATTTTGGAATATCTTCATTGTATGCATAAGATTTATTCAACGGATTACCGTCATTATCCAGCAATACATAAAAAGGTTGGGCATTTGCTCCAAACTTCACCCGTTGCAGATAGCTCCATTTATCGCCTACTGTTCGTAAAGTGCGTTCCGTTCCATTCTCTACAACATTTATAGGCTCATTCAATGGAGTTTTATCATCCACATACAAAGAGATAAGTACATACTTATCATTGATGATACCACCCACTTTACTATCTGTCCACACAGCCGCCTCCATCTTACGACAATTCACACAACCATATCCGGTAAAGTCGACCATCACAGGCATTCCCTGTTGCCGTGCATACTCCATCCCAATATCATAGTCCTTAAATTTGGGGTGAACCTCATTCGAATATAAATTAAAGTCCTGTGTCATCACAGGAGGAGCAAAAGCACTGACAGCCTTCAAAGGTGCTCCCCAAAGTCCGGGGATCATATACACAGCAAACGCTAAACAAGAGACAAGTGCAAGAAAGAAGCGGGCTACGCCTACCCTGTTTTCATCACCGTCATGCGGAAACTTGATCTTTCCTAACAAATATATCCCCATCAGTCCGAAAATCACAATCCATAATGCAAGGAAGGTTTCTCTGTCTAGAATCCTCCAGCCATAAGCTAAATCCGCAACCGACAAGAATTTCAAAGCAAAAGCCAGTTCCAGAAAGCCCAATGTCACTTTAATTACATTCATCCACCCTCCTGACTTAGGCATTGATTTCAGCCACGAAGGAAAAAGAGCAAACAGTGTGAATGGTAAAGCCAAAGCGATGGCAAAGCCTAACATTCCAATAGCAGGAGCAATCACACTACCAGTTGTAGAAACCTGTACGAGCAGAAAGCCGATAATCGGCCTGTACAAGAGAAAGACACCAGAGATAACGTAAATGCCATCAGAAAAATACTTAGCAGGCCACTCGTCGCTTCCGCTTTGCTGTCCACAGCATGACTCCATTTAGAAGGCAAAGTAAGTTCAAATGCCCCGAAGAAAGAAGCTGCAAAAACAACCAGCATCAGGAAGAAAAGAATATTGAATACGGCATTCGTTGATAAAGCGTTCAATGCACTAGCACCAAATATTAAAGTAATTGCTAATCCCAGTGTTACATAAATCACCACAATCGAAGCACCATAAGTCCATGCATCCCGAATCCCTTTCTTCTTATCTTTGTTTCTTTTCAGGAAAAAAACTCACAGTCATAGGAATAATCTACCATACGCAGGGAGTGAACAAAGCCAATAATCCGCCAAGAAATCCAGTGACAAAGACATACAACCAAGATTTATCCTCTTGAGAATGTTCTTCCCCCAACTCTTGCAGTTCATTAATAACCGGCTTCCAAAGATCACTTTCCGATTGCTTCTCTAGCACATTTGCTTACCTCTCTTCCTCTTCTTTTGCAACTGCTATATCTGCTTCTGCTTTTTTTCCCATATTGAAAAGGAATTTGAGTCCGGAGGTAAACAGCTTCTCATCATTACAAGCCCCAAACTCCAGAAACCCCCTCTATAAAATAATCATTTCCTGTAAATTTCACTTTTTGGATAAACTGTACCGTATCTTCAAAATAACGAACGTTCATCTCGAACATCTTATCATAGATGCTGATTTCTTTTCCAACAGGTTGTAATTTACCCACTGTTTCTACATGACTACTCGCATTGATGTTGAAAGTAGCGGAAATAGGCCATCATCCCCTAGCCCGGTCGAATACACATGCCATCCTTTCTCTATCGAAGCAGTAAAAACGATTTCCGCTTCCGTTTCAGATGTCATTTTTAACTCATTTTTGAACTTTACAGGTTCTTTTGATTTGTGCTTGTATATTTCCGATTGTATACCAACCCAATAATAAAAATAAAAATAATTCTCATTTTTCTAAGTTCTAAATTATAATCTATTATACAACAAATTTATTTCACTGTTTATATTCTATTGTGCTCGTCGGTCTCTTTATATCTTTCAGCATCTCTATATATTCTGGAGAAGGATTCTTATTAGAGGTATCTGCATTTGATGGCGGGGGTATCACTTTGATGAATAAGAAGATGCAGAATATTACCCAAATAAGATTTATTGCTAAAAAAATCCAAACTAGCTTCATACGTTGTCGTTGTTTTTCTTTAGTTTCATTACGATATTTATCAGCAATAGACAAATATTGTCCATCGCTAATAAATAATCTATGAGCAACAAAAAAGTGAATATAACAGCCAAAAGTATACCTAACTCTTCATTGTTTGGTACTTCCAATGAATGTAATACTCAACTATTGGGCCAACAAAAACAAAAGTAAACAATGAGGTCGGTAGTAATAACCCTGCTACTTCTGGCGACCGCTTTTCTCCCCACAATCTAAGCTTTGCCATATATATGTTCGATAAAACAGATATTCATATATCTCATATATTTGTTTAAAGTATATTCATTCTCAATATATTTTTTTATATGGTTCAACATAAGTATTATCAGATGAACAGAAAGTCGGTTCTGTTATCGGACAAAATATAAATCCATGAGGAGCAAAAGTCATAGAATAATACATTGTTCCCACAATCATTCCAGGAGGTCCACCATAAGTAGAAATATATCCGAAAACAATATTTGCCGAAGATTGGAATATAAGTTCGTAATTATTTTCAGAAGCATTGTTCCAAATTACAACTCCATTAATTACAGCATCAAGACAGAACATATTTTACCAATTTTCTCTAAACGTAGAGCCTTTTTCATCACAGTGCTACGAGCCCCTGTATACTGATTACCTCCCCAAGATGTTTTGTACCATTTACCGTCCATTCCACGCCACATTCCATCATGTACACGCGAGTAAAGCTTTTTATTCCAGTATATGTCCCTACTGCATAATTTATCATAGAATAAGCATCACCTACACTAGGAATGCCAGTTTCCTCTTTTTTCGGAAAGCTTCCCCATGAATTGTGATTTCCCCCATCACTTATAGTCCCATAACTACTCAAGTCATAGCTACCATTGTAAGAAAATACAGCAACTCCATATACTGCATAGGCTCTAACAAACTCATCATGAGTTAGGTAAAACCAATCATTACTTACAGAATAAGGTTTGCCAAACATATTCTGGTACCATCCTTGTATAAATTAAACATCCGGTCTATCAAGTCAGGGTCAGACGTACTCCACATATCTTCTCCTGTTAAATCAATCCATTTTAATGGATTGCCATTACAATAAGTATAAGGATTAATTATATAATTCATGGCAGCGTGAGGATCAACACTAATAAAGCAACCAATTAAAGGATCATAGATTCTCGCATTCATATTAATCAGGTTCATTTCATCAATATGCTCATGAGTTGTAAATCCACGTCGCGTAATACGATAAGAATCGATCAATTCTATAGAAGTCAATTTCTCGCCAGTCAATGGATTGCGACGTTGCCCCCATGCGTCATACCCCAACTGTTGTACTACATTCCCTTGAAAATCAGTCAAGCATCGAATAGAACCTAAATTATCAGAATAGACAAAATATATAGCCACCTGATTTTCAGTAGTCTTTCTTAAAGCTACCAAATTTTCACCTGCATAAATATAATCAATATCAGTCGATTGGTTATCAGTACATTCTTTTTCATAATTAGAAAAATAATATTTAGTTAATCGTACAATACCATTTTTTCTTCCAACACCGCTTTTGCACGCATCTCATTCACATCATAATCATAAGTCCATATCTTATCTTTTTCTTGTATTGTAGCAATACGATTATTTGTTGAAAAGGTTAATATCTGTGAAGGATAATAATCTCTTTCTGACACTGTGGATATGCTATGAATTCGAGATTTATCGCTAGTATATAAATAAGTTCCCATGTCGGATTTTGATGCAATCCGATAACCGGAAGAATATGAAACCTCTTGGCCCTGTTTTTCCTTTTCTTTCAGATGCAATAAGCCTTTCATAAGTATCAT
>VOFJ01003034.1_pt1 | contig 21818 bp, 46 predicted proteins | sample 5384081 | NCBI WGS metagenome assembly VOFJ01 (sample SAMN12384729, study PRJNA508395) | human gut metagenome | isolation source: healthy gut I | host: Homo sapiens | reverse complement strand
GTAATCGTATCTCAGGAGGGATTCGGTAACCCAGATACAGACCTTATCATGAATACAAAAGAAAGAATGAGGCTAGAAGGCGTTGGGCTGTTATCATTAGATGGTATGCTGGACGTGATGGAAAATCTCAGTCACTTTGCTGACTCTGATCCGGTTGCAGATGCTGTAACAGGCGGAAATGCTAACCAAGAGCTGATTCACCTTCCAAAACTTTGATAAAGTTATCGGAACTTTAGACTATGTTAATGTTATCGCTGGTGCCAGCGACAAGACTCTTCAGGAGGACGGATCTCTTGAAGTTGAGATTCAGGTTAATGACTGGCGCAACAAACGAGACAGGATTCAACGTACTGAGTGCACGATAGAAAGGGAGGACGAATCATAATGAGTAAAATTAGAGTTGTACATTATATCAACCAGTTCTTCGCTAATATCGGTGGAGAAGAAAAAGCAGATTACCCTGCAGAGCTTCGCGTAGGAGAGGTCGTCGGACCAGGACTCGCTCTTTTCAAAGAAATTTGGAGATGAAGCTGAGATCGTTGCTACAATCGTATGTGGTGACTCTTACTTCAACGAGAATCTTGAAAAAAGCTAAAGCTGAGATTCTTGAGATGGTTAAAGGACAGAATGCTGATCTGTTCATCGCTGGATATGCATTCAACGCAGGACGTTACGGAGTTGCTTGCGGAACAGTTTGCGATATGATCAAAGAGGAGCTTGGAATCCCGGTAGTTACAGGAATGTACGTTGAGAATCCAGGTGCTGATATGTTCAAAGACAAAGTATACATTGTTCCTACAAAGAACAGTGCAGCTGGTATGAGAGATGCAATTGGAAAATTAGCTCCACTTTTGCTATGAAACTTGCTAAAGGTGAGAAGATTGGTGCTTCTTGCGAAGACAACTACATGCCAAACGGTATCCGTGTAAACTTATTCGAGGAGAAACGTGGATCAAAACGTGCTGTTGAGATGCTTCTTAAGAAGATTGCTGGTAAGCCATTCGTAACAGAGTTCCCAATGCCGACATTCGACAAGGTTGCTCCACAGCCGGCTATCAAAGATCTTAGCAAAGCTACAATCGCTCTGTGTACATCCGGTGGTATTGTTCCGAAGGGTAATCCAGATCACATCGAGTCATCTAATGCTACAAGATATGGTGAGTATGACATTACAGGTGTTAACGATCTGACAGAGGAGACATACGAGACAGCTCATGGTGGATACGATCCGGTATACGCTAACGAGGATGCTGACCGTGTACTTCCAGTAGACGTTATGCGTGAGTTCGAGCGTGAGGGTGTTATTGGAAAACTTCACAATAAATTCTATACAACAGTTGGTAACGGAACAGCCGTATTATCAGCTAAAGCATTCGCTGATGAGTATGCTCAGAAGCTGATTGCTGATGGTGTTGATGCAGTTATCATGACCTCCACTTGAGGTACCTGTACACGTTGCGGTGCAACGATGGTAAAAAGCTATTGAAGCTGCAGGACTTCAGTAGTTCATATGTGTACTGTAACTCCAATTTCTATGACAGTTGGAGCTAACAGAATCGTTCCTACAATCGCTATTCCACATCCACTTGGAAATCCGGAGTTGGATAAAGATGAGGAGTACGCACTTCGTAAATCCTTAGTTAAGAAAGCTCTTGAAGCTCTTACAACAGAGGTTGATAAACAGACAATTTTTGAGTAAAATTGTGCATTTTATAAAAATATGCATTTCATTTTTTGAAAACTATGTGCTATATTGTATGTAGCGCTATAGAATAAAAAATGAAAAAGGAGAATTTCGTTATGAGCAAAATTTATGACGTAATTGTCCTTAGTGCAGGTCCCTGCTGGATTAGCAGCAGGACTGTACGCAGGAAGAAGTCGCTTATCAGTTCTTATCGTTGAGAAAGGACAGGATGGCGGACAGATTTCAATCACAGATGAGATTGAAAACTATCCTGGACAGATTGTAGATCAGCCGGAGTCAGGTATCCGTCTCTGATTGCACGTATGACAGAGCAGGCTAAGAAGTTTGGGGCTGAGCGTGTATCTGACACAATCAAAGAAGTTTCACTTGAGGGAGATGTAAAAAGTCCTCAAAGGTGAAAAAGGTGAGTATCAGGCAAAGAATATTATCATTGCTACAGGTGCTCATGCAAGACCAATCGGCTGCAAGGGTGAGGCAGAGTTCCTTGGAAGAGGAGTTTCTTACTGCGCTACTTGTGACGCTAACTTCTTCGAGGATTTTGAGGTATATGTAGTAGGTGGTGGAGATTCCGCTGTTGAAGAGGCTATGTACCTTACAAAATTCGCTAGAAAAGTTACAATCATTCACAGACGTGATGAGCTGCGTGCAGCAAAATCCATTCAGGAGAAAGCTTTCAAAAACGACAAACTTCACTTTATGTGGGATACAGTTGTTGAGGAAGTTGGAGGAGATGGAATCCTTTCCTGGATGACAGTTAAGAATGTGAAAACTGGAGAAGTTACTAAGATTGAAGCTGACGAAGACGACGGAATGTTCGGAGTATTCGGATTCATCGGTACTATTCCTAATTCTGACATCTTCAAAGGAAGTGTTGAGATGGATGAAAGAGGATATATTCCAACTGATGCGGACATGCATACAAATATCCCAGGCGTATACGCTGCTGGTGATGTACGCGTGAAGAGCCTGAGACAGGTTGTTACAGCTTTGCAGACGGACGATCGCTGCAGTTATGGTAGAGAGAAGCATGGCGTAGAGTGAAATATTCTATTTCCATAAATAAGACTTAAAAAGGAGGATCAGACCAATTTTAAAATGTTAGAAGTAGATAAGAATACGTTCCAGACAGAGGTTCTGGAAGCAGAAGGATATGTATTCGTTGACTTTTTCGGTGACGGATGTGTTCCTTGTGCAGCACTTATGCCAAAGGTACATGAGTTCGCTGACACATATGGAGATAAACTTAAGTTTACATCTCTGAACACAACAAAGGCTCGTCGTCTGGCAATCGGCCAGAAGATTCTTGGCCTTCCGGTTATGGCTATCTACAAAGATGGAGAAAAAAGTAGATGAGCTTGTAAAAGATGATTGTACACCGGAGACAATCGAAGCGATGATCAAGAAATACATCTAATAATTTAGGTGAGTTCTTTGTCATATATATATTTAAATAAACATGTTTTTTACCAAAAGAAAGGAGAAAGCATAATTATGGCTATTTTAGAGGGAAAAAAAGCAATAATTATCGGAGACCGTGATGGAATTCCGGACCAGCTATCGCTGAGTGCGTAAAAACTGCTGGTGCTGAAGTAGTATTTTCATCTACGGAGTGTTTCGTCTGAACGAGCGCAGGCGCAATGGACTTAGAGAATCAGAAAAGAGTAAAGGATTTCGCTGATGAATACGGCGCAGAGAACTTAGTAGTAGTTCTTGGTGCTGCAGAAGGTGAAGCTGCAGGTCTTGCAGCTGAGACTGTAACAGCAGGAGATCCGACATTCACTGCCATCCATTGACAGGGGGGTTCAGCTTGGACTCACAGTATATCACGTTTGCGAGCCTGAAATGAAGGCAGAGTTTGACGAAGCTGTTTATGATGAGCAGGTAAGCATGATGGAGATGGTTCTTGACGTTGACGATATCGTTAGCGAGATGAGCGCTATCCGTAACGAATACTGCAAATATCTGTAAGATTATTGTCAGAGGGTCAAACCCCGGGTAAGCTAAAGCCCGACCCTATTTTTCTAAATCTTGTATTTATGGGGAAATAGAGAAGTGAACTTAGAAAGGTGGAAAACTGTAATGAATAGTGTAATTAAAGGAGCAAGTTATGTCTTAGCACATACTCCTGACATGGTTTTTTATATAATGGAACAACTCAGACAACAGAGAGAATCGTAAATCCAGATTCAGAGTACTTAAAAGAGGTACCAGAGCATCTTCGTTCATATGAGGATTGTGTAGCTTACTGGCCAAACCAGACATACATCGGAAATGTACATCCGGATGAGCTGGCACAGGTAGAGGCTCCATGGTATGACAAGAAGATGGAGAATGCAAGCCGTTATGGAAAATACGGTGAGATCATGCCTGAGGAAGAGTTCTTATTCCTGGTACAGATCAGTGACCAGTTTGAAGTTGTAAAACTGGAGAAGAACTTCGTAGAGAAGTACAAAGGTCAGTTTGCAGCAAACCCAATCATTACAGAAGATATTTCATCCCAGATCGAAGACGGTTTGGGAGCTTTCCGAGATCGAGGGATATGTAAATGATGAGCACGCAGAGGGACTTTACTTCAACCACGAGCTGGTTGGATGTGTAAAAAAACGATGCACATGATATCGATCAGAACTTAAGCGCACACGTAATGCACGAGAACTTAATGAGTAAAGCAACAAGTGTACTTGCTCTTCTTTATGCAGTACGTAACGCAGGAATCGAAAAAAGCAGATGTAGAGTATGTTATTGACTGTGCAGAGGAAGCATGTGGAGACATGAACCAGAGAGGTGGCGGTAACTTTGCAAAAAAGCTGCAGCAGAGGTTGCAGGACTTGTAAGCGCATCAGGATCAGATGCAAGAGGATTCTGTGCAGCACCGACACATGCACTGATCGAAGCAGCAGCATTAGTAAAATCCGGAGCATACAAGTGTGTAGCAGTAACAGCCGGAGGTTGTACAGCAAAACTTGGAATGAACGGAAAAGACCACATCAAGAAAGGTCTTCCAATCCTTGAGGACTGCCTTGGTGGATTCTGTGTAATCCTTGCAGAGAACGATGGAGTAAATCCGAGATCGACCTTAGCATGCTTGGACGCCACAGTGTAGGAACAGGTTCCGCACCACAGAACGTAATCGGAAGTCTGGTAGCAGATCCGCTTGACAGAGCAGGAATGAAGATTACAGACATCGATAAATACTCACCAGAGATGCAGAATCCGGATATCACAAAACCGGCAGGAGCTGGAGATGTACCGCTTGCTAACTACAAGATGATCGCAGCCCTTGCATTTAAGAGAGGAGAGCTCGACCGTAAAGAAATCGGAGAGTTTCCGGCAAAGCACGGACTTACAGGAAGGGCACCGACACAGGGACATATCCCATCAGGAGTACCATATGTAGGAGTTGCAAGAGAGGACATTCTGGAAGGAAAGATCAAGAATGCAATGATCATCGGAAAAGGAAGTCTGTTCCTTGGAAGAATGACAAACCTGTTCGATGGAGTATCTTTCGTGATCCATGGAAATACAAAGGCACAGGAAGAAGCTGCAGCCGGAGTATCTGAGGACGAAGTAAAGGGACTCATCGCTAAGGCAATGAAAGAATTCGCTTGCTACTCTGATAGCAGAGTAAGGGGTGGTAAAGATGGCAAATGTAGAAAAGATGATCGCAGAAACATTCCTGGAGATGGCACAGGGTCTTGAGAGCGGAAGCTATGGAAAGAGACCAAAGATCGCATTAACCGGAATGGGAAGCGAACATGGAGAAGAGACTGCCATGAAAGCAGCCCTGATGGCAGCAAAAGATGGCGTTGATGTATATTATATCGGATCACTTGAGGCAGAGGGAGTTACAACGGTAAAAGTTGCAGACGACGAAGAAGGCCACAAGAAGATGGAAGAGATGCTTGCAAATGGAGAAGTAGACGGAGCAGTTACCATGCACTTCCCATTCCCAATCGGAGTATCTACAGTAGGACGAGTAGTGACACCGGCAAAGGGAAGAGAGATGTTTGTAGCAAATACAACAGGAACATCCAGCACAGACCGTATTGAAGGAATGATCAAAAACACGATCTACGGAATCATTGCAGCAAAGACATGTGGAATTGCTAATCCAACAGTCGGAATCCTGAATGTAGACGGAGCACGTCAGACAGAGAAAGCTCTCAAAGAGCTGCAGGAGAACGGATATGATATCACATTCGCAGAGTCAGCAAGAGCAGACGGTGGATGCGTCATGAGAGGAAATGACGTACTGCAGGGAACACCGGATATCATGGTCACCGATTCCCTGACAGGAAATATCATGGTAAAAATGCTTTCATCCGCAGCAACAGGCGGAAGCTTTTGAAGCAACTGGATACGGATATGGACCGGAATCGGCGAAGGATATGAGCAGTTAGTCATGATCGTATCAAGAGCCAGCGGAGCACCTGTTATTGCAGGAGCGATCCGTTATGCGGCACAGCTTGTAAGAAACAAAGTATTTGAGGTAGCAAAAGCAGAATTTGCAGCAACAAAGAAAGCAGGCTTAAAAAGATCCTGGATGCAAGAAAAGCAGCAGCAAAACCAGCTGCAGCAGAGGAGGATGTAAAAGAGCCGCCGAAGGAGATCGTAACAGCACAGATCGCAGGAATCGAAGTAATGGATCTTGAGGATGCCGTAAAAGCATTATGGAAGATCAATATCTATGCAGAGAGCGGAATGGGTTGTACAGGATACCGATCATTCGTGTATCAGATGCAAACCTTGAAAAAGCTCATGAAGAGCTTAAGAAAGCCGGATACATTAACTAATTATAGTGAGAGGTCATATAGTTGGCAGCAACTTGAAAACAGGGAGAAAGCTTGAGAAAGCCGAGCTTTTTTTTACTATAAAGATAGTAGCTGAATCGTATTTACAAAATGAATTAATGACAGAATATTTGCGAAAAAATATAAAATATGATAAACTATAGTAAACCATACTATATTAAAACGCATCTGAGTGAAATAAGATGTTAAGAAGGGAGAAGACAATCATGTGGGAGCTGGAAAAAGCAATATTGGTAACGAATAACGACAGAGTGTATGAGAAGTATAAGGATCAGATGAAAGTGATTCTTCTTGATGGGTATGAAGACGTTCTGATTAAGGTGAGAGATCTTGTCTATGATAAGCATGTGCTTCTGACACATCCGCAGGCATCCAGCCTGAAACCGAATCAGACACCATATCGATCGGTAGTTGTATATCCGAAGGGCGAAGAGGATAATATAAAAGATATCATGCTGATCGACAAATGCATTCAGGTTTATCAGGAGTGGCAGGATATCGCACCAAGTCCAAAGAGTTATCAGGAAAAGGTGGCGAATGATTTTAAGACAATCGATTTATCGGTGATTGACAATATTATTCCAAGAATTAGTTAGAAAAAAGCAGGTAAGAAAAAGAATAGGCGGTGGAGCGATGCTGGATAATAAAGAAACAACACAGAATTACTTCAAAGGTTTAACGAGAAAAGATTATATTGAAAGAGTATGTAAAATTATGGAGAAAGATGGGGCTGAAGATCTTTCTATTCGTAGAATCGCGAAGGAGCTGGGCTGTTCGTCAGCTGCATTATACCGTTATTTTAACAGCAAGTCGGAACTGATGTATTATGTCAGCCTGAATACGCTGGAGGGATATATTATCCGTCTGAATCAGGCGGAAAAAACCTGGAGAGGAGTATGGGATATCTATGTGGGTGTATGGTACTGCTACAGTCAGGAGGCTTTCCGACATCCAAAAAGATTATAATAGACTGTTTTTTGAACATACGAATGAATATCTGGGTGGAGCTATGAAAGAATTCTATCAGATGTTTCCTCAAAACATTAATGAGGCAAACCAATTCTTTTTCAGAGATGCTTGGAACAGCAGATTTCTGGGGACGTGATTTTGAAATGTGTAAAAAATGCGTGAAAGCAGGGGCAATTTCTGAGGAGAATGCGCTTATTTTAAATCGCATGTCCTGTATTTTGTATAAAGGATATTTTAAAGGAGTGATGGATGACGGGATTGAAGAAGATGAAATCGAAGAAAGAGTTCATTCATTTATAGATGATCTCGATATAATCGTTAAGGCACTTGCGTCAGAATTGCAGGGATATGACGGATATTTTAAACAAAAACGTGAAAAGAATGATAAAAAATAGGCAATCTGCACAAAAACATCTATAGATATTTTGTATTATTGACGATATTTATAAAGGGGGGTTGCGCATTTAAAAAAATGTGTGTATAATTAGAACTATCAAAAGCAATTACTTACATGAAAAAAGTTATCACGATTACATTTTTTTTGAAAGTAAACATAAAAAGCAAAAAAAAGATATTTTTTTCTTATATGTTATCATGATTACATTCCGCGCGCTTGAGGAATTTGTAAAAGAAAAATTGCCAGCTTTCGGAAATGAAAAACGTGATTATATTTTAAGTGTTAAGTTATCGCGATTACAAATCATAAGGAGGGAATTTGTATGAAACTAGAACTCGGCAAATTTGAGATCAAGGACATCCAGTTTGCAGACAAATCATATGTGGAAAATCACGTATTGTATGTAAACAAAGAAGAGGTGGAAGCACCTTGTATTGGAGGACGACAAGCTGATCGGATGCCATTTGGAAATTGCAAAACCTGGTGAGGCAACAAGAATCACACCTGTTAAGGATGTCATTGAACCACGTGTGAAAGTGAGCGGCGGAGAGATTTTCCCAGGAATTATCGGAAAGGTATCACCACAGGTTGGATCTGGAAGAACACATGCTTTAGATGGTTGCTGCGTAGTTACAGTCGGAAGAATCGTTGGATTCAGGAAGGTGTTATTGATATGAGCGGATGGCTGCAGAATATTGCCCATTTTCAAAAACATATAATCTGTGCGTAGTCATTGAACCAAAGGATGGATTAGAAACTCATGTATATGAGAAAGCAGGACGTATGGCAGGATTGAAAGTAGCTACATATCTTGGGGAGCTTGTAAGAAATCTTGAGCCAGATGTAATTGAGACATATGAGACAAAACCAGTATTTGAGCAGGCAGCACAGTATCCTGATCTGCCAAAGATAGGATATATACATATGCTTCAGTCACAGGGACTTCTGCATGACACATATTATTATGGTGTAGATGCAAAACAGATCGTTCCGACATTCATGTATCCAACAGAGATTATGGATGGAGCAATCGTATCTGGTAACTGTGTGGCTCCATGTGATAAAGTTACAACATATCATCATTTCCACAATCCGGTTATTGATGAATGCTACAAACATCATGGAAAAAGACATTAACTTTATGGGAGTTATCCTTACAAATGAGAATGTATTCCTTGCTGATAAAGAGAGACATTCCGATATGGTTGCAAAATTCTGTGAATGGCTGCAGTTAGACGGAGTTCTGATTACAGAGGAAGGTTATGGTAACCCGGATACAGACCTTATGATGAACTGTAAAAAGGTTGAGAGAGTAGGTACAAAGGTTTGCCTGATCACAGATGAGTTCCCAGGAAAAGACGGTAAATCAGCATCTCTGGCAGATACATGTGAAGAGGCAACAGCACTTGCATCATGTGGACAGGGAAATGCAACACTGATGTTCCCAGCTATGGATAGAGTAATTGGAACTCAGGAATTTATTGAAAGCCAGATTGGTGGATGGGCTGGATGTATCAACGAAGACGGATCTTTCGAGGCAGAGCTTCAGATTATCATCGCATCTACAATCGCAAATGGATTTAACAAACTGGCTGCAAGAGGATACTAAGAAGGGGGATTCAGAGTTATGGCAAAATATAAAATCGTTCATTATCTTAATCAGTTCTTCGGTGGAATTGGTGGAGAAGATAAAGCAGACTTCCAGCCGGAAGTAAGAGAAGAAATTATAGGGCCTGGTATGGCACTGAATGCCGGACTGGGCGATGATTATGAGATTGTTGCAACAGTTATCTGCGGTGACAACTATTTCGGAGAGAATCTGGATGCTGCAACCGATACCATCATTGAGATGGTAAAGAAATACGAGCCTGATATCTTTGTTGCAGGACCATGCATTTAATGCTGGACGTTATGGTGTTGCTTGCGGTACAATTTGTAAAGCGGTTGAAGAGCGACTCGGTATTCCGGTACTCTCTGGTATGTATGAAGAGAACCCTGGAGCTGATATGTTTAAACAGGATGTAATCCTTGTAAAGACAGGTAACTCTGCTGCAACTATGAAAAAAGCAGTTCCACAGTTTGTAACATTGATTAAGAAACTGGCTACAGGCGAGGAGATTCTTGGATATCAATCGAAGGATATCTTGAGCGTGGTATCCGTGTGAACTATTTCGCAGAAGAAAGAGGAGCAACTCGTGGTCTTAAGATGCTGCTTAAAAGATAGCAGGAGAGCCATTTGAGACAGATCTTCCTATGCCGAAATTCGACCGTGTAGAGCCAGGAAAAAGCAATTGAAGATCTTAGCAAAGCAAAGATTGCAATCGTTACATCTGGTGGTATTGTACCAGTTGGTAATCCGGATCATATCGAGTCCTCTAATGCGACGAAGTTTGGATGGTATACAATGGAAGGCATGGACAGAATGTCTAAAGATGACTATATGACAATCCATGGTGGATATGACAGACAGTTCGTACTGGAAAATCCGAACCTTGTAATCCCACTTGATGCACTTCGTAAATTACAGAAAGAAGGCGTATTTGGAGAATTATATCCTTATTTTGCAAGTACAACCGGAACTGGAACAGCTACAAATTCAGCAGCCAAATTCGGTGATGAGATTGGTAAAAAATTAGTTGAAGAGCATGTAGATGCAGTTCTTCTTGTCAGCACTTGAGGTACCTGTACACGTTGCGGTGCAACGATGGTTAAAGGTATTGAAAAATACGGTATCCCAGTAGTTCATCTGTGTACAGTTGTTCCGATTTCCAGAACAATCGGTGCGAATAGAATTATCCCTGCTGTTGGTATTCCTTATCCACTTGGAGATCCAACTGAGGGTGAAGAAGAGTCCTACAAGATTCGTGAGAAACTTGTAAGAAAGAGCATTCAAGGCTCTTCAGACTCCGATAACAGAGCAGACTGTTTTTTTTTGAAAAAAGATGAGTGGTAAGTCATTGACATAAGTATACATTGAGCAATTACCGGCTTATATGCCGGTAAATTGCTCATAAGAAAAGAAAATGAATGAAAAGGGGGCACATTATGGGTAGTGCGGAAAAGGTGAGTTGGAAACGAGTACTGATACTTGCGGGAGCAATCATTGCATTTACAATTGGATCCGGTTTTGCAACAGGTCAGGAAATCATTCAATATTATACAGCATATGGAGTAAAAGGATTACTTGTAATTTTGGTATTCCTGGTAGCTTTTCTTTATTACAATTTTAACTTTGCAAAAGCAGGTGCAGAGCAGAAGTTTGAAAAAAGGAAATGATGTATACAAACATTTTTTTGTGGAAAGTATGTAGGAACTTTCTGTGATTATTACTCCACATTATTCTGTTACATGTCCTTCTTCGTTATGGTAGGAGGAGCATCCTCTACACTTCATCAGGAATATGGACTTCCGGCATGGGTAGGAGGAGTCGTTCTGACAGCACTGGCAGTGATTACAGTTGTAGGTGGACTGAACTCTATGGTTGATGCCATCGGTGCTGTAGGATGGGTAATCGTAGTGCTTTTGTATTGCCATTGGAGTTATTACATTAATTCGTGATGGCGGTGATGTTGGAGCTGGATTGGATATTATTAAAAAAATGCAGCTTACGAAGGCGCAGCGAATGGGGAAACAATTAAGAGTGCAGGATCCAACTGGCTTGTTTCTGGTTTATCATATGCCGGTTTCGTGCTCCTGTGGTTCGCAAGCTTTACAGCAGCACTTGGTTCTAATAATAAGAAAAAAAAATTAAATTATGGTATTATCGGTGGAACAGTTGCAGTTTGTGTGGCAATTGCAGTAGTAATGTTCGCACAGATTTCAAACATTAATACTCCGATGATTGGAAGTAGTGATACATTTGTATGGAATGCAGATATCCCAAATCTGATTCTTGCAGCTAAGATCTGGAAGCCATTCTCCGCTATCTTTGCAATTATTGTATTTGCAGGTATTTATACAACAGCGGTTCCACTCCTTTATAATCCAGCTTCTAGATTTGCAAAAGAGGGAACATCACAGTTCAAGATTCTCACTATTGTTCTTGGAGTTCTCGGTTTAATTGTAGGATTATTCCTTCCATTCAGAGTATTGGTTAATATTATCTATGTATTAAATGGATATGTTGGAGCAGTTTTAATTCTCTTTATGATTTACAAGAACATCAAAGATCTGATGAATAAAAAGAAAGCAAATTAATATAGAAATTGCCGATAATAGGGGCGCTGAGAAATCAGCGCCCCCTTTGTTGCCTGGAATTAAAAAAGTGATTGACCACAGAGCGATTAAAGAATATTTAGAGAAAATGAATAGAATAAGTCGATAATTAACTGTGAATTATTGAAAAAATCTAACAAAACGATTGACAATAAGCGCGCTTACTGTTATAATCTTAACATAAACAATAAATAAGCGCGCTTATTAAAAAAAATGTATCAATGTCGTTCATAGAGCCTATCTATGAATCAGAAAAGGAGGACAATCACATGAGACTGGAGATTGGCAATTTCTATGTTAAGGATATCAAGTTTGGCGACAAGTTATCCTTTGATGACGGAGTGCTTACAATTAATAAAGAAAAAGCACTTGATTTTATCCGTGAAGATGAGAGAATCACGGAGGCAGATCTTTATATTGCAAAACCTGGAGATAAGATCCGTATGTGTCCGGTAAAAAGGAAGCAATCGAGCCTAGAGTAAGATTGGATGGAAGAGGACTTTTCCCTGGATATACAAGTGAACTTGCAAAGGCAGGAGATGGAGTTTTACATGCATTAAAGAACTGCAGCGTACTCGTAGTCGGAAAAACACTGGGGAGGTTTCAGGATGGATTGATCGACATGAGTGGTGAAGGACAGAAATATACATACTTCGGTTATTTGAACAATATTGTACTCGTAGCAGATACGAATGAGGATTTTGAGAAGCACATGAGCAACAGAAGAAGAATGATGCACTTAGAAGAGCAGGACATAAACTTGCAGAGTTCATCGGACAGTGTGTAAAAAGAACTGACACCGGAAGACACAGAAGTTTATGATCTTGAGGCGATGATCAAACGTAGTCCGGAGATTGAAAAAGCTTCCATCTGTTGTATATGTTATGCAGCCACAGTCTCAGATGGAAAATCTGGGATACAATGATCTGGCATATGGCTGGGATATGAACCGTATGCTTCCAACAGTAATGCATCCAAATGAGGTACTGGATGGCGCTATCGTATCTGGAAGTTTCATGCCTGTATCATCAAAATGGTCAACATACGACTTCCAGAACACACCGAATATCAAGGCTCTTTACAGAGAGCATGGTAAGACAATTAATTTCCTCGGAGTAATTATGTCAAACCTGAATGTAGCTTTGGATCAGAAAAAGAACGTGCTGCACTTTATGTAGCACAGATTGCAAAAGACACTCGGAGCAGATGGTGCGGTCGTCGCAGAAGAAGGTTATGGCAACCCGGATGCCGACTTTGTAGGATGTCTTGTTGCGCTTGAGGATGCCGGTGTTAAGACAATTGAGTTACCAATGAATGTACAGGACGTAATGGTACATCTCAGCCACTTGTAACACTGGATGAGAAGTGTGATGCAATTGTATCCTGTGGAAATGTATCTGAATTAATTGAATTGCCTCAATGGAAACAGTACTTGGAGAACTTCAGTCGTTAGCAAGAGACGGTCTGTCCGGTGGCTGGGCTGGAGATGAGATCTTAGGGACCTTCAGTAAGAGAAGATGGATCCGTTATTATGGAGAATAACTCAATGTTCTGTGGTGATCAGGTAGTTGGATGGTCCCCGAAGACAATGAAAGAATTCTAAGGAGGGCAATAGCGATGAAAAAAGCAATCTTATATATTAATCAGTTTTTGGTCAGATTGGTGGAGAAGAAAAAAAAGCTGGTATTGAACCAGAGATCCACGAAGGTCAGATTGAATTAGCAATGCAGCTTGAAAAAAGAGTTAAATGCAGAAGTTACCCATACAATTATCTGTGGTGACAACTATATTGGTACCAATACTGACGCTGCAGTTGCAACAATTCTCGGAATGCTTGAAGATAAAGAGTTTGATATTTTCCTTGCAGGACCAGCATTTCAGGCAGGACGTTATACCGTTGCATGTGGAACAATCTGCAAGGCAGTAAAAAGAAAAAATTTGGTGTACCTGTTGTAACATCTATGAACGAGGAGACGCCAGGTGTAGATATGTTTAAAAAAGATATGTATATCTTAAAAGGCGGTAATATTGCTTCAAAGATGAGAGAGGATGTAAAAGCAATGGCAAAAGTTGCCAACAAGCTTCTTGCTGGTGAGTCGGTTGGCTCCGCGGATGAAGAAGGATATTTCCCGAGAGGAATCCGTCATCAGGTATGGCTTTCAGATGGAAAACCGGCATATGAGCGTATGGTAGATATGCTTGTTAAGAAATTAAATGGACAGCCGTTTGAGACAGAGCTTCCGATTCCGAAGCTTGATCGAGTACCGATCGCTCCTGCTATCAAGGATTTGTCAAAAGCAAGAATCGCACTTCTGAATACCGGTGGTATTGTACCTGTAGATAATCGGATCATATTCAGTCAGCATCTGCAACACGTTGGGGACGTTATGATGTGTCAAATATGGAACGGTTAAAAGGTGGAGAGTTCAAGACAATTCATGCTGGATTTGACCCTGCAGCAGCAGACGCAGATCCAAACGTTATTACTCCGATTGATGCACTGAAGGTATTAGAAAAAGAGGGAGTTTATGGAAGCCTCCATCCATATTTCTATACAACAGTAGGAACAGGAACAACTGAGGCAGAGGCTGCCAGAATGGCAAAAAAGAAATCATTCCATATCTTCAGGAAGATCATGTTGATGGTGTTATCATGGTTAGTACCTGAGGTACTTGTACACGTTGCGGTGCAACGATGGTAAAAGAGGTTGGAGAAGGCTGGATTCCCAATCGTACAGATGTGTAATCTGGTGCCTGTAGCTAAGACAGTAGGATCTAATAGAATCGTACCTACAATTTCTATTCCTTATCCACTTGGAGATCCAGATACTCCGAAGGAAGAACAGTGGAAACTGCGTTATCACAGAACAAAGGTTGCTCTGGAGGCTCTGGCAACAGATATTAAAGAGCAGACAGTATTTAAAGTATGATAACTGTTCGATGATTTAGAGTGAACGGGCAGATGGTTATACATCTGCCCACTACTATATCTGGCTTAGTTTGATGAAGGAGAATTGAATATGGGAGAAAAGAAAGGTAAGAATACAGTTTTTTTATGTATCACTGATCATCGTCGGCATTATAGCAGCCTGGTCAGTTGCATTTAATGATAGTTTTACAGTAGTAGCTAATGCGGCATTTAAAGTTTTGACCACAGATTTTTGGATGGTTATATCTGGTTTCTATGATTATATTCTTTGGCTTTATTGTACATATTTTGCATTTGGAAAATATGGAAAAATTCGTTTAGGAAGCGATGATTCCAGACCAGAATATAGTAATATAACATGGTTTGGACTTCTATTTGGATGTGGAATGGGAGTTGGTCTTGTATTCTGGGGAGTAGCTGAGCCGCTTACTTATTATCTGAATCCGCCAGATGGAATTGAAGCGAGCATCTCAGGCATCTGCAAACTTTGCATTTGAGAATTTCTTTATGCACTGGGGAATTCTTCCATGGGCAAACTATGCAGTTATCGGTCTTGCACTTGCATACTTTATGTTCCGTAAGAACAAAAAAAAGGTTTGTTAAGTGTTATGCTTGAGCCGTTAATTGGTGAGAAGCTTGCAAATGGATGGCTTGGCAAGGTTGTTGATATTCTTGGTGTATTTGCGACAGTTGCAGGAGTTGTAACATCTCTTGGACTTGGAACATTGCAGATTAATGCCGGATTTAATTATTTATTTGGTGTCCCAATCAATTTAGTAGTAGAAATTATTATTATTATAATTGTATCATTTCTTTATATTGGATCCGCAGTATCCGGGCTGGATAAAGGAATTAAGATTATTTCTGATACAAACCTTTATGTTGCAATCGGACTTTTGGCAGTATGCTTTATAGTGGAATAAAAAGTAGAGACTTTGAATGCATTTGTAAAATGGTATGGGTCAGTATATCGGTAATTTTATTCCAACTGCACTTAAGATTAATTCTTATAGTGACAACAGTTGGTTCGGAAGCTGGAGACTGTTTTTACTGGGCATGGTTCATTGCATGGGCACCGTTCGTTGGAGTATTTGTAGCACGTATCTCTAAAGGACGGACTATTCGAGAATTTGTACTTGGTGTAGTACTTGTACCGACAATTGCTTCCTGTATTTGGGGTGCAGTATTTGGTAACCTTGGTATCAACCTTGGAGAAAAAGGTCTTATGGCGATTGAAAAGCTCCAGGAAGCGGTAGCAACACCGGAGGTTGGACTTTTCGTAGTGCTTGGACAATATCCGCTTGGATTTATTTTATCACTGGTAGCCTTGGTATCCTTGTGTGCATTCTTTGTAACATCTGCAAATTCAGGAGTTTATGTACTGTCTATGCTGTCAACGGACGGTGCAATCAATCCTCCAAATGGCAGAAAGATTCTCTGGGGAGTTATCCAGTCAGTTATGGCGATCGGACTTCTGATGGCTGGTGGATTGAAACCGCTTCAGACAATCTCACTTGTAGCAGCGTTCTTATTTATCTTTGTAATGTTTGGAACGATTGCAGCATTTATGAAAGTGTTGAAGGAAGAAAAAGGCATAGTGAAAATGTTTTTTTCAAAATAATTAAATACAGAAAGCTGAAGAAGGAATGTGTGGAGCATTCTTGGATATATCAGGTGAGAAAAAGAGCTGAAGAATTCGAATCCTTCAGCTCTTTTGATTAAACAATTCTGTAAAACGACAATGTTTGTATATGGGTTTTTAATAAGTGTTTTTAATCTAAATCCTCAATATTATAGGATGTAAGCGCTCTGCGGATAAACGAAACAAGTTGTCGCAGTCGCCTCTTCAATTGACAAATATTCAGAGTCTTTCCGTAATGTCTCTAACATACCACGATAAAGCATAATATTCATTGTTGCCAGATTGTGAATGTCTGATTCCGGGAGAAAAATATTCTCTTTATTCAAAGAATCAGTCAATGATAAAAATTCACGTTCTGAGAAATTAGCAGATGAAAGCATATTTTTTTGTAATTTGCAGCATCTTCACTCCAACTTTCAGGAAAAATATCATAATAAGCGTGAAAATAGTAGGAAAAAATTCCAGTTCGTATCTGCATGCTTAAAGAATAGCAGCCAGAAAATGTCTGGATGTGAGAAGGAGTGGAGACAAAAGCATTCCCAAATTTTCAGATATCTTTCAAGTGGCCTTGTAACCGGTTCTAAGTAGGCTGGCAGATCCTTAGCATATTGATCCAGATATTTCATAGCTGAAAAAATTCTCCAGTTCTTCAAAATCTGAAAAATAGTGATAAAGAGTCGCACTGTTATAGCCGGCTTTTTTCTGCAGTTTTCGAATAGATAAGCTGTCGATACCTTCTTCTTCAATGATCTCCAATGCAGCATTGATGAAGTAGCCCATAGTTTGCTGTCTGTACATTTGTTTACGATCTTTTTGTTGCATAAAAATCCCCCAATAAAAAGTACTAAGACAAGCCTGCCCTAGTCATGGTATTTATTATATATGAAATACACGAAAAAAGCGAGCAAAATTGTTTGAATTAGTGGAAAAAAAAGTAGATGAGATATAGTAGATATGTTAACAAAGAAAACGACGAACTCTGCCATGGTTTGCCGTTTCCTTTGCTTAATTAAAGAGTAATAGTGATTCAGATAGTATTGAAATTATTTGGCTGCTTTTTTCGGCAAATGTAGTCGTTACCAGTTTATCGTACGGTGCACGTGTGTCAAGTTCTTCTGCGCTTTCCAGAATGTCCTGTAAAAGTTCAAAAAACTTTTTTTTTCTCAAATATGAGGTTATCTTTCCATGTGTCCTGTTCATAATAACGGCTCACAATTGTTTCTATTGTATTAAGATTTGTTTCTTTAAACTGAGGTGCAATTGCTTCTGCAATTTCTTTTGGTGTATGTTTCTGTACATAATCCATACCTTTCTGCAATGCATCTGTAAATCCTTGAATTACATCTGCATTCTTCTCGATATAACTTTTCTTTGCTGAAAATGCAGTATAAGGTACATAGCCGCTGTCTGTACCGAGAGAAGCAACTACATATCCCTTTTCCTCTTTTTCCAAATTTGTGGCTCCTGGTTCGAACTCAACTGTAAAATCAGCATTTCCTTCTGCAAATGCTGCTGCTGTAGAGCCAAAGTCAATGCTCTGATCTATAATCAGATCTTTCGAAGGATCAATCCCATTTTGCCTTAAAATATACTCAAATACCATTTCTGGCATGCCACCTTTTCGTCCACCAAGTACTTTTTTATCTTTCAAATCAGTCCAATGAAAGTCGGGGATTTCCTCTCTTGCTACCAGAAAATTTCCTGCACGTTGTGTAAGTTGTGCAAAGTTCACGACATAATCATTGGCTCCTTCATTGTAAGCATAAATTGAAGCTTCAGACCCCATAAATCCAATATCGGCGGTTCCGGATATGACTGCGGTCATGGTCTTATCAGCCCCAAATCCTGTGACCAGGTTGAGATTAATACCTTTTTCTTCAAAATAACCTTTTTCAATAGCAACATACATAGGTGCATAAAAGATAGAATGAGCTACTTCATTAAGTGTTACTGGCATAAGGTTTTCTTCTTTGTTTGTTTTATCAGTGTTTATAATGGCTGAAGCATGTTTTGTCTCTTTTGTCTGGGAACAGCCAAAGAGAGCTGTCATCGACAATGCAAGAAGTAAAAGAAGTACAGAAATACGTTTTATCATACAGTCCTCCGTTAATAATTTTATATGTTATATAGTATATTCAGTGTTTGTAAAACAGGTGCTGCTTTAATGAAGTGTATTTATAAATTGTAACAGAATCTTAAACAGTAGTTTGTTTGGCAAATGGTGGGGGCATAATAGAGAAACATATAATTGACATTATAAAACATATGGCGTATTCTGAATGAAATGGGGGAGTATTTGTATGCTCCCCCACAGAATACAATTCAGAGTCACAGAAAGAACTTTGAAAGCATTCTTGAATACATATAATAGAAGAAACAGGAGAAAGACTATGAAGAAAATCGGATTTATCGGTGTTGGAATCATGGGGAAGTCCATGGTCAAAAAATCTTATGAAAGCGGGATTTGAACTACATATATATGCAAGAACAAAGAGTAAAGTGAATGATGTGATAGAGGAAGGTGCTATCTTTCATGAGACGATTGGAGAATGTGTAAGAGCAAGCGAAGCTGTGATTACGATGGTAGGATTTCCTCAGGATGTGGAAGAAGTTTATTTTGATGAAGGAAATATTATGGATCAGGCCAGAGAAAAGGAATGTATCTGATTGATATGACAACGACCAGTCCGATGATTTCCAAGAAAATATATGAAGAAGGTAAAAAGAAAGGAGTTCATGTTGTGGATGCGCCGGTGACCGGAGGTGATACAGGAGCAAAGGCAGGAACACTTTCTATTCTGGTCGGTGGCAACAAGGAAGATTATGAGGCTTGTATGCCGTTATTTGAAGCTATGGGAACGAATATCAATTATCAGGGAGAAGCTGGATGTGGACAGCATGCCAAGATGGTGAATCAGATCATGATTGCCGGAACCATGTCAGGACTTTGTGAGGCACTTAGCTATGCAAAAGCAAAAGGTTTGGATTGTGAGACTGTATTAAAATCTGTTGCGACAGGAGCAGCCGGAAGTAAGCAGCTAGATTTCTTTGGAGAGAAGATACTACACGGAGATTATAATCCTGGATTTTTTATGAAACATTTTATTAAGGATATGAAGATTGCTTTGATTGAAGCAAATCAGTGTGAGCTGGATTTGGATGTGCTTAGTCAGACACTTGCAAATTATGAAGTTTTGGAAGCAGAAGGGTATGGTGATCTTGGAACACAAGCGTTGATCAAATATTATGAAGAAGGTTACAATGAAGAAATCATTGAAGACTAAGATGGAAAAGATTCAACAGAAATTAGAATGTGGAAACTAAGATGGAAAGATTCTGTGGAAACGTTGACATTTTCCTTGAAATCCGATATCATATACTTTATCGGGTAAAAGCGCTAAAGCGTCAAAGCTATAAAGGATTTTGAAATTTCAGTATGGAAAGAGGATAATTGAAATCATTTGAAGCTTTGTGCCAGAAAGGGGAATAATTAGCAATGCCTATTACGGATATTTTGGAGAAAAATTGTCGCCTGTACGGCGATGACGTCTGTCTGGTAGAGATCAATCCGGAGATGCCGGAGACAAAAAGAACTACATGGAAGGAGTTTGACCTGATTGAACCATCCCGTGCACCATATTACAGACGCGAAATTACATGGAATGTATTCAATGAGAAAGCAAATCGATTTGCAAATCTGCTTCTGGAACGCGGAGTCCAAAAAGGGGACAAGGTCGGAATCCTTTTTGATGAACTGTCTGGAATGGCTGCCGATTTATTTTGGAATTATGAAAACAGGAGCGCTTGCCGTTCCGCTGAACTTCCGTTATTCAGCCGATGAGATTAAATATTGTGTAGAACTGGCGGATGTAGATATTTTAGTGTTCGGACCGGAATTTATCGGACGTGTGGAGGAGATTGCGGACGATATCGGAAGAGGAAGACTTCTGTATTTTGTAGGCGATGGCTGTCCGGGATTTGCAGAAGATTATACTTCGCATACAGCAAATTGTTCCAGTCAGTCACCAAAGATTGACATTGTAGATGAAGATGATGCAGCAATTTATTTTTTTCTTCTGGAACAACAGGATTTCCAAAAGCAATTTTACATAATCATGAATCTCTGATGCATGCTGCACGAGTGAAAGAGCAGAATCATCATGGACAGACAAAGGACGATGTGTTTTTATGTATTCCGCCACTTTACCATACAGGGGCTAAGATGCATTGGTTTGGAAGTCTTTTTGACAGGTGGAAAGGCAGTCCTTTTGAAAGGAACGAATCCGAAGACAATTCTTCGTGCAGTTTCAGAGGAAAAATGTACTATCGTATGGTCGCCGTACCGTGGGCACAGGATTTACTTCTTGCAATTGATAACAAAGATGTAGATTTGAAGGATTATGATCTGGAGCAGTGGAGACTTATGCATATCGGTGCGCAGCCGGTACCGCCAAGTCTGATTCGTCACTGGAAGGAATATTTCCCAAATCATAAATATGATACAAACTATGGATTGAGTGAATCTATTGAATATGGATGTGTGCATCTCGGATTGGATCATATTGATAAAGTCGGTGCGATCGGTAAAGCAGGATTTGGCTGGGAGACAAAGATTATCGATGAGAATGGAAATCTGGTCGCACAGGGCGAAACTGGAGAGCTGGCAGTCAAAGGTCTCGGGAGTCATGACTTGCTATTATAAAGATGAAAAAAGCAACGGCTGAAGTACTTCATGATGGCTGGTTGTATACTGGAGATATGGCAATGGAAGATGAAGATGGATTTATCTATCTGGTTGACCGTAAGAAAGACGTCATTATCAGTGGCGGAGAGAATATTTATCCGGTACAGATTGAAGATTTTTTCTTCGTACCAATAATAAAATTCTGGATGTGGCAGTTATCGGACTTCCAGATCATAGACTGGGAGAAATTTCAGCAATTATTGAGTTAAAACCTGGTGTAGAGTGCACAGAGGAGAAATTGATGAATTCTGCAAGAAACTTCCAAGATACAAGAGACCCGTAAGCTGATTTTTTTGCAAAGGTTCCTAGAAATCCTACTGGAAAGATTGAAAAAGCCAAATCTTCGTGAGAAGTATGGTGCAAAGACATCTGGTCGCAGCGCAGAATCAGGTAGAGATTAAATAATA
>VOFJ01002351.1_pt1 | contig 21821 bp, 21 predicted proteins | sample 5384081 | NCBI WGS metagenome assembly VOFJ01 (sample SAMN12384729, study PRJNA508395) | human gut metagenome | isolation source: healthy gut I | host: Homo sapiens | reverse complement strand
TCTCTGGGGCGACCTTCCCCGAACATCCCGAGGCGCGCTGCGCGTCATGGAGGCCCTGGGGATTTGAATACCGGATTTCGGCCGCTCTGTGTGGATCGCCAGCAGAACCGCAAGCAACGGCGTGAAACTTCTGGGGTGCGGGCGCCTGGCCACTAGGGCGAATGCGGAGGTGAGCTCTCCTCGACTACTGCCGCCGCAAGGCCCGCCCGGCAGTAAAGAGCCACCGGCGTCCAGCAGGTTATAGAGGCGTCGGTGGATCTTTGGCACAGCCGAAAGCCGGGCGCGAAGTCCCGGGGAGCGGATCGTGCCGGCTGCCGGATGTGCCGGTGGATTGAACTGTCGCCCTAAGAGCACGTGTGCGGCTGGGACGCCTGGGGAAATGAGGTATAACCATGCTGCTGATCTACATAAAAGAGTCGAGAGTCGGCCGGAGATTGGAGACGGAGCGGCAGATCGAACTGCCGGACGACGAGAGAAACTGGTCCGCGCCATTCTGCGCAGCGTGTAAAGCGGCATCTGCCGCCGACGGCGGCGTATTGAAGAAAAAGGTCTTCTGCCGGGAGCCGCTCGCCGCCCCCGCCCCGGAAACAAAACAGGAAGAGGTCGAGGAGGGCTACCGCTCCCGGCCGGTGAAGTGCTGCAGAACTGCAGTGGAAGATTCGGCGCTCATACAATGCCAGGCGAAACCACAGAGCGCACCTCGCCGGGAGTGCGACATGCGTGACGCCGCTGCGGGATAAGCTGGCGCAGGCGCTGTTCGAGTGCCCGGAGCGGGACCGGGCGGAACTACAAAAACGAACTCTGACGCTGGACGCGGACGCCGCCGTAGCGCGTCCGGTGCGGGTGAGATGCGCTCTGCCGCACAAGAACCTGCGGGAAATATGCGCCGCAGCAGGAATAGAGAGGAGAACACCATGGACAACACGAAAATCGATCGGGCGGACATGTCAAGGAACTCGGTGACGGGCTCAAGCCGGCACGGGATGCCCATACCGCTATGCGCCGTGCAGATCGCCACCCGATGCCACGGGGGAGCGGACCAGCGTGGGCGGGAAGAAAACAGCTGGCCAACTTTTATGCGCGATCCCGCCGGAACCGGAGGGCCGCTGTGCTGGTGGTTCAGAAGAAACGCAGCAGGCAGTCAACGCCCCCTACCCGTTCGGGTTTACGCCGACGTTCCAGCCAGATGCACCGCCTCGCAGCCGGCCAGAAAGCGCCAGCAGCCGCGGAACATCTTTTGTCGGATCCCATGGCGGATCTTGTTTGGGAGCATGTGCCTCACCCGCTGACCGCAACGTGGACGTGTGCTGGACGCACGCTGGCGGCGCCGCAGCACATTAACTCACCTGTTCCTGACCAAGCAAACCCGCAGCGGTACCCGGAACTGGACAAGACAGCCCCTTCGCCGGGAGCTCAACTTCTGGTACGGAACGACGGCCACGGAGGAGGACAGCCCTACTTCTTCTCCGAACACCACAAGACCTTTGTAAGCGCGTGGAACCTATGACCGCCGCCGCATCCGGGCGTAGTGAAGGGCTGCTGCGACGGACTGCGCGATCGTCGGAGCGGAAACCGGGAACCGGAAGGAAAAGTAACGCCGGAGCGGAAGTGGGGTGGAGGATTCGGGCTGATGCCTGCCGCGAGGAGTGGCGCCCCTGTTTAAGTGAAAGGCGGAAACCTGGCCGCGTTTGCGAGGGACTGATACAGGAACCGTGCCGGAGGAACGGTGGAGCGGACAGGGGCGGTTCGGACTGAAGATCTGCCGCCCTGGGCGCAGGCCCAGGCGCAGCGGGAAGATGGCGCAGCAGCGGCAGCCAAAAGAGCGACGCCATTTTCACTTCTGCCCCGCCACCCTGGGCGGGCGGGGGTGAGAAGTACGCACCATTGCACGCGACCCAGCGAACGCTGGAGGACGGGGGCGCAAGGTGGGATTTCTTTTGACAGTAAAGAAGCGAGGCTGCCAGGCGCTGCCGACTGCAGCTGAGCTGGATGGCCATGCCGCGGGCGCAGTGATCCGGGACCTTGAAAACCGTGCAGCCCCCGTTTCGCCTCATCCAGGGAGGGCCTCACACGACGTGCCGGAGCAGCGCGTCCGGGCGATCCGCCACCAGGCGTGGACTTCCTCCCACGAGCGGGCGACAGAAATGACCGGCTGCAACGGGGAGATCTCGCTGGCCGCGGTGCGGTGGAGGACGTGTCAAGAGCCGGGGCCACAAAGACGCGTATACGAGATCGCGAAGAAACTGCTGCGTGGAGAAGTTGGGCATTGAGATCCGGGAGGTGTAGCCGTGGCAAATCCCTTTACTCATTCTTTTTCGACAAGCCGTTTGAGGACTGGCATCTCCTTTGTGAGCGTGAGACGCGCTGCAGATCATCTCCCCACCAAAAGTTGTCCGCCTGGCTGCTGTTGTGGTGATGCTGGAGGAGCCGGACGAGGAAAGGCGCCGGCAGTGCTGACCGGCTACTACAACATGAACCTGCCAGGACAAGCAGGCGGCAGCGTCAGCAGCATCAGGCGGACGTGACGAAGACAGGCTGGTGCGGGCCAATCTGCGCCGGTACCTGGAGAAGAACGAGCAGGACGGCGCATGAGGAGACAGGGAGATCTGCTGGCCATGGAGATCTCGCTGCTGGAGGACGCAGGCCGGCGGTATGGCCTTCTGCTGGAGTGGGAAAGGCAGCGGAGGAAACAAGCGCGCGGATCCGAAAGCGAGGCGAGAGAGTGAGCTAGCCGGAGCGACGAGGAATGGGGGATCGGATGCGCTGGCCGCGGAGTGCGTGGGCCAGGGGATCTCTACGGGCAACGATGTCCGGGCACCACGGCACGGAGCGGCAGGAGATCATTGAGAAAGTGGACCGCGCGGCGGCGCGGACGCCGCCAAGCGGGCGGAGACTGAAACAGGCGCCGAAGGGCACCAGGGCAGGGAAGAGAAAAAGTAAGGAGTTTTTCCCCATGTCAAGCGCAAACCCGCTGGTGAAACGGTCCCCACCGGAGCGAGCTGGCGCACTGTTTCTGCGTACAGCAGATGCAGAAGTTTTCTCCCCATCAAGGGACGGGGCATGCCGATCCCGTTCTTTTTGCCAGGGCCGGAAACACAGGATGGGGACGCAGCAGGGCGCCCAAGAAGATCACCGCGGAGCAGTGAGCCGAGCCGCCAGGAAAGGGGTGCGAGCATGTTTTCGGTTCAAGCGGTCCGTGCCGGTGAGTTACGACCGACAGGGGTACATCTATTTCACATCGCGCCTGTATGAGGAACTGCGCCGCGGGCGCAGCAGGAGATCGTCAACCTGTGCCTGGAGTGCGGCGGAGAATACTACCAGGCCCTGTTTCAGTTCGCCAGACGACGGATGCAGGGGTGAGCGTCGGCGCAGCACCACCTTCCTGCCCACCCTGGAGCGCGGGTGGTGCGGCGGTACTACGAACACTTCCTTCTGCGGGAGATACTATGCGGGCCACGGCAAACAACACCCGGCGGCCCGCCCTTTCTCCTCCTGTAAAAATATAAGATCACGCCCAGGTAAGGATCTCGCCGGCACCGCTGCTACACGGCGCCGGTGCCCGGTGCACTCCGGTGAGCCTGGGACCTTTCTGACCCCCTCTCCACGGCGCGCTGCCCCAGGGCGGCGCCGTGAGGAGAGTGCGCCAGACGAGCCGGTTTAAGTCACATCAAAAGCCACAAACGCCCTGGCTGGTATACGGCCCATTGAGGCCCGCCGAAGCGGCGGACAACCAAAATATGGGAACCGTCACCGCCGATCACGGCACCAACGAGGGGAAATGCGTAGACGATCAGACGAAAGGCGCGTTTTCCGGTACCTGACCCTATACTTATTATACTCCCGCGCGAATTTTCGGGCTTGGTAAGGGCCTAAGTTTTCAGCAATAGAACGGAAAAAGAAAGAGAGTGAGTGGGGCAGAAGGGGTACTGGGTGGTGCGGACCTTATGAGGCGGGCGCCGTGTGAAAAACAAAGTTTTGGGTACTCCGGCGAACGCCCTCCAAACCATGGCGGGAAAAAGCAGGAGATCAAAAAAGCAGGAGCAGAACGAGTGCAGAGCGCAGAGAAGAGCATGGCCCGGCTGCTGAACGCGAATTTCCGCCAGGGGATCTGGGCTGGACTACTTCCGAGGAGGGATCTGAGCGGATCCTGTCCTGGGCCAGGAGCAGGGACTGAAATATGGACGGCAGCGAGGAGGAGCGGATGGATCAATTCAGCCTTTGGTGGCGGAGCATGAACTGCGCCTTGTCCTGCGCAGGGTGAAACGGGAACTGGCCACAAGGCGGGATTGCCCTGCGCCATGTGGGCCGTCACCCGGACATGGACGGGGGACACTGGGAGACGGTGCGGCATCATCACCTGGTCGTGCCGGCGGAGGCCAAGGAGGCATTTGCGGGAGAAGTGGGCCGGTATGGGCGGCGTGGACTGGTCCCCCCTGTCCGCCCAGGAGGACTACACTCCCATAGCGGCCTACCTGATCCGGCAGGTGCGGCGGGTACCGGACGCGAAAAAGTATGTGAGCAGCCGGAACCTGGTGCGCCCCCTCAGCCAAAGCGACCGGGTGGGCGCGACAGACGCGGAACTGCGGGTACGCGGGGCGAAACTGCTGCACCGAAACGAGTACAAGCCGGGCAGGCCCCAGTACATCCGCCATGTGCCGCCGGGAGAAAACGGCACCGGCCACCGCCGGGCGGAAAAACCGAATAACCCCATTGACCCCTGCCGCTGCGGCCAGGGGCGGACGTCGTGCAGCGAGCGGGCCGGAGGCCTGCTTTTTGCACCTGTGGAAAGTTGACGGTTCGTGACGCGCTGTTTGCGGTACAGTAAAGGCAGAAAACGGGGAAAAAGCGGCCAGAAGGAGGGGCTGCGGCATGGGAAGGCCCAAAAAATACACAGAGAGGACGCTGCGGCTGGGCGGTGGAGGACTACTTCGACGGCATCACCCGCGAGGTGGGCTGACCGAGAAGGTGGACACCGGCAAAAAGGACAGCAGCGGACACAAAAATTTTCGAGAATGTGCCTGTTATCAACAAGCGCGGGGGAGCAGGTGAAGATCACCGAGTACCTGGTCCCCCCTTACCGTGGGCGGACTGTGCGAGGCCCTGGAGACCCACCGCAGCACCTGGGCGGAAATACTGCGACGAAAGCCTGCACCCGGAGTTTTCCGACACGACAACGCGCACGCGGGGCGGGCGAGTACCTGGAGCAGCAGTTGCTGACCCCGCAAGGACGTGAAGGGGCATCATCTTCTCCCTGCAGAACAACTACGGCTACACCGGAAGCGGCGGGAGGTGGACTTCGACCGCAAGCCGCCGGGCGCGACAGCGGCGGCGGTACCCATGGCTGAGCGGAGCAAGTTGCTGCGGAACTGGCCCAGGAGTTCTACCAGGAAGGCGGCGCCGGATGAAACAGGAGAAATCCTGACCGGTTGCTGAACACGGCCCTGTGGGTGGAAAACAGATCCGGGAGACCAACAACACCGCCTTCCTGCCGCCGCTGACGAGCACCGATGGCCTGGTACTGAAAGGCGGGGCGGCAGCGGCAAGAGCATCTTTGCCGGGCGAAAGGTCCTGGAGCGTCACCAGCGAGCCGGGGCACCGCTGGCTGGTGTGCCGGAAGGTGGCGCGGACGCTGCGGAGAGTTGCTTTGAACAGTTGCGGGCCAGATCGCGACTTTCCCAAACGCCGGGGCCAGGGGTGAATAAAAAGCGATATGAACATCACCTTCCGAAACGGCAGCAAGATCATTTTCGCCGGCCTGGACGACGTGGAGAAGTTGAAATCCATCTACGACATCACGGGCATCTGATCGAGGAGGCGTCCGAACTGGAGGAAGGCGACTTTCAACCAACTGACATCCGCCTGCGCACGGACTTCCCCTACTACCCTGCAGATGATCCTGTCCCTTCAACCCCATCTCCATCACCCACTGGCTGAAAAAAAGGTTCTTCGACTGGCCGGATTCGGCTGCTGCATGAGAGCACTCCACAAGACAACCGCTTTCTCACCGGGGAGGCAATACGGACCCTGGAGGCCTTCCGGGACACCGACGAATATTACTACATGGTCTACTGCCTGGGCCAGTGGGGCGTGACGGGCAAGACCGTGTTCAACGCAAAGGCCGTGGCCGAGCGGCTGGATCGGATTGGGCCGCCGGCGGCGGAGGGCTTTTTCGAGTACGACGCCGCGGAGGACGGCGTACACATCGGGAACATCCGCTGGACCGAGGAGGCGGGCGGCCCCATCAAGGTCTACCGGCCGCCGGTGAAGGGCCGGCCCTATGTGGGGGCGGACACTGCCGGAGACGGCAGCGACTGGTTTAATGGGCCAGGTGCTGGACAACGTGACCGGCGAGCAGGTGGCAGTGCTGCGCCACGAGTACGACGAGGACACCTATGCCCGACAACTCTACTGCCTGGGCCGGTGGTACACGAGGCCATGCTGGCCCCGGAGACGAACTTCTCCACCTACCCGGTGAAACTGCTGGATCTCATGGGCTATCAAAACCTGTACGTCCGGGAGATCGAGGACACCTACGACGGCACCATCCGCCATGCCTTCGGGTTCCGCACGGACCGGCTTGAGACAAGGCCGGTGATCGTGTCGGAACTGATCCGGGTGCTGCGGGATCACCTGGACACGGTGAACGACAAGGACACGCTGCTGGAGATGCTGACCTTCGTGCGAAACGAAAAGCAGCGGCCGGAGGCGGAGCCGGGGGCACACGACGACTGCGTGATCTCCCTGGCCATCGCCCACTACGTCCGGCCGCAGCAGACCATGCAGGTCCGCACCACGGACAGCAGGGGAACCAAGAACATCTGGAGCGACGACATGTGGGAGGACTTCAACAAGGCCTCCCAGGCGGACCGTGAGATTATGATCCGCATGTGGGGGGAGCCGTCGAGATAGAGACGGGACGCCCCGCAGGGGCGGGACGAGCGATATGGAGACTGTGAGGACGATATGAGCGAGAAGAAAAATACCGTTTCCGCAAAGTTGACCCGCTGGCAGCAGCGCCTGGCGGACAGCAACCATGCCTACTCCGCGGAAGTAGAGAAGATGGACGAGCGGGAGAAGATCTACGGCGGGGACAACAGCCTCTCTCCCCTGGTTCCGGGGGACACCAAGAGGGACGGCGGGCCCAAAAGGACCAGCCACGTCCGCAACATCGTGTTTGAGAACATCGAGAGCCAGGTTTCCTCCTCCATTCCCTCTCCCAAGGTGACGCCGCGGCGGAAGAAGGACGAGCGGCTGGCGGCGGTGATCGAGCACTTCCTGCGCAACGAACTGGACCGGCTGCCCTTCGAGACGATGAACGACATGGCGGAGCGGACGGTGCCCATCCAGGGCGGCGTGGGGTTCCTGGTGGAGTGGGACAACAAAAAACGGACCCACAACACCGTGGGCGAGGTGGAGGTAAGCGTGATCCACCCCAAACAATTCGCGCCGCAGCCGGGGATCTATACCGGCATCCAGGACATGGACTGGTTTATCATCAAGATCCCCACCACCAAGGAGGCCGTCCGCCGCAAGTACGGCATCGACGTCTCCGGCGAGGGCGAGCAGGAGCCGGAAGTGCGCGGCGCCGGCGGAGAGGACACGGCGGACGACGCCCTGACCCAGTATGTGGGGTTCGAGGTCAACGACAAGGGCGGCGTCAACCGCTACTCCTGGGTGAACGACATCGAACTGGAGGACCTGGAGAACTACCAGGCGCGGCGGCAGCCGGTATGCGCCAAGTGCGGACGGGTGCGGCCACTCCCTGGACAGATCCTGTTCAACCGCGTGGAGGACACCCTGGGGAACCTGCTGCCGGATCCGGCGCGGGGCTTTACTGGGGCGCTGGATCCCCCCAGGAGGTGGCGGACCGGGAACTGGCCGGGGCCGGATGATGGCGGCACAGATGGCCCAGGGCGCCATGGAGGGCGGCGGCGGAGGCCTGGCGGACCTGCCGGTGGAGGCGCAGGCGCCGCGGCAGGAGCCGGAGCGGTATGACGGCGGGCCGTGCCCCTGGTGCGGCAGCGAGGAGTGGACCAGCAAGGAGCAGGAGTACGAGCAGGTGATGCTGCCGATCCAGACCGCGGGCGGCGTCACCGTGGAGGGGGCAACACCGGGCCTGGACGACCAGGGCCGGCCAGTGATGAAACCAACCCTTGTCCCCTTCTACCGGCCGGACCTGTACCCCATCATCCTGCAGCGCAGTGTGAGCGTCTACGGGCAACTTCTGGGCAACAGCGACGTGGACCAGATCCGGGACCAGCAGAACACGGTCAACCGCATGGAGCAGAAGATCATCGACCGCCTGGTGAAGGCGGGGACGCGGATCACGCTGCCGGACCGGGCCAACCTGCGGACGGACCCGGAGGACGGCGAGCGGTGGTACCTGGGGAGTGCATCGGACAAGGCCATGATCGGCCTGTACGACTTCAAGGGGGACCTGCAGTATGAACTGCTGTACCTGGCCAACGTCTACGAGGAGGCGCGGCAGATCCTGGGCATCACGGACAGTTTCCAGGGCCGGCAGGACAGCACGGCCACGTCGGGGAAAGCCAAGGAGTTCTCGGCCGCCCAGGCGGCGGGACGCCTGGAGAGCAAACGGGTGATGAAGAACGCCGCGTATGCGGAACTGTTCGAGTTGATGTTCAAATTCTGGCTGGCCTACTCCGACGAACCGCGCCCGGTAAGTTACCAGAACTACAAGGGCGAGACGGAATACGAGGAGTTCAACCGCTACGACTTTCTGGAGCAGGACGAGGACGGGCAGTGGTACTGGAATGACCAGTTCCCCCTGTTCTCCTGCGTGATACCTCTGCCCCCGCTGGCCAGCAACCGGGAGGCCATGTGGCAGGAGACCAGAATGAACCTGCAGACCGGCGCCTTCGGAGATCCGGCGAGCACGGAAACCCTGATCCTGTTCTGGGCCAAGATGGAAGAACTCCACTACCCAGGGGCGGGGACCACAAAGCAGTACCTGGAGGATAAACTGCGGCGGGAGCAGCAGCAGGCCATGATGGCCCAGCAGATGCAGATGCAGCAGATGGCCATGCAGGCCGCCCAGCAGCAGGCCGCGGCCGCCCCGGCCGGAGGTGGAGAACTTCCCCAGGGGCTGGAGCAGGCTGTGAACGAGCGGGCAAGGCGGGACGCCCTGGCAGCCGTTCAGGGCGGAAATTCCGGGGCCCCCATGTAAGCCCAGCGCAGCGGGTTACATGGGGAGAGGAGACGCAAGGGAGCGGCGGAGTTTTCGCCACGCCTGGCGGAAACGGAGTTTAGCGGACTTTGCGGAGACGATGGGTTCTGGTATGTAAGCATACATACTGACCATACGCACGGCAACAGCGGGAAAATGCCAAATCCACACGGAAAGGAGGCAGCACCATGAAGGATGGCGGCTATGCCGGCAAGATCAAGAACGGAGGCACGCAGGTTGTCCAGGCGCCCAAGCAGACCACGGACCAGAAGAAGGGCACCGTGAAGAAGGGCGGCGACCTCCGCGCCGGCAAGAAGTAAGGACCGAGCGCCGGCGGCAGCCGGCAGCCCGAACAGGGCACACAATTACGCATGCCAACAGCGGGAAAATGGCAGCCGGCCATAGCGCCGGACAGGAGGCATTATGGCCGATTTTACCGAGCAGCAGGTCTATGAGGCCCTGGGATTAGGCGGGAAAGAGCAGGAGATCGCCGACCCTGCGCCTGGGAGTGAGACGGATCCTGCACCGGAGACGGACCCCCAGACCAACCCGGAGGCGCCGGCAGACGGCGCCGGAGGCGAGCAAGAGCAGGAAGTCGCCGCCCCTGCCCCGGAGGGAGAGGAGCCGGAACCGGATGGCGGAGCGCCTGGGCCGGAGGGAGAGGGAGGCGGAGAGCCGGACGACAAGGGAGCCGGCGGGAAACCGACCCTGACCGAGGAACAGCGCAAGGAGAACGCCGCCCAGCGCCGCCGGGCAGAGACCCAGGCGGCCATTGACAAGGCTGTGGAGGAGGCCGTGAAGGCCGAGCGGGACAGGTCCAAAGCAGAAATGGACGCCTTCTTTGCCTCTGCCGCCCTGAAAAACACCATTACCGGCAAGCCCATCACCACCATGGAGGAGTTCAACGAGTGGAAACAGGCCTTTGACGCGGCGAAACTGCAGAAGGACCTGAAAGCCGGACGGCTGACGCCGGAGGCCCTGCAGAAGGTGATCGAGCAGACGCCGGCCATGCAGCAGGTCCAGCAGTTGGCCCAGCGGCAGGACGAGCAGCAGCGCCAGCAGGCGCAGGCGGCCGCCCAGGTCCGCGTGGAGCAGGAGATCGCGGAGATCCACAAACTGGACCCGTCCATCAACGATGTGAAGGACCTGCTGAATATGCCAAAGGCCAAGGAGTTCTACGCCCTGGTGAAGAAGGGAAACTCTTTCCTGGACGCTTTCCGCCTGGCCAACTTCGAGACGCTGGCCGCCAAGCAGGCGGAGGCCGCCAGGCAGCAGGCCATGAACAACGCCCGCAGCAAGGACCACCTGACGGCCACCGGGAGCCAGAGAGGCGCCGGCGCCGCGGCGGTACCCGCGGACGAGATGGCCCTGTTCCGCCTGATCAACCCAGGCGCCACGGACGCAGAGATCCAGGCCTACTACAACAAGCAGAAAAACCGATAGATTGGAGGTTTTACCATGTTCCTACCCGTCAAGAGCGACAACGGGGCAGTGCTGCCCTGGGAATACATGCCGGCGGAAAAGGGCACCTACCAGGCCGGCCAACTGCTGGCGGCGGACGCCACAACGGGCCACCTGGAGGCGATTGCCGCGGATCTGACCACCACCCCGCCCTACCTGTGCATGGCGGATATTACGGTGGAGACCGCAGGGACGCCCATTCCCGTCACCCGCGTAAGCCGGGCGTGCATCTATGAAACCACCCTGTCCGGCGCGGCGACCGTGGTTGGCACGAAACTCCAGGTGGAGCGGCGGCCTGCAGGCCAGCAAGCCGGCTACCGGCAGCGGCACCTTTGAGGTGGTGTTCCTGTCCGGCGCGGCAGACGGCGACACCGTGCGGGGCCGCTGGGTAGATCCCGCGCCGGCAGCCGGCGGCGGCGGTGGCGGCGGCTGATTTCGAGAGAAAGGAGAGACTAACCCATGAAAATCACATTTTCCGAGGGAAGCGGCCTGAACGACAGCGTTTACGGCAAGTGCCAGGCCCCTATCCGTATGTTCCTGGAGCAGCGGGGCGAGCAGTTTGAGCAGCAGAGCGTGCTGAAAAACCTGTTCCTCATGGGCACCAGCGAGAACTACGGCGACCTTCTGACCACAATGACCGCCATGAGCGGCTTTGAACCTGTGGGCGAGAACGGCGCCTACCCTGCCGACGGTATGCAGGAAGGGTTCAGCAAACTGATCGTGTACGACACCTGGAAGGACAGTTTCAAGATCTCCGCGGAGATGATCGAGGACGCGAAACTGATGGACCTGCGCAAGCAGCCGGCGGCCTTTATGACCTCTTACAACCGGACACGGGAGATGTTCGGCGCGGCCCTGTTCGGCAACGCCATGAAGGCCCAGGCCAGCATGCAGTACAAGGGCAAGCAGTTTGACCTCACCACGGCGGACGGTGTGACGCTGTTCAACACCACCCACCCGCCCAAGGTGAGCGGCGAGAACCAGTGCAACCTGTTCAGCGACGCCTTCTCCGTGGACGCCCTGGGCCAGATGGAGACGGCAATGCACCTGTTCCGCGGCGACAACGACGAGATCCTGGACGTGGCGCCGGACACCATCCTGATCCCGGAAGTGGCCAGCCTGAAAAAGGCGGTGTTCGCGGCCATCGGCGCCGACAAGGAGCCGACCACATCCAACAACGCCTTCAACTACCAGTACGGCCGCTGGACGGTGATCATCTGGTCTTACCTGAACCAGTTCATCACGGCGAGCACGCAGCCCGGTGCTGCTGGACGGCAAAAATACAACCGGATTTGGCGGCGCCGTGATGGAACGACTTTCCGCGTGAAACTGGCGGTGCGCTCCACCGTGGACGACTGGCGGCACACGGACGCCAATATGGCGGGCCACCCAGCCGGTTCAACGCAGCCTTCAACGACGGCGTTTGCCGCCGTGGGCGTGTCCGGCGGACAGGAACTGCCGGACTAAGCGAGCGGAACAACTGACCCAAGAAGGGGCAGGGGGCATCCCCTTTGCCCTTTTTCTATGGAGGACAGAGTATGAAAAGTTTGCGTGTACGCAATCGCAAAGAACGAGGAAAGTTCGTGGGACCGCTGGGTTGTCCTCCATGATGGGAGGCCGGACTTCCGCTCTGCGTCCTGGACACGGGCAGCGAGGACAAGACGGTGGAAAGATTGGCCGACTGGGGGGCGTGACGGTGCGGCAGGAGATCATATCCCCCTGGCGATTTCGACGGCCAGAAACCACTCCCTGGCCTGGTCCGGCGGACACGGACATCTGCGTATGTACGGACCTGGATGAATATTTCCGCCCAGGAGGGTGGCGGGAGGCGCTGGAGCGGGCCTGGACGGCGGGAACGGAGCAGATGCGCTACACCTACATCTGGAACTTCGACGAGGCCGGGCGGCCGGGCACGTCCCTTCCTATACGAAAAGATCCATGCGCCGGGGGTGTTCGAGTGGGAGCACCCCGTCCATGAGGTGCTGCGGCGGACGGACGGAAGAAGCGTGGAAGGTCTCTGCCTGCCGGGAGATCGTGCTGGAGCACCACCCGACCTGAAAGAAACCCGGGCAGGGGGTACCTCCCTGCTGGAACTGTCGGTGCAGGAGGCGCGGAGGGACGACGCCAGAACGCCCTACCTGGGCCGGGAATTTTATGTTTCGGAGGCATATATGACGACGCATCGCGCAGCCGAGCCCTGGCCAGCCGTCAGCAGGCGCCAGGCGATTGCGCCTCCATGCCTCCCGCTGCTATCTCCACAAAGGGAGCGCAGGCAGGCGGCGGCAGTATGCTTGGCACTACGAGCGCACTGGCGGAGCCTGCCGGAGACGCGGGAAGGCAAATTTGAGGCCGAGGGAAGTGGCCTATGCGGCGGGGGACTGGGACGGCGTGATCTACCTGCAGGGCAGGGGCCGTCGCCATGAAAAAGAAATCGAACAGTTACATCAACGGGGACAAGGCATTGAGGCGCTATCCGTGGGACGCATGGCCTGCGCCTATTACCGGCTGGGCGACCTGGGGCGGGCGGAGCAGGCCACGCTGGGCGCTGGCAGGGAGCCGGGAAACGAGCGGATGCTGGAAAACCGGCCTTCTTCCGGGGAGGTGGAGGACATGAAGTCCGGGAGGCGATTGCCTGGGCGGACGATGTGAAACCCAACGCCTTCACCCAGAGCGGGTAAAGTTCGAGTGGCTGAACGCCCTGGAGGAAAGATGGCGGCGGACCTGTTCCTGCTGGCGCCGGCGGAGATCCGGGCGCTCCATTACAACTACCGGAGGACCTGGAGACGGAACTGCTGGTAGGGTCCGCCCCACGACGACATCCAGCTACCCCGTACCCCAGCCGCCAAGATCGACGAGGCCAACGGAGAGTACAACAAGCACCATGCAGATCTACAGCTTAGTATTACGGTACCCAACTGCGCTGGTTCTGCGGGCGGTATGACCCAGCCCGAAATTTTTACACATCGGCGAGGCGCGAGCAAGATGGTTGTATGAAAATCCCTGACGGCATACGGCTGGCAGTCAGGGTTCACGGGAACCTGGACGAGTAAACGCCTCCCTGAGGCAAACCAACAACCCCAGGGGCGCAGGGCTGGTGTTCGACGGCACCCTATCCCACCCTGGAGGACCTGGAACGGGCGCACCCACGGGGCAGACGGGAGACTGCTACAAGGTGGGCAGACGAGAGAGGTATGTGGCTAACTTCTGGGACCGAGGCGCAAATGGGAACCGCTGCAGGTGATGGGACCCACCGGCGCAGGGAGAGACCGGCCCAACGGGACCGCAGGGCGTGCAAGGCCCCACCGGCCCCAGGGCGCCCAGGGACCAACAGGACCCGGAAGCCCCACCGGCCCACAGGGCGGCATCGGACCGACAGGCCCACGGGGCCACAGGGGACCGGAGCGAGACCGGGCGGCGAACAGGGGAGAGGCGGCGCCACCGGCGCAGGGGCCAAAAGGAGCCGACCGGACCCTACCGGACCCACCAGGCCGGCCATGGACCAGAGGCCCACAGGCGTTCCGCAGCCCACAGGAGGAGACTGGGCCAACCGACAGCCCGCAGGGCGCGCGGCAGATTTCGGCTCACAGGGGCCGACGGGTTCCAAGGGACAGACAGGCGCCAGGGACCCACGGGACCGGCCGTGACCGGCCCGACAGGCCCACAGGGCCGCAGGGACCGACGGGACCACAGGGCAACGGATTTATCGTGAAGGGCTACTACGACGACCTGCCGGCGCTGCAGGAGGCCCAGACAAGTCCCAGGAGGGACACGCCTACAGCATGTTGCCAAACCTGACATATTGGTATTGGGACACGGTAAGCGAAACAGGAAGAACAACGGAACCATCGGGGCGCCTTGCGGGGACCAACAGGGCCGGCAATTACCGGTCCCAGGGCGGCATCAGTTCGACCGGACGACCAGCCGGCCGGACCCACAGGCGGCGCAGGCAGCGTGGACGTTAGGGAACACCGACAAGAGGCGCCCGGCACCCAGGCCAGCGTGAGCAACAGCAGGGGGACACCCAATAACGCCGTATTCAACTTCACGGTACCACAGGAGGACCCCACGGGACCGGCGGGCGAGAACGGGGCACAAGGCCCCACCGGGCCACAGGGACCGGACCGGCTGGGAGCGGACGGCGCCACCGGCGCAACCGGAGCCACCGGCCCGTTTCGGCCGCCCGCAGGGCGCGATTGGCCGACAGGACCGCAAAAAGGGACCGCGGGGGGCCCGGCGCCACGGGACCAACAGGGCCGAAGGGGACCCGACGCCGGCCATCACCACCGTGACCCTGACGGCGGAGGGTGGAGCACAACTGGAGCAGCGAACCGCACAGAACAGTAACTTCGCGGAACGGGGTACGCATACCTCTGCGGACCGGCGGACAGAGGAGCAGGAGCGCGCGTGGAACCAACAGGAACGTCGGGCGGCGGACAGCATCACCCAGGCGGGCGCCCCTGGTGTTCCACTGTGACACAGACGGCCGGAGGAGGAGCCATCACGGTCAACTTCACCAGATGGGAGGCAGCAGAGACATGAGCAAAGTTTTCAGCCTGGGCGGCGGCAGCGGAGGCGGCGGGATCAAATTGGTGTCCATCACTCACGCCATCACGGAGCCGCCGGAAAAGGTAAACTACCGGCCGGGGCAGACCTTTAATCCGGCCGGCATGGTGGTGACGGCGACCTTGCGTACGGCATCCACAGGCAGGCCGTCACCGAGGCGCCACCTACACGCCGGCGGGCGCTGGAGGAGGGCGTGGAGGCGTGACCATCAAGTACGGAGGGGCGGCGTCACCGCCGAGGCCACACAGGCGATCGGTAGCCAAAGCGTCCATCCAGTCCCCACCAAAGCGGGGGCCTCACCACAACAGGGGGCGCAATCCCCCAGTGGACGGGGCGCGACCGGGAAATGACCCTGGGCGGCGGCGAGACGGAAGGGACGGACGCCGGCAGTTACGACGCCATATTTACCCTGAAGAAAGACACGGTGGGGACCCAGTGGGCGGGCGGCGAGGCACGGAGGCAAAAAGACCGTGGCCTGGACCATCCAGAAGGCGGCAGGGGAGCCTGTCCCTGCAGCCGGAGAGCCTGATGGTAGACGCGGGGACGCCAAAAATCACCGTGACACGAGCAGGGGACAGGGGGCCATCACGGCCAGCAGCGAAGACTGGCGGCGTGTGGTGAGCCACGCAGGTGGCGGGAACACCGTCTGTGACGGGGCTGGCGAAAAACTGGAACGCCACGGTGACGGTGCATGTGGCGGCGGACGCGCCAACGCCGGCGGACAAGACACGGCGTGCGGATGGGGATTCACGGCGGTATATACGGCGTGGAATGGGACGGGACCACCGCCTCCACCGCCTGGAGCCGGACGGACGCGGCGGGAACATTCCCGAACCCACCCCGCCGTGAACAACGGCAACGTGCCATGGGCGGCATGGTGGTGGAGGAGACAGTGACTTGCCGCGGCTTGCGGGAAACTGGTGAATCGAAATACTGAGCACAGGAAGTGGGCCTGGCAGGAAACACCATGAAACTGCAGATCGCCCACGGACGGGCGAGGAGGACAGGTTCCTCTCCCCCCCGCCCATGCGGACCGGGGAACGGCCATGTGGAGGCGGGACGCGGTATGTGGGCCGGTACCACTGCAACACCTCATACAAGTCCCAGGCAGGAGTCAGCCGCTCGGGGGAATATCACAAGGGCAACAGCCAGAACAGCAATTCACAACCTGGGAAGCACCATCTGGCAGTACGACTTCGCTATGTACTGGACCATTATGATGGCTCTACCTGGTGGAGTACGCCAACTGGAACAGCCAGGCCACCATCGGCTACGGCTGCTCCCCCCGGAAACAACAAGTTCAACATGGGCGCCACGGACGCCATGACCTACCACACGGGCACCAGCGCGGGGCCAGCCGGACCACCTACGGCAGCGTGCAGTACCGGCACATCCAGGGGCTGTGGGACAACGTGTACGACTGGTGCGACGGCATCTACTTCTCCAGGGTAAACGTGAACTGCATCAAAAATCCGGCCAACTTCAGCGACACCGGAGGAGGAACAACCGTGGGAACGCGAGCGAGCACGAGCGGGTGGATCTCTCTGGTTGGGACGAACCCAACGGTGGACGGTTTCGAGCACGCATTGTACCCGAACGCCGTCTCCGGCAGCGAGCACCTACGTCTGCGACTACTGCTACTACCTCGCCTCGGGCGTGGTGTTGCGTCGGCGGCGACTACGGCCAGGACCAGGCCGCGGTGCGTTCTACCTGGTCGGCAGCAACGCCGCCTCGGGCGCGGGCGCGACATCGGCTGCCGTCTCCAAAAACTCCCCTAAAAGGGAGCGCGAGGAGCCGCGGCCCCTCTCGCAAGAAAGTACCTTGAACAACCGGGGGCAGGGGGCATCTCCGCGCCAAAACCGCCGCAAAGCGGCGGTTGCGCTCAAAACGCGCCTGCGGGTGCAGGCCAGCCCACTCACTGCGCATCACCTGACAATTCAATTTGGGGGCTATCCCACCAGTAGTCCGGGTGTTCCCTGCGGGGTTTCCCGGTTCTTAGACGACTTTGCAACTACAACGCCTCTCCGGGCGTGGTGTTTACATCGGCAGCAGCACGGCAAGAACCAGAACCACGGCGCGTTTCTACTGAACGGCAACAACGCGCGCCGCCTCGAACGCGAACGCGAACATCGGCTGCCGTCTCGCCCACGACGAAGACTGGCATGCACTCGCTACTTCGGATCAGACCGTTCCCACGGTTTGGAATGAATGGAGTGGGATAGCCGCGCGGCCCTTGCCGACGATGTGCCGAAGGGACACGGTTTAGTACACGCCGGAAGGCGCGGTCGGCACCGTGAAACAAGGGAAGATAAAATCCACATGAAACGAGGAAACCTTTTCGAGAGACTGACCAGAGATGAAACCTGAACCTCGCCATCGGCAGAGGTGAACCAGACATCCACCGCTGGCACCCACACCACAAAGCCGAACAAGGTGGTGGCGTGGACATTCCTGAACGGCAGGCTTTGAGGAGGAGGGAACTGCGGGGAGACTCATCCTGCAGGGCTTTTTGACCCCATCCCCCATCCACACAGCGATGGGACAAAAGCGCCGGGAAATGGCGGGACATCTACGAGCCGCGACTGGCCAGACCAGTACATCCACCACGCGCTGGATTGCAGGTGCTGCAACCGGTACGATGCGGGGCATGGACGGCTGGTGCGAAGGGCATCCGGGGCCAGGGCATCCACTTCTTGGGATGCCGCGCGGCTCAAGATGGACGCGAAAATGACCCAAAAGGGGACGCGCTGAAGTTGCGCGAACTGGACATCCACCACTTTTGCGAGAGCCTGCAGCCGGCGGTGGGCGATGGAGCGGATACGGCGGCTGGTGAAGGGACAGGCGGGTGCTGGACCTCATCGAGCGGGTAACACGACACGGCATCCAGATCGGAGCCTAATGTGCAGCCAGTGGCTGCAGCCAACACCGTCCTGCAGCCCATGGACCACACTTCCTGCAGAGAGCGGAAGAAGATCACCCACTATGTCCGATACATGGACAATATCACCCTGTACCGAGAACCGCAAGCGGGCGCTGGACAAAGGCGATCCGGCTGGTGCGGGAGTGGCTGGAAGGACCGGAGCAACTGGCCAGAAGTTCCGCGGCGAGACCGCCTGCCCTGCGCCCTGAGCTACCGCTACGGAGAAAGGCTACACCCTCCCTGCACCAAGCAGAACCTGTTTCATGGCGCGGCGCTTCGCGTACTACCGGAAGGTACAGCGGCGGGGCCAGCGGATCCCGATCTCACTGGCGACGGGGCTGCTGCACCAATGTCCCAGACGCTGGGGCAGCTGCGCCGCAGCGCCCAGATGATCTACCGGCGCGGTGAAGCAAGACGCGAGGCGCTGAAATGCACGTGGTGCAGGACTACATGAAGAAGGAGATCACGATGGAATACCATCTACAGGACCACGGAACGCGGCGGCGGCGTGATGGTGGAGAACCTGCCGTGGGCGGTGCACACGGCCCTGTCGGGTTCGTGTCCGCGCGTCTACGAGGGACAGGACCACCATTGAGGACCGATGCCGGATCTGGAGCACTAGGAACAGGAGCAGGACGGCGTTTACTACGACTGGTACACCATCGACAGCCACTACCGCATGTGCAGCAACGCGGGGGGCTGCGCAAGGTGGAGCAGCAGGTGGCGAGGAGGCGGCCGTGACGGCGACCAGGGCGGCGACACGGCTTTTTATGTGCAGAAGGCAACGGACATCACCGACGACGCAGGCGCTGACCAGCGGCGGACCTGTTCCTCACCTGGGGGAGGGAAGGCGCTGGCCGCGGACAGGCCCTGGAGGCAAACACGGTGCTCAACGACGACGGCACACTGTACCGGGTGGTGCAGCAGGTGACGCACAAGCCCACCAGGCGCCCCACGACGAGGGGATGCTGGCCATCTACCGCCCCATCGACCAGACCCACGCCGGAACACTGGAGGGACCCCATCCCTTTGTCTACGGCATGGACACGGAGGAGGAAGTATTACGCCTAGGGGACCACCTATCTGCAGGCAAGCAGCCATGACGCCCCTGTGTGTGGGCGCCGGGCACGCCGGGCCTGTGGCAGTGGGAGGTGGCGGCGTGATGGTGGAGTACATCATCCCGGCCGCCGCGAGCGTTGTGGTGGCGATTATCGAGGGCGGTGGCAGCACGGGACCAGCAGAAACGCTAAGAGGAGGCGGGAGGCGGAGGCCAAGCAGCGCAAGGACCAGGAGAACTGGTGGTGCTGCTGGATCCAGGAGATTGGGCGGCAATCGCCCTGGGAGGCCACGGCGCGGGCGGTGCAGCGGATCCCGGACGCCCACGCAACAGGGGACATGAAGGACGCGCTGAAATACGCCACGGACGTCAAGCACAAACAGAAGGAGTTCCTCGGCAAAACAAGGCGTCCACGCGCGCTGGGAGTGAGGACATGGGCGGAAAACGAAGCGGCCGGGCTGCTGCAGCGGCTGCGGGAGATCCCCTGTTTTGCAGTGCATCATTGTCCACTGCATCGTCTGCGGGACGCTGGCCTGCTGGTACGCCCCTGCGGATCCTGTCCAGGACGAAGGGCGGGACCCGGCGGGAGCTGCTGGGGGTGATCCTTCTGGCGGGGAACTGCTATTGCCGTGCCTGCGGACGGTGTTAGAGAAGGAAAAGAAACCATCAAGGATCAGGGCGTGACGCCCGGAAAGGACGAGAACCATGAAACAGTATCGGAACAAAAGATCGGCATCAGGCGGGCCGGCGCTGCAGATCGACGGAAAGACGGTGCAGCCCACCACATATTGGCCGGTACCGGAGGGGGGCCAAAGTCGGAGGGCTACGCGGTCACGGTACCCGGACGGCTACATGAGTTGGTCCCCAAAGAGACGTTTGAGGAGGCCTACCGGCCGTCCGGACAGCATGACCTTCGGCCTGGCCATGAGAGGCAGCCAAGAAGGGCAAGCGGATCGCGAAAAGGGCTGGAACGGCAAGGGACAGTATGTGGAACTGGCCACGGGCATCGGCTATGTGAGGGGCGGACGGGAAAGACAAACATAGCACGCGACCTGCATCGGGGTAAGGCGCTTGCCTTTGTGGGCACCTCGGCGTGCAAATGGGGTGAAAGCACTCCCAGGCGAGACATGCTGGCAGGAGGACTGGGGGAGATCGTGGAGTAAGGAGGAAAAACAGTGAACCAGAACATTGTCAAGCAGCGGCTGGCGGCGCTGCTGTCCGTCAGTACAATTTTGATTTGACGGAGTGTTTTCGCCAACTAATGGCCTGCACCAACCAGATCAGCCAGGATTTTATGACCATTTACGCAGTGATCATCGCGTTCTACTTCGGCACGCAGAGCCAGAAACTGCAGGACACCATCGGCCGGAGGCGGCGGAAATGAATAAGAAACCTGTCTCTTACCTGCAGACGGACGCGCGGTGGAAGAACAAGCCGTACCGCGTGCCAGGGAGAGTTCCACCATCGGCAGCGCCGGCTGCGGCCGGCACGGCCATGCTGATCGAGACCATCACAGGGGCGACAACCACCCCGGAGGACGCCTGCAACTGGAGCATGGCGCACGGGTACAAGGCCCCGGAACCAGGGGACCTACTACGCCTTATTTCATACTCCCCGCAATTTGCAGTTTCTCCATGGTATCGACTGCCAGATGCTCAACTGGACGAACACCTACGGAAAAGCCCGACCACGAAACCACGGTGAGAGTGGTGGAGAAGAAGGAGGGCTATTACGCCATCGCCCTCACGAACAAGGGCCTTTGATTCCTCCAGCGGGGCACTTCGTCGTGCTGTGGTGGCAGGACGACAAGGTGCGGACTGAACGACCCGGCTGCTACCGCGACGCCAGGGTGAATGGGACATCCGACCTTCCGCTCCCAGGCGAAATACTACTGGCTGGTGGACGCGAGAGAATACACCGCGCAGACGCGGACGAGGAGTGACGGGAAACATGCAGAGATACAACACGATGGAGGAGATCAAGAAGGAGTTCCTATGCGGAGGACACCGTGCGGAAACTGATCGCAATGGGCGCTATCCGCGGCGGCGGAAGGTGGATGCCAACGGGGACCCCGCGGACATGGATCTTTCGAGAGACATGCTGCGGATGGATGGTATTCAGCGACCGCGCCGGCGCTTACGGCGTAAGGCGATGGGGCCGGGCCATAGAAAGCGGCCGGCCCGATGAAGTAGAAAGGCGGTGCGGGCGCGCCTTCCAGCGGCTATACATTGGCACACGAATTTTCCCCACCTTCACCGAGGAGAGTTCGGAGGAAAAAGATCACAACCATACAAAAACTGGCGGCTGTTCATGCTGAGTGCTGGAGCAGGTGCGGTCTTCCCTGCACAACCTGAATCTCTTTCAACATGAACAAGAACGCGGTGGAGCGGTACGAGACCTCCATCACGGGACCGATATACGCCAGGATCGAGGACAGCGAGGAGAACATCGCGGACCCTCGCCTGACGGCGGGAAGTTGGGCTGGGGGCTGCGTCTGTCCAATGCGGAGCTTATCCACCTCCCTGGACCGCCACGGCGGAGGGCTGAGCATACAGATCTCCGACGCGGAGGACGCGACATCGCAACTGGGGGATCACGGCGGATGGGCTGGCCACGCAGATCCAACGCCCAGG
>VOFJ01002660.1_pt1 | contig 21823 bp, 35 predicted proteins | sample 5384081 | NCBI WGS metagenome assembly VOFJ01 (sample SAMN12384729, study PRJNA508395) | human gut metagenome | isolation source: healthy gut I | host: Homo sapiens | reverse complement strand
TCAACATATTTTTCCTGGTTGTTGTAATCCTATGATGCATGAAATATTATCTAATAGAATATGTTCTTTAGTACCAGGAGAAGATCGTTATGCTATATCTATGAGTATAAAAAATAGATGACAGTGGTAAAAGTATTAAATTAAAAATAAATGAAGCAGTAATAAATAATCGTAAGCGTATGACTTATACTGAGGTAAATAAATATCTAGAAGAAAAAAATACCATACCTAATGGTTATGAAAAATTATACTGAGTTATTAGATAATTTATATAAGACCGCTATGAAAGTAAAAAGAAAAATGATAAATGAAGGCTTTCTAGAATTTACATCTGATGAAGTAAAAATTCTTCTTTGAAAGTAGTAAATTAATAGATATTAGAGAAAGACATCAAGGAAAAGCCGAAGAATTAATAGAATTTTTAATGTTACTTCATAATATGTGTATGACTGACTATTTCTTAAAGAATAAACTTCCATTCATATCAAGATTTCATGATAGTCCAAATACTGATAAATTAAATACATGGATGGGATTATTAAAGAAAAAAGGGTATAAAGTATATAGTGATAAAAAGAAGAAATTTTACAACTGAAGATATAAAAAAATTCAGAAATTATATGCTGATTCTAAAGAAAAAAATAATTTATGATAAGATGGCTATTATGAGTCAAGCCAAAGCTAAGTATTCTGCTTATGATATCGGTCATTATGCTTTAGGTATGGGGGCATATTCTACTAGTACATCACCAATAAGAAGACTATCAGATACTATTAATCAAAGAATATTTAAAGATTCACTTCATTATGGCGTGTAGATTATGCTAGAAAGAAATGGTCTAGTATTACACCATATATTGCTAAATTAGCAACTGATGCTGAATTAAGAGCAGTAAAAAGCAGAACATAGATTAGATGATATAAGAAAAGCTGAGTTTATGAAACAATATGAAAAACAAGATTTTGAAGTTATAGTATCAGATATTAAAGAAAAAAACTTTATTATAGTATTATATCCAGAAAGAATGGTATATGGTAAATTATTCTATAATAGTAAATATTTCCATTTAGGTAAAGATGGTTATTCTATTATGGGGCATAATGGAGAAAAGATTATGATAGGAGATATCTTTAATGCTAGATTAACTAAGGTAAATATTCTAAATGGAGAAGTAGTATTCTCTAAAGGTATTAGTGAAATAAATGAAATTAATCATACTGAAAATAATAGAAAGAGAAAAGTAAGAAGAAAATAGTATATCCTTTGAAGCCCTTTGGTTTCAAAGGTAAAAGGAAGCCTAGATAGTCTTCCTTTTAAACAATATGGCTGTAGTGAAAAATCTATCAGTAGAGATATGAGGTATATATGAAAAAAGAAGAAGAAAAGTAAATAAAAAAAAGTAATATTATTTATATTAATAATAATTATTTTAGTTATAGGAAGTATCTTTTATAGTTAGTAAATTATTTGATAAAGAAGTAGTACCTTCAGATAATATTATAGATAAAGATAATGATAAAAGAATATAGTATTAACATGCTTATGGTAGGGAGATCTTTTTAGTACATGATAGATTATATAATGCTATGAAAAACTAGTGATGGTTATGATTTTAAACCAGCCCTAACATATATAAAAGATATCGTTAAAAGATTATGATGTAGCCTACTATAACCAAGAGACAATACTAGGAGGATCAGAAATAGGTTTATCAAGTTATCCAGCCTTTAACTCGCCATATGAAGTAGGAGATGCCATGATAGATGCAGGCTTTAATTTAGTTAGTTTAGCCACTAATCATACTCTTGATAGAGGAGAAAAAGCAATTACTAATTCAGTTAATTATTGAACTCTAAGTCAGATGTTTTTTAGCAGTAGGTAGTTATTTAAGTAATGAAGATAGAGATAAAATAAATATTAAAAAAAAGAATAATATTACTTATACAATGCTTAATTATACTTATGGTACTAATGGTATTAAAGTACCTACTGGTAAAGATTATTTAGTAAATGTATGGCCTTGTACTGGAAACAATCCCAGTACAGATACTAAATATCAAGAATATAAAAACAAAGTAAAAAGAAGATATAAATAGAGTAAGAGATAAAGTAGATTTACTTATAGTAGCTATGCACTGGGGAATAGAATATACCCATATTCCAACAAGTTATCAAATAGATATGGCTAATTACTTATCTTCTCTTGGAGTAGATATAATAATAGGTACTCATCCTCATGTAGTAATGCCTATTACTTATATAAATGATACTTTAGTAATATATTCTTTAGGTAACTTTCTTTCCGCTCAAGAAAACTAATATTGATTATAATACCACAGTGGGACTACTTAGTACTGTAACAATAACTAAGTATATTGATAAAAGATAATAATACAAGTATAAAATTAAGTAATCAAAATAATGAACTTATATATACATATTCTAAAAATAATAAAGATTATAAAAATAATACCATTTTCTAATCCAAATATAAAAAAACATATCTAAATGATTATGAAAAGAGTATATAATAAGTATGTTAGCATTATAACAAATATGGATAATAATATAAAAGTAAAGAGTATAGCTAGTTAATTTTAGGAAAAAATATGGTATAATTATAAATGAAAAGGTGATTAGTATGGAAATATTAAATAGAAAAGCAAGATATGATTATGAAATTGAAGATACCTATGAAGCAGGAATAGTACTTACTGGTACTGAGATAAAATCAATTAGAGAAGGTAAAAAGTAAATATTAAAGATAGTTATGCTATAATAAGAAATAATGAAATATATTTACTTAATACTCATATATCTACTTATAAAGAAGGAAATATATTTAATCATGAAGAAGATAGAACAAGAAAACTATTACTTCATAAAAAAAAGAAATATATAAATTAAGAGATAAATTAGAAGTAGAAGGTTATACCTTAGTACCATTAAAAAATATATTTTGTAAAGAATAAAACAAAAAGTATTACTAGGAGTAGCTAAGGGGTAAGAAGAATTATAATAAAAAAGAAACTATTAAAGAGAGAGATATTAAAAAGAGAAATGGAAAGAAACCTTAAATATAGATAATGGATAATATTATAGAAAAAGACTAAAGCATTAATAAATGCTTTTGAAGATAGTGATTTAATAAAAAAAACTTAGATCATTATAAAATGATTGTTATAAATAATCAAGAATTATTAGAACTTATTAATAAATATAATAATTCTAATGATGACTATGAAAAAGTATCTCTAAAAATAAAAAATTAATAGTTATGAAGAATATAAAGAATATATGAAATATTATAATAAATTATTCTATTATGTAATGGATGTTAATAAAAAGATTTAAGAAGTATACTGATGTAAGGGGTTGTCATAAATGAGAGTAATAAGTGGTACTTTAAAAAGGAAGAAATATACTGGGATATAATACTCCAGGTACTAGAACCACGATGGATAGAGTAAAAAGAATCTATGTTTGCTAGTATTCAAGATTATACTCCTAATAGTGTAGTATTAGATCTATTCTGTGGTACAGGGAGTCTAGAATAGAAGCTCTATCTATGGGAAGTAACAAATGTTACTTCGTAGATAATGGTAAAGAAATATTAAAATATCTTAATAAAAATATAGATAATTTAAATATCAAAGATAAAAAGTATAGTAATAAATAAAGATTATAAAGATGCTTTATTATATTTTAAAAATAATAATATAAAAATTTAACATTATATTAATGGATGCTCCCTATAAATTAGAAGTAGCAGAAGAAATAATAACCTTAGTAAATAAATATGATTTGTTATATAAATAATGGTATATTAGTATTAGAATATAGTACTGATAAATTAAAAGATAATTATGATGATTTAAGATTAATAAAAAATAAAAAATATAATGACAAATACGTAAATATTTATCTAAAAATAATTGACTAAGAAATTATTTTGTGATAAGATTATATTATAAAATAGAGGAGGATTAAAATAATGAAAAAATTAAATAGAAAAGGATTTACTTTAATAGAGTTATTAGCAGTTATCGTTATACTTGCTATTATCGTAGTAGTTACTGTACCTACAATTATTAGTACTATTAGTGATGCAAGAGTATCAAGTATTTGGAACTTAGCAAGCGAAACAGCAAATAGTTACAATGTAGGAGCTGCTCAAGATTTACTTTCACCTGGTAAAACATTGAAAGGTGCTATTGCTACTACTAGTTGGCAATGTTTAGCTAAAGTTAGTAATGTAGATAGTACCAAAGGAACTGTTAATTTAGCTGAAATTTTTGATTTAAGTACAAATGATTTTTTTGATACTTGATGGAACTGTTCCCACTGATACTGATTTAGCTAAAACTGATTATAAAACCAGCTCAAACAGTTTGTTCTGCTATTAAAGTTACTAGTTCTGGAAGTGCTGTTGTATTTTTAAATGCAAAGGATGCTGGTAAGTTTGCAGTTGCAAATAAGGCTGTTTATGCTTTAAGCAGTGAAGATGCTGGTCATCAAAATTAATTAAGTAGAGGAATTATTCCTCTTTTTTATTTTGGCAAAAAAAGTATAGTATAATTATATAGAAAGAGGTAGATAATATGAATTTAATAATAGGAAGTCATGTATCATATAAGAATAGTACTCAGTTACTAGGTAGTGTTAAAGAAGCACTTAGTTATAATGCTAATACTTTTATGTTTTATACTGGAGCACCACAAAATACTAATAGAGGTGTTATTGAAGATTCTCTTACAATGGAAGCATATAAATTAATGAAAGAAAACAATATAGCTTTAGAGAAGGTAATAGTACATGCTCCTTATATAGTTAATTTAGCAAATTTTAATAATTTTGATTTTTCAGTATCATTTCTTATTAATGAGGTAGAAAAAGATGTAGTACATTAGGCATTAAATACTTAGTATTACATCCAGGATCAGCAGTTAATTGTTCTAGAGAAGAAGCTATTAATAATATAAGTAAAGGATTAAATTTAATATTAGATAATGATTATGATGTAACTATCTTACTAGAAACAATGGCAGGTAAAGGTAATGAAATGGGTAAGACATTTGAAGAATTAAAAGCTATTATTGATAAAATTAAATATCAAGATAAGATTGGAGTATGTATAGACACTTGTCACTTAAATGATGCTGGTTATGATATGAGTAAGTTTGATATGGTACTTGATAATTTTGACAAAGTAATAGGTATTAATAAAATAGGCTGTATTCATGTTAATGATAGTAAGAATGAAATAAGTAGTCATAAAGATAGACATGAGAATATAGGTTTTTGGAACTATAGGCTTTTGATAATTTAATAAAAATAATTTATAATGAAAGATTAGAACGTATTCCTAAAATACTTGAAACACCATATGTTACTAAGGATGATAATAGTAAAGAAAAAGTATATCCCCCATATAAATATGAAATAGAAATGATAAGAAATAAAAAGTTTGATAGTAATTTAATAACTAAAATAAGAGAAGGCTAGCCTTCTCTTATGTTTTTAGTAAACATATCAATTTTATCTTTAAATTTAATATATAAATTTTCTATTTTATTATAGGTAAGTGGTTTTACCTTAAATTTAATTTCATTTAAAATATCTTTAGGATTACCATAAATAATAGTTTTATAATCTTTTTAATATAATTATATATTAATTCTACTTCTTCTTTATCTAAAAAGAAATACCCTGTTTGTCAGCATAATAAATAATATCACTTTTTTCTTAATCTGTTTACATATTCACTAATTAAATAAATATTCATAAATTCTCCTAATTAACTATATGTATAATTAGAATAAATATGATATAATAATAAAAGGAAGGTTGATAACATGAAAAGAACAATTAATAAACCTAAGAAAAAAAGCCACAAGAAAAATTAGAAATAAAGAAGAATAGTAAACCTTTAAATAAAACAAAAAAAATGAAAGAAATCTTACTGAAGTAATAAATAAAAGATATAATTCTTTAATATTTATAGTAATAATTTTATATGTTGTAATACTAGGAAGAGTATTTTATCTTCAAATAATTAAAGAGAATGATTATAAAGAGAGTCTTGCTATGGCTACTGAAAAAAACAGTAGAAAGTACTAGTGCTCCAAGAGGTAGAATATATGATCGAAATTATAATTTACTAGTAGATAATGAAGGTGTTAAGACAATATATTATAAGAAACAAAATGGAATAACCAATAAAGAAGAAATAGAACTTGCCTATACAGTAGCGGATAATATAAATTTAGACTATTCTAAAGTTAATGAAAATAGATTAAAGACCTTCTACTACAAAAGGACATTATAAAGAATGTAAAAAAGAAAATTACTGATAAAGAGTGGGAAGAATATAATAAAAGAAAACTAAATGATAAAGATATAGAAAAACTTATATATGAAAGATTAGATGAAGAAATAAGTAACTATGATGAAAAAGAGAAAGAAAGCTGCTTATATATATTATTTAATGAATAAAGGATATTCATATGCAGAAAAAGTAATTAAAAATAAAGATGTTAGTGAAGAAGAATACGCTTATATAAGTGAAAACATTGATAACTTAAAAGGCTTTTAATACTAAGTTAGATTGGGAAAAGAGTATATTTATATGGAGATACTTTTAAAAAGTATTTTAGGTAATGTATCTTCAAATAATCAAGGTATACCTTCAGAATTAGCAGAAATATATTTAAAGAAAGGTTATTCATTAGATGATAGAGTAGGAATATCATATTTAGAATATCAATATGAAAACTATTTAAAAAGGAACGAAAGCTAAGTATAGATTACTTCCTGATAATAGTTATGAATTAGTAAAGTGAAGGTAAGAGAGAGGCAGTGATATAGTTCTTACTATAGATATTAACTTACAAAAATACTTAGAAGAAATTCTATCTAATGAAGTATATAATGCTAAAGGAGAAGCAGGTACTACTTATTATAATAGATCATTTGCCGTAATCGCAATCCTAATACAGGAGAAATACTAGCAATGGGAGGAAAACAAGTACTTGATAAAGATGGCTCTAAATATATTGTAGATTATACTCAGGTATAGCGACATTACCAGTAACTCCAGGTTCAGTAGTAAAAGGTGCTTCGATGATGGTAGGATATAAATATGGTGCTATTGATATTGGTAGTCACCAGTATGATGAATGTCTTAAAATAAAAAGATACACCTCTAAAATGTTCATGGCGAACAATGGGGGGATATTGATGATATATATGCTTTAGCATTTTCTTCAAATGTATATCAGTATAAAATAGCAATTACTGTAGGAAAAGGAAAATAACGAATATGACAAAGGTTTATCTTTAGATGAAGAAGCCTTTAAAAAAGTATCGAGATATGTATGCTGAATTTGGTCTTGGTAAAAAACTGGTATTGACTTACCAGTAGAAAGTTTAGGATATATGGGTACTAGTAAATTACCCGGACATTTATTAGATTTCTCAATTGGACAATATGATACTTATACACCAATACAATTATCACAATATATAAATACTATTGCTAATGGTGGCAAAAAGATTAAAAACCATATTTATTAAAAAAGAAGTATATAAAAAGCCAGTGATAATGGTGATAAATTTGGTTCACTAATATATAAAGCCGAAACAAAAGTAATGGGAACATTATCAGTAGAAGATAAATATATAAATAGAGTAAGAGAAGGATTTAGTGCTGTTGTTCAAAATGGTTTAGGTTATGGCTATATGGGTTATTATACAAATTCTGCTGGTAAGACAGGAACTAGTCAAAGCTTTATAGATACTGATGGTGATAATAAAGTTGATACAGAAACAATTACTACATCATTTGTAGGATATTCACCTAGTGATAATCCTAAAATGAGTATCGTAGTAGTCTCACCAGATGCAGGTATTCCAGATGTTGCTCAGTCAGGTGTTACCAAAAGAATATCATCCCAAATAGTCAATAAATTCTTTTGAACTAAATCCATGACAAAAAAAAGCTTATTGACAAGTAAATAAAATTAGCATATAATATGATTATATTAAAACAAAGGAAAAGAGACGGTATAGTAAAATAGTTGTAGAGAGCTAATGGTTGGTGAAAATTAGTATGATAGTTACTATATAGATCACTCTTGATGTGTTTTTCTGAATATTTTAAGAAAAACCGGAAGTAAATTCCGTTATCAAAAAGAGAGCACTTAAGTGAAGTAAGGTGGTACCGCGGTTATTCGTCCTTATAAACTAGTGCTTTTTGTTTTATAAAAAATAAAAGAAGGAGAGAAAGATGAATTATAAAGAGACATTATTAATGCCAGAGACAAGTTTTCAAATGCGTGGAAACTTACCAGAAAAATGAAAAATTACAAAGAGAAAAAATGGGAGGAAATGGATTTATACAATAAAGTAAGAGAAAAGAACAAAGGAAAAACACCATTTATCTTACATGATGGTCCTCCATATGCTAATGGAAATATTCATATAGGCCATGCTATGAATAAGATTTTAAAAAGATTTTGTAAATAGATATAAAATGATGAGTGGATATGATATGATTTATATTCCTGGTTGGGATACCCATGGCCTTCCTATTGAACAAGCTGTTACCAATAGCGGTGTAGATAGAAAAAGAGTATGGATAAAGCTGACTTTAGAGCTCTATGTGAAAAGTATGCTTATGAACAAATTGAAAACAAAAAAAAGGTTTCAAAGAATTAAATGTACTAGCAGACTGGGACCACCCATATATAACATTACAAAAGAACTAGAAGCTAGACAAATAGAAGTATTTGCTGAAATGGCTAAGAAAGGCTTAATCTTTAAAGGATTAAAACCAGTATACTGGAGTCCATCATCAGAGTCCGCTCTTGCTGAAGCAGAAATAGAATATCATGATCGAAAAGACTCATCAATTTATGTAGCCTTTCCAGTAGTAGAAGGAAATGATACTGTAAATGTAGGAGATAACCTAGTAATATGGACTACAACTCCATGGACATTACCATGTAATACTGGAATAGCAATTAGTGAAAAAATTTGATTATGCAAAGGTATTAGTTAATGATAAATACTATATTGTAGCAAACGAACTACTAGAAGACTTAGCTAAAGAGTTCGGTTGGGAAAACTATGAAGTAGTAAATGTATTTACTGGTGATAAATTTGCAGGTGTTAAATATAAGCATGTATTTATGGATAGAGTAGCTCCAGTAGTTGATGGCTTCCATGTAACCCTAGATGCTGGTACTGGACTAGTACATATAGCACCAATGTATGGAGCAGATGACTTTATTATTGGTAAAGAATATAACCTAGAAATGATAAACGGTATCGATGATCAAGGGGTATTAAATGAGCTATCTGGTCCATTTAATGGCTTATTCTTTGAAGATGCCAATAAAGCCGTAACAGTAAAATTAGATGAACTAGGCGTACTTCTAAAATTAAAGTTCATTACCCACTCATACCCACATGACTGGAGAACTAAGAAACCAATTATCTTTAGAGCTACAAAACAATGGTTCTGTAGTATTGATAAGATTAGAGATGATCTTCTAAAAGAACTTGAAAATAATGTAAAATTCCATACTGAATGGGGTAAAAAGAGATTATACAACATGATTCATGATCGTGGATACTGGTGTATCTCTAGACAAAGAGTATGGGGTGTACCAATTCCAATCTTTTATAATGGAGACGGAAGTGAAATCGTTGACTATGATGTTATGATGCATGTAGCAGACCTATTTAGAAAATATGGTTCTAATGTATGGTTTGAAAAAAGAAGCTAAAGATTTACTCCCAGAAGGGTATACAAATCCAGCTAGTCCAAATGGTAACTTTACTAAAGAAGAAGACATCATGGATGTATGGTTTGATTCAGGATCTACATGGAATGGTGTACTAATAGAACAGGGATTACCATATCCATCAGATATGTATCTAGAAGGATCAGACCAATATCGTGGATGGTTCAATAGCTCATTAATCTGTGGAGTTGCTGTTACTGGTAAAGCCCCATATAAAGAACTTGTATCTCATGGCTTTACTTTAGATGGTAAAGGTAATAAAATGAGTAAGAGCTTAGGAAATGTTATTGTTCCAGCAGATATGGTAAGATTACATGGATCAGATATCTTAAGACTATGGGTTGCTTCAACTGATTATACAGAAGATGTAAGAATTAGTGATGATCTAATTAAACAAGTAAAAAGAAAGCTATCGTAAGATTAGAAATACTTATAAATTTATGTTAGGTAATTTAAAAGACTTTGATTATACTAAAGATAGTATTAAATATGAAGATATGCCATACTATGATAAATATATGATGAATGAATTAAATAAATTTACTAAGAATGTTCTAGAAGAATATAATAACTATAACTTCCAAAACGTATATAAATTAGTTAATAACTTTGTATCATTCACATTATCAAACTTCTATTTAGATTTTACTAAAAGACATTCTATATATCGAAAAAAAGCAGACTCTCTAGTAAGAAGAAGTGTACAAACAGTACTATATAACATTCTAAATAATGAAGTAAAACTACTTGCACCAATTCTTCCATATACTAGTGAAGAAGTATATAGTTTACTTCCACATACTGAAGAATCAGTACATCTAACAGATATGCCAGAAGTAGTAACATACTCTGATAGTACTGAAGTAGAAGAATTATTTAACTTATTCTTTGAACTAAAAGATAAAGTAAATAAAAAACTAGAAGAAGCAAGAAAATGAAAAATTAATAGGATCAGCTCTAGAAGCCGTAGTTAAGATTAACTTAGATCCAAAAATATAATGAAGTAAAAAGAAAAATTAGGTTCTTACTTACATCAATTATTTATTGTATCTAAAGTAGAATATACTACCGATGGAGAAGAAGTAGTAGTAGAAAAGAGTACTGGTGAAAAATGTAATAGATGCTGGAACTATGTTGATCACTTAAATGGTGATATCTGTGATAGATGTCATAATATTATAAATAGTTAATAAAATATAATGCAGTATCGAGAATGGTACTGCTTTTTTTTTTGGGAGGAAACATGATAAATGAATATAATTATGAAGTACTTAGTAGAGAAGAATTAGAAAGAAATTTTAAGTTAATGACAGATAATAATATAGAGGTAAGAGAAACGATAATATTACATAATATTAAATTAGTCTTCTACAGATATTATAAAAGATTTAGTAATACTAATATGAATATGGAAGATGTTGTTGCATATGGCATGATTGGACTTATAAAGGCAGTGGATACTTTTAGACCAGATAAAAAATGTACTTTTACTACATATGCTAGTAAAATGTATTGATAATGAGATACTTATGTATATTAGAAGAGAATCTTATAGATATGTTTCATTAGATGAGCTGATAGGAGATGATGATCTTACACTTAATGATTTAATTATTGATCCTTCAATAAATATAGAAGGGGATTATATGGATAAGGAAGAAATTAAAGATATAAATGGTGTAATTAATTTACTAAATAGTAAAAGATAAATGTTTATTTAATTTATATTTTAGGGATGGTTATTCACAAATAGAGATATCTAATATATTAGGTGTATCACAGTCTTATATTTCAAGAAGAATTAAAATGTTAGTGGATAAATTAGAAGAATTATTATATCAAAAAATATAATAGTAAAATCTAAAGTTAAAAAGTAAATCTATTGGATATAATAAAAAAATTGTTATGTAAAATTTATGTAAAGACTATTGCATTTATAATTAATATGTTATATTCTTATATCATAAGGGAGTGTGATAATAGTGATTTATCCTTCAATTGATAAAATATTAAATATTGTAGATTCAAAGTATGCTTTAGTTTATGTAGTATCAGATAGAGCTAAGCAAATGACTAAAACAGGATATTATCAAATGCCTATTAAAGACTATAAATGTCAAAAAACATAGGTAGAGCATTAGAAGAAGTGTACGAAGGATTAATTCATATAGAGAAACATTAGTTTTCTCTTTTTTCTTGCCTAAAACAAAAAAATAATGTATACTAAATATAGAAAAAGTGAGTGATTTATATGTATATTTTTACTTGATGCTTGTCAGCATCCAGGAATTTAAGAATAATATATTTTGGAAGTTTATTATTAGATATTGTTTTTTACCTTAGTACCAATAGGTTTAATAGTAATATTAATGATAGATTTTAGTAAAAGCTGTTATAGGCGGTGATGAAAAAGCAGTAAAGAGTACTAAAATAGTAGGTAAAAAAGAATAATATATGCCATGATAGTATTTTTGCATACCATGGATAGTAGAAGTATTTATGAGTTTAATGGATAGTGTAGGCTTTAGTGTTAATTATCAAGAATGTCTTAGTAATGCTAAAAGTGGTGATTTTTTTTCTTATTATGATAGTTTATTAGAAAAAAGAAGAAAAGAATGATAATACTAATGATAACAAAATAACTTATGAAAATGCTGGTACTAAAATAATTGCTTCTGGATTAATAACCGTACTAAATGGCCAATTAGGTAATAATAATAATGATAAAAAATATGGATTTTCTACTGATGCTTGGTGTGAACAATTTGCTACTTGGTCTTTAAAGCAAGTAACAGTATCTGGCCAAACATTATATCAATATTTAAATACATATGGACCAATAGATGACAATATGGCTAGTGGAATGTGGCCAGTATTTAAAAAGTAACAAAAATAGTAATGTAACATTTGAATATTCCAAAAGCTTATGATGGAAATTATACTCCTAAAGCTGGTGATATAATATGGTATCAATGGAAAGGTAGTAGTTGTCGTGGCTCTAATGGAAAATGGATAAAGTAACTAAGTGTGTTGATCATGTTGGTATAGTTACTAGTTCAGATAGTAATTATGTTTATACAATTGAAGGAAATACTGGGGATCCAGGATTAGTAAGAAAAAGAGAAAGAGATATTACATCAGATGAAATAATAGCATATGGCTCATGGTATAAATAGGGTGAAAATAAGTGAAAAATAAAATAATAATATTACTAAGTCTACTACTACTAACTGGTTGTACAGTTAATTATAACTTAGAAATAAATAAAGATACTTTAAATGAAACAATTACTGGTACCGTAACTAAAGAAGAAAAAAGTTCTCAAGAAAGTAATGCTACCGGATTAAGTACTGTATACTCTATTATTAATGAAGATCAAAAACCTGTTTATAATAAAGAAGAACTATATCAAAAAAGAACTAAAAAGAATCAGGTAATAATATAAATTATACATTTAAATATAATTATAATATTGAAGACTTTGTAAATTCCACTATAATAAATACTTGTTTTGAAAATAAAGAAATAGAAGAAATAGATAATTATTATAGTATAAGATTAAGTGGAAACTTCTACTGTTTATATAGTAAAAAAATAAATATAGCAGTAACTAGTAATTTAAAAGTAGCATCAAATAATGCTGATAAAATAAAAGATAACACTTATATATGGACAATAGATAAAAAAAATACTACTAATATAGAATTAGTAGTAGATAAAAATACTCCATATACTAAACCAATAAAAAAGAGGTATAAGTAGTACCTTTAGAATAGTATGTTTTTTATAGTACTAGTAGTATTATCATCATTAGCATATATATTATATAAAAAGAAGAATAGTAGCGAAATTTAAGCTACTATTTTTTTGATATTTATTTCTTTTATAAACATATATTTTAATGTAGAAAGGAATGATAAAATAATTATGGAAACAATTAAAGTTTCATCAAAGTCGGACCTAATAAAGTAGCAGGAGCTCTTGCTAATGTATTTAGAGAAAGAAAAAAGGAGTAGTAGAAGTACAAGAAACAATAGGAGCAGGAGCACTTAATCAAGAACTATAAAAGGGAGGAGCTATAGCAAGAGGCTTTGTCGCTCCATCAGGAAAGAATTTAGTATGTACTCCAGCCTTTATTGATATAAACATCGATGGAGAAGAAAGAACTGCTATTAAGCTTATAGTGGAAGCTAAATAATTGGCTTCTTTTTGTATAAATTAAAATATAAAAACATATATTTTAGTGGTGATAACATGTTAAAGAAAATGTCTATAAAAAAATAATAGTATCCACTACTGCTATTATTTTACTATTAGTAATATATCTAATACCAAGCAATAGAAAAAGATATAGATTTAAAAAATAATAGTATAGAGTATAATTATAATAACGTAGAAAGTACAATATATTTGGTAGATAGTAATGACTATGTAGCTAGAACAACTATACCTACATGTAAATGTGAAGGAGTAGATTTAGCTAAAGACTTATTAGAAGGCCTAGTAGTTGGAGGTACTAAAAAATAACATTATACCAAATGGCTTTTTAGAAGTATAATACCACCAGATGTAACAATAAAAGATTTAAAATTACAAGAAGGAGTATTAACAATAAACTTCTCAAAAGAATTATTAGATATAAACGAAAAGATGAAAATAAGATGCTTGAAGCAATCATTTATACTTTAACAAGTATAGATGGTATAGATAAAGTAATAATAAAAGTAGAAGGAGAAGTACTAAATAAATTACCCAATAGTAAAAACAAATATACCAACAGTACTAAATAAAAGTTATGGTATAAAATAAAAGTTATGATTTATCTAATTTAAATGATATATTATCATATACAACATATTATACAAGTACCTATAATAATACTAAATACTATGTACCAGTAACAAAATACATTAATAGCAAAAGATAGTGATGTAGTAAAAATAATAATAAAAGAACTAGGTAGTAGTCCTATTTTATCAAACAAATTTAATGAGCTATTTAAATACTAATACAGTATTAAATGATTATGAACTAGATAATAATAATTTAAAATTAAATTTTAATGAATTATTATTAAATGATATAGATAAAAAGAATATCTTAGAAGAAGTTATATATACAATAAGTTTATCTATGAATAATATATATGATAACTTAGAATCAGTATCCTTTCTAGTTAATAATGAAGAAATATATACTATAAATATAAGTGATATTAAATAAAAATCTTGATTTCATGTAAAAAAATGTTTTAAGTCTTCTATATAAGACGCCATTATTATAAACAAAAACCTAATTTCTTTTCAGAAATTAAGTTTTTTTATTTGACTAATATTTTAACAAATGATATACTTTTTATATAGAGAATATGGAAGGTGAATATCATATGGAAAATAAGAAAATAAAAATATATGGAATAGTATTAGGAGTAATATTATTTATTATCTTAGTAGCAGGATTTACCTATGCTGCATTAACTTGGCGTAGTAGTAATATAACTATCACAGGGTGCTTCAGAATGTCTAGAAGTAGATTCAGTAAAAGGATCCAATATTACAGGTAGTGATTTATTATTACTAGATGAAAACCAAATAATAAATAATAATAGAATAACCATAACATCAGGTATGGTAGTAACAAAATATAACCGCTAAACTAAAAAGTAGTTGTACATTAGATGGTTATCTAACTATAAATCTAAAAACAACAACCCTAAATTCAGGATTTACTTCATCAGGTAATAGTACCGGAGCATTAAAATACGTACTTACTTCATATGATCCAAGTACCTATACTACCATTAATACTTCAGCTTTAAATGGTAAAACATTTGATATATTAACTACTGGTAGTATCACAAGTACAGGTACATTAAAAATAAAAAAGAAGCACAACTATCTAAACATACGACATTAGCATATTTAGTAATTTTCTATATTGATGGAGATAAAGCTAATAATGATATTGGTTCAAACTCAACTAATTTTAAAACATCTATTGAAGGCAGTGTCACTCAAGGAACAATATCTGGATAAAGGGGTAGAAAGAAATGGATAATAAAAAATTTATAATTGGAGTTATTTTATTACTATTACTAATGATTGGCGGTACTTATGCCTACTACAAATGGAGTAGTAGTGATAACATGAATGTAAATGTAAAAATAGATGGTGGTACTGTTACTTTTGATGGAGGAACTAATATAACTAGTACTATAATGCCTACTGCTACTAAAGAAGAAGGAATAAAAAAAAGATATTACAGTTAAAGCAAGTAAAGAAGGAGTTACCATAAATCTATACATGGATTTAACTACAATACCTAGTGAATTAAAAAAGAAAAGTCTTTTGAATATGAAATATATTATAATGGTACAACATTAGTTAAAAAAGGCAATTTTGGAGTATACAATTCTAATACAAATACTAGTGGCATAAGCTATGCCACTAGTGGAGTAACTACACTAACATTATTTACTGGAAGAGATGTCAGTACTAGTAATACTGACAAATACACCCTATATTTATGGTTTAATGGTAAAGATTACACTAATCCAAATACTATGCAAAGTAAAAAAATTATCATTTGACTTATATGCAACAGGTGAGAATGTTGTATTAGCGGGTAACTAAAGTTACCTGCTAATTTTTAATATATAAAAAAAATTCTTAAGCTTTATGCTTAAGAATTATTTATTATAAGTGGTGTCCTGGTGGAGATTTGAACTCCAGACCGATCGCTTAGAAGGCGATTGCTCTATCCAGCTGAGCTACCAAGACATCAGACAATATAAATTGTACAACATTAGTTTAAAAAAAATCAACCCTTTTTATAAAAAAAAATTGCTTTTTTCGAATTTTTTTTCGATATAATCTACTTAAGAGAGGTAAAAAAAATGAAAAAAGTAATATATCTATTATACTTTATATTATTAATGATATTATATCATTTTACTAGAAATACTAATATGTTTCTATTGACAATAAGTTTTAGCTTGTTATTATTATTTAATAGTATCTTTTAGCACTATGAATATTAAAAATAAAATACAAGAATATTATGATAATAAATATTATTATTCTAATAAAAAGATATTAAAAAGGTAGCATTATATTTATAGGTATTATTACTATTATATTAATGCTTATAAGTTATTTAATAGGTTTATTAATAAATATCAAAGGAATAACATTAGTAAATATATCTATGTGTATATATATTTTACTAATAATATTATAAAATTAGAAAGCGAATACTTTAGCATAGGAAAATACAAAAAAACTAGGTAATAACTTAATAAACGTATATAAAATAACAAATATTATCTTAACTATAATTACAATTATAATACTATATAAAGTATTAAATTTAGATAACTATATTAATATAAGTATTTTATATTTAATAAGTTTACTTCCATTTATTATTTTTAATTTATTATTTTACTTCATAATTTTTAAAAAAATAATAAAAGTAGTAAAAAAAGAGAAGAAAAATAAAATTAATTATATAAAAGTAATTAAAAAAAAAAAGTATTATTACTAATAAAATCAAAGTATTATATAGTATTATAACTAGTTCTTATTTCTATACTTCAATTATAATGTTATACTTTTTATTAATAAATAAATATAATTATACCTATGATGTAGTAGGTACTTATATCACTAATACTTATTTATATGGATTAATTATTATCTATTTCATTTATTTATTTATTAAAAATAACTATATAGATAAATTTAATATGTTACTAGATAAAATAAAAAATAAAGAAGATTATAACATTTATAATTTTATCAATAAAATAACAAATGTTACATTATCTATTACAATATTATTAATAATTATATCTAAACCATTAAATAATATAATATTTAATAATGAAATAAATATTATTTTAAATGTTAGTTATATATTATTCTTCTATATATTATATAGTATAATAATAAAAATAAGTATGATATGTAATAAAAAGTAAAAATATATTTATTACATTATTAATAGGATTAATAATAAGTATAATAACAAATATTCCTATTATAAATTCATCATATCGTATGGGATATGATATGGCAAGTGGTTCACTTATATCGATAATATTAGGCTTTATAATAAGTACAATAATAGGAATAATATTAATAAATAAAAAATTAAAACTATCATTAATAAATAACTTTAATGATATATTAAATATAATATATGAAAATATAATATATTCATTAATATTAATATTATTTACCTTTATAATAAAAAAATTGTGAATGTAACAAGTATAACTAAAAGTATATTAGTAATAATATTCTATATATTTATAACCATAATATTTTATATAATTAAGAGAAAAAAATAATAAACAAAAAGGGTGCAATAATATTGCACTTTTTTACTAATTATGATATCATTATTTTAGTATGATAGTGAGGAATGTATATGAAAAAAAAATAAAAGATAAAAAGTAAAATGTATATGATACTTGGAATAAGCTTTTTTTAGTATTAGCAGTACTAGGCAAGTGCTTACGCTTATTATAAATATGTAATAGCTACGATTAACGTAGATACTATAACTAGAGGATTAGATTATTATATTAATTATACTAAAGGAACAAATATAACATCTGCGGCATTAAATCCAGGTTCTGATTATACTAGTGGTAATAATCTAAGTGTTACACTATATAAAAAAGATAATACTTATACTATTTATGGTCATATATATATAGATATATCTAGTATAAGTGATGGATTAAATAATAGTGGTGCCTTAAAATATACAGTATTAGAAGGAACTACTAAAATAACCAGTGGTCAATTAACAGGAACTACTTCTGGTGATACAGTTCCATTAGCAGTAAATATCCCATTAAAAACAACATCAACAAAATATACAGTATATTTGTGGCTTGATGAAAATGCAGAAGATTATATGTATGCAGAAAATACTTCGATAAGTGCAATTATAAGATGTGAAGCTTCAATGAAACCAATAAGTGCAAATCCTTATGGAACAACAGGAGATTATTTTTATAAAATATATAGTCCTAACACAAAAAAGTAATTAATAATGGAATAACATATAACTATGACACAACAAATAGTCTAATGCAAGACATTGGAGGAAACCTAAGATATTATGGAGCATCACCAAATAATTATATATACTTTAATTGTTCAGATTACTCTAATCAATCTTCATCTACATGTGAAACATGGCGAATAATTGGAGTCTTTAATAATAAAATAAAACTAATAAGAGGAAGTCAAATAGGAACATATTCATTGGACAATAAAAATGAATCAACTGGAGCAGAAACAGGTGGTGGTAAAAAAATGACTGGACAGATGCCAGACTAATGAAATTATTAAATCCAGGCTATGAATCTGAAACTACTGGAGGTAGCCTATATTATAATGCAAAGAGTGGTAACTGCTATGCAGGGGAGGATAATGCTACAATAACATGTGATTTTACTTCAACAGGAATAAAAAATGATATAACAAGAAACTTAAATATCTGATACAACATATTATCTTGGAGGACATAATAGTAGTTCAGTATATCCAAATGAAATATATGAAAAAAAAAAGAGGAACAGCAGTATATTCCGGAAGACCAACAACATGGCAAAGGCAAGATAGCTTTACCTTATCAAAGTGACTATGGCTATGCTGCAAATTTGGGGAAAATGCCTTGATAAAAAAATCTAGCTAGTTATAATGATGCAACATGTACATCAAATAACTGGATGAAGGCTATAACAGCTTCGAGCAGTGATTGGTTAGTTAACTTCTGATTCCGACAACGCATATGGTGTGTCGTTTATCTCTTCGTTTGGCGATGTCTACTATTACAACTCTTCTACTGTGTATGGGATCACTCCAGTCCTTTATCTGAACCCTGAAATAGGTGTGAAGGGGACAGGTTCAAGTTCAGCTCCATATCAGATCTCTGCGTAAAAATTACTACAAATATAAAAAGAATAAAGAGGTGAAATAGCAATGAAGAATATAAACTAATTATTATGTTGAAGATAAAAAGTAAGTTAATTAGTAATAAAGATGCTTATATAGTAGGGAAAGAAGTTTAGAATTACTGTTTTATCTCATAGACTTGTTAGAATTGAATATAGTGAGAAGGGTCTATTTGAAGATAGACCTACTTCTCTTATAATTAACAGAAGTTTTCCTAAGATAGATTACTTTATTACTGAAAGTGATTCTATGATAGAAATAAATACTGGTGTATTTACTTTTAACTTATGTTAAAGATAGTCCTATTAAATCAGGAATATTATCTAGTAATATTAAGGCTGTCATTAATGGTACTAAGAAGGAATGGCAGATTAATAACCCAGAAGTAAGAAACTTAAGAGGTATTAATTATTCTATTGATAGTGTTAAAGATAAAATTGTTTTAGATAAAGGTTTATATTCTTTAGATGGTTTTTGTCTTTTTAGATGACAGTAGGTCTTTAGTATTAGATGAAAATGATATGTTTATAGAAAGAGATAAAAGATATTAAAGACTTATATTTATTTATGTATGGTAATGATTTTTTGAAGGATGTTTAAATGATTACTTTACTTTAACTGGCTATCCTAGTATGATACCTAGATATGCCCTAGAGCATGGTGGTATAAGAATAATAATTATAATGAAGAAGAGATAAAAGAACTTGTAGATAGATTTAATCATGATAATATACCTATATCCATCTTTATGTTAGGAGATTACTGGCATGATCAAAATAATGGCTATACACCAAGTATTAATTTAAAGAATATAAGTAATTATTTAAATAATTATAATATAAAACTAGGAGTAACTATTAATCCTAAATATGAAATAAAAGAGGGTAGTAATGATTATCGATTGATTAGTAATTATATTAAGACTAATAAATTTAGTTTTATTCCTTTTAGTAATGATAAAATAGGATTATACTTTAATTTATTTATTAATAATTTAGAAAAAGTATGGGTGTAAATATCTTTTAGTATAGATTATAATAACCCCTTAGATAGAATAAACTTATGGAAGTTAGATCATTACCATTATGGTAAGAAAGTAATTAGTAATCAAAGAGGCTTAATACTTACTCGTAATAGTGGTATTGCACCTCATAGATATCCAATTATATGGAGTGGTAAAACGCTAGTTAATTGGACTACTTTAAATTTACTTCCTAGATATAATCTTCAAGGGTATAACATAGGGTATCCTATATAGCTCATCCAATAGGAGGCTATAAAGGCGGTATTGAAGAAGATGAATTATATTTAAGATATATGCAGTTTGCTTGCTTTTCACCAATCTTTCTATTAGCTAGTGAAGGTGGTAAATATTATAAAGAGAGCCATGGAAATGGAGCCCTACTATTGAAAAAAAATATTGAATATTATATGAATTTAAGATATAAATTAATACCATATTTATATAGTGAAGGCTATAATTATCATATTACTGGTCATGGCATAGTAAAACCATTCTATTATGATTATCCAAAATAATAATAGATGAACCTACATATAAAAATCAATACTTCTTTGGTAGAGATTTCTTTGTAGCTCAATTACTGAAAAAAGAACACTATTATAAATAGAGTTATGAAAAAGGTATTCATACCTAATGGTATTTGGTTTGATTTCTTACAAGGTAAAAATTTATTGGTGGCAAAAGTTACAATAACTTCTATCGTGATGAAGATTATCCAGTTTTTGTTAAAGCAGGAGCCATTATTCCTCAAAGTATAAATATTAAAGAAGAAATACCTGCTACTTTAGAAGTACTTGTATATCCACTTAGTGATGGAGAGTATTCACTATATGAAGATGATGGCTTTTAGTAATAATTATAAAATGGACTATATGATAACTAAAGTTTGCTTATCATTATGAAGAAGATAATTATACTTTAAAATTAGTAAAGAAAAAATGGTCAACCTAGTAAGCACTAGGGAAGTTATCTAATAAGATTTAAAAATATAAAAAAACATTACTGAAGTAACAAT
>VOFJ01000989.1_pt1 | contig 21825 bp, 19 predicted proteins | sample 5384081 | NCBI WGS metagenome assembly VOFJ01 (sample SAMN12384729, study PRJNA508395) | human gut metagenome | isolation source: healthy gut I | host: Homo sapiens | reverse complement strand
TCAGTACTTCGTTCAGTTACGTATTGTGCTACTCTTGCGTTTATTCCGGGAAAATGACATTGTCGGAAGAATTGGCGGCGATGAGTTTGTCGTTTTGATGAAAGAGGTTAATTCGATCCGGGATGCGGAGCTGAAGGCGAGCCCTATTGCGTGTTTCGCAGTCTGCATCCGGAAGGATGCCAGATGAGAGTGCATCTGTCCTGCAGTATCGGGCTTGCGGAGGTACCGGAACACGGAGGCTGTTCCTGCTCATGGAGCTGTATCAGAAGGCTTGAATAGCCGGGCGCTTTACGAAGCAAACACAGAGGAAAGAACGCTGGGTGCGTCACAAGGATGGAGAAGATACCGAAGAGAAGAAGGAAAGAGGAAGGCTTTTGAAATGGCGGAAATCGAAAGGCAGGTGCTGGCACAGTGCTTCAAGGAATTGATGCAGGAGAGAGTTTCAGAAAATAATTGTAAAAGGTTTATCACTGACCGGGCGAATGTAAAGCGTCCTACCTTTTTTACGTACTTCCGGGATAAATATGATGGTAGAGTGGATTTTTATGCAGGAGACATGGCAGCCTCGCCAATTCCCTGATTACGGCTTAGGGTATATCCGGGAAGGGTTTAACATGCTGATCAACTTTCGGAAAAAGGACAACGCTATTACCGAAAACTAACATTGAGGACTTCGAAATTACTTTTCAAGGAGATTTTATCCGCTGCATCCGTCAGGAGGAGTTGAACAGGCGCTGCGGGAAAATGCATTTCATCCGTCTCATCATCTGCTGGAGGCGTGGGCGATCTCAGAACTTTGCGCATTTTTGGTTCGTGACAGAAAAGTGGCTGAAATTATGCCGAGGTAAAGTGCACTGGAGGTGATGGAGGTATACGAGATCTGTTCTCCGATTCCATGGAGAAAAGCTTCTCGGACATAAGGTAGAAGGATAGATGAGACAAATCATGGAGACATGTTTCGAAATTTGACAAATGAAAATGTATGTCAGAAAAAACAGACGGCAGAAAAAGATTGAATCTTTCAAAGATTTGATCTTTTTTTTATATTAAAACAACAAGAGGGGGCGGTGAAGATCGGAAGCGTTTGTATGATCTGTCTTGTGGCAGGGGTTGCCCTGTCTGTGTTTGAATGTCCTTCCAGATCAGGAGCGACTCAAGACAATATGGGAGAAAAAGCCTTGCGCATAGCAGCTGTATTCCGGAATCAGCTGCTGGCGCTGCTTAGGCGGAACCCTGGCAGCAAGAGCTGATTCGAAATGCCGGATCCGGATCTGTCACTCGAACGGCTGTGGCGGACACGTTTGCTGGTAGCCCTGCTGCTGTTTATTCTGTATGCGGACGGCGATCTGTGGGAAAGGATTTGAAGAACGAAGAGAGCAGAGCCTAAAATGGCGTAGTCGCAAAGTATGCGGCGCGGGCCAGGCTGCATATGCTGCTGATCGGCTTTTGCGGCGTGGTATATCAACCAAGCGGAAGCCTATGGCAGATAGTCAGCATCTGGATTCCCTGCGTTTCTGGCAGCGGTCGGCGACTTTGGCTTACGGCTACTAATTGTGGGACAAAATGGCGCCGACAGCTTCGCAGGCGGTCTGCTTTGCTGGCTGTTCAGACGATCCCGCAAGGTATCATAGCCGGGCGGCATTATAACATGAGTAAAAGAGGAGACGAGGAGGGCTTACAAATGAGTACAGTACATAAGATGGAACGCACTGGTAGGAAGGGATCGACGAATTCTGCATTATGTGAATAAAGATCCGGAAGACCGGAAAAACTTTAAAATGCTGGTCGATAATACGCAGAAGGTGGCCGGACCGATGTTTTCAAGGACAAAACTTCTGACGCTGCGTGCGGTAGATGATTTCTGGTGAAAACGGAAAATGGTATCGGTACGTGAACCGGCTTCTGAATGAAGTAAATCGCATGTGCTGAAAATGACAGCCTTAAATCTTGGCTTTTGAAGCCGCTTATTTTGGGACAAGACGATCCGTGAGAAACGGAAAAGAGCTGCAGTGCCGGTGCCGTGGCTGATTCTACGTGGATCCAGTGCTGTAACATGCATGCCAGCTGCTGAGCTGCCGAGGCTACGAGGCATAAAAGCTGAATCTTTCCTATGAGAAACTTTCTGATATCATAAGCCAGGGAAAAGAGCTGGGAACCTACTTCTACATGTTCACCGGCGGCGAACCGCTTGTGCGCAAAAAAGACATCCTGCGTCTGGCAGAAGAGCATCATGACTGTGAATTCCACTGCTTTACCAATGGAACCCTGATCGACGAGGAGTTCTGTGAGGCGGTTCAGAAGCTCGGCAATATCTCCTTCTCCCTGTCTCTGGAAGGCTTCGAGGAGGTCAACGACGGACGCCGCGGCGAGGGTATTTTTCGATAAAGTTCTGGCAGCCATGGATCTGATGAAAAAACACGGTCTGCTTTTTGGTACTTCCATCTGCTACACAAGAGCAAACCTCGAGACCGTTACAAGTGACGAGTTCCTGGATCTTTTGATCGAGCACGGATGCCGTTACAGCTGGTATTTCCACTTCATGCCGGTCGGCATGGACGCTGCACCGGAGCTGATGCCGACGGTTGAGCAGAGAAAATATATCTATCACAGACTGCGTGAGATCCGTTCCGATAAGAGGGCGACAAACAGATCTTTTGTTATGGACTTTCAGAACGACGGTGAGTTCGCCGGCGGCTGTATCGCAGGAGGAAGAAAACTTACATGCACATCAATGCAAACGGCGATGTGGAGCCCGTGCGTGTTCATTCACTATTCCGGTGCAAAATATTCACGAGGTATCTCTTTTAAATGCGCTGCGTCAGCCGCTCTTTATGGCATACCGGGACGGTCCAGCCGTTTAATGACAACCAGCTGCGGCCGTGCCCGATGCTTGAAACCAGGCTGCTGCGTGAGATGGTACATAAGACCAGTGCAAAGTCGACAGATCTGCAGTCGCCGGAGGCGTCGACCATCTCTGTGATAAATGTAGGATTATGCGGAAAACTGGGCCGAGAAAAGGCAGAAGATCTGGGAGAGAATCCGCATCACGTAAAGGCTTCCATAATTATAAATCAACTTATCAGGATTGAACCGGGAACCGCTGAAGCTGGGCGGCCGACAGAATCCGCTGATCAGGCAGGAGAAGCATCAGAAAATGTGGCACAGAAGTGTGCGGTCCATTTTCCTCTGTTCTTTCGTTTTCCTGGTTTGCTACACTGTGGACAGCAAAAGGAATGCAGGAACGAAAAAACAGCAATTACAGGAGGAAGAGCATGGAAAAAGGCATATATATTTCTGGCAGATGGATTTGAGGATCGAGGGGCTGACCGTTGTGGATATCCTGCGGCGTGCCGGTGTGGAAATTCAGATGGTTTTGGATTATGGGACGCAAAGAACTGACCGGCAGTCACGGGATTCCGGTCTGTTTGCAGATGCAGTGTTTGAAGGGTGGATTTTTCAGACGGTACGCTGTTCGTCGCTTCCGGGCGGTATGCCGGGGACAAAGCGTCTGGCGGCGCACGGGGGGCTGGCAGCACTTTCTGAAAAGAAAAAAAAATGCAGAAGGGAAACGGCTGGCTGCGATCTGTGTGCGGCTCCGAGGTGTGCTTGGCGGACTCGGTCTGCTTGAAGGCAAGGCGTGCGGCCTGCTATCCGGGGCTTTGAGGAGGCGCTTACGGGACTGCAGAGGTGTCATTTGATCCGGTCGTTGTATGCGGCAATGTCGACCACCACACGGCATGGGTACCGCAATTCCGTTCGCACTGGCACAGAGCAGCTTGCGGAAAGAAAAGGCAGATGCGCTGGCAAGGGCAGTGGTATGGGGTATAACGCCGGAAAACGTAAAAAACACTGGCGTTTTTAGATATTGTTATGCTATACTATCTCAATGGGCTGCATAGCTGTGGGGGCAGTTTTGTGAAGTGAGGATCGGACCGGCTGTTTTTTTGGCAGGGCTGATCTGCGGTGAAAGCTGCGGCTATGGACAAGAAGCAAAGCGGATTACCGGTCCCGACTTGAGTTAAAGGAGGAACAGACACAATGAGTGTACAGGTGGAAAAACTGGAAAAAAATATGGCAAAGCTGAGCGATCCAGTATCTGCAGAAGAGTTCGATGCAGCGATTGAGCAGAGAAGCATCAGAAGGATAAGAAGAAGTCTCCCTTCCGAGGGCTTCCGTAAGGGCAAGGCTCAAAAAGATGATCGAGAAGATGTACGGCACAGGCGTATTCTATGAGGATGCAAGCGAATATCGTGATCCGAGGAGGCATACAGCGAGGCTGCAAAAAGGAGTGCAGTGAGGGAGATGAGGATTTTCTCGGCCCGGAGAATCAGTGGCGACACAGATCAGACGCAGGTCAATGGTTTGCATCTTTACCTAAGGTAGCATTAAAGCCGGCTGTTACGCTTGAGAAGTGATTACAAGGGCGTAGAAGTAAAAAGACTCCGGTTAAGGGTTTCCGAGGAGGAAGTGGACCGGAGTCGATAAGGGCGCGAGAATAACTCCAGAACTATCGATGTGGAATGACAGAGCAGTGGAGGGGGCGACATGATCAAGCTCAACTTCGAGGGGCACTTCGTTGACGGTACGCCTCCGTTCGGGCAGCGGAAAGGCTGAGGATTCTTCTCGACGATCGGCTCCGGCAGCGGCATCAGGCTTTGAAGATCAGCTGATCGGTAAAAGATCGGTGAAGAAGTAGAAATAAATGTTACCTTCCGGAGGGTATCATGCAGCAAGAGCTCAAGGAGGGCAAAACCGGCGGTATTCAAGTGCACGGTAAATGAGATCAAAGGTAAAGGGAGCTTCGGAAGCAGACGATGAGTTTGCAAAGGATGTATCGAGTTCGATACACTGGCTGAGTACAAGGATGATATCCGTGCAAAGCTGCTGGAGAAAGACGGCTGACGCGAAGCGTGAGGAAGCAGAACAACCCTCTGCCACAACTGCATCTGCTCCTGCTTTCCATCCCTTTTTTTTGCCATTTACAACAGATGCAATAACCGGAATGACCCGGGCATATCCTTTTCTTTCCAAAGCGTCATATATTGTTCGGATTTCCCGTTGTAACAACCGGCACACGTTCCCGCGCCACTGTCCGCGCTGGCACCATCTGCGTGAGGGGCTCATCAGCATGATATTGACACCAAAGGGTTGTCCGTCCGTTTTCTGACCTCTCCTGGATGCTGCTGCAGCCATTCTGCCGGTGCATTGCGCTGCTCGATCTGTTTGATCCTCCGCCAGAGCACGATTACCGCTGCAAGATGATAATCCGCCACCGGAGCCATTCCGCAATGGGTTATGCGTTTCGTCGCAATCGGGCTGCCGTATGGGTTGCCGCTTCTGCATGACGGCCCGGCAGGGATTTGCACATAACCTGACTTCGGGGGAGATACTGAACCAGATTCGGACGATTCCCGAGAGCGGAAAGCTGACGAACGTCGTCTATATGGGGATGGGCGAACCGCTCGATAATCTGGAAAGCGTGCTGAACTCGATCGAGATACTGACCGCTCCGTGGGGTTACGGTTGGAGCCCTTCGCGGATTACGCTTTCGACGATCGGCGTAATCCCGGCCATGCGCGAATTCCTGAACCGGAGCGCCGCACACCTGGCGGTGAGCCTGCATGATCCGATCCCGTCCGAACGGTTGGCGATGATGCCGGTCGAAGGAAAATATCCGATCGGGCAGGTGGTGGCCGAGCTCAAACGGCATGATTTTTCACACCAACGGCGCGTTAGTTTCGAATATATCGTTTTTGCCGGGATCAACGACTCCCCGGCGCATGTTACGGCTCTCGTGCGGTTGCTGTCCGGGTTGAAGTGCCGCATCAACCTGATTCGTTTCCATGCTATTCCCGATGCCCCGATGCAGGGTGCCGACGAGGCGACGATGATCCGTATGCGCGATGCGCTGGCCCGTAAAGGGATCATCACGACCATCCGCGCGTCGCGGGGCGAAGATATCCAGGCGGCTTGCGGCCTGCTGTCGACACGGGAACAGGAGAAACAGGCAGAATAGGTATAATAGTTGTACGGCTGAAACGTTATATAAATATCTTTAAAACCGAAAAATGATGAAAAAGTTTTTGATGGTGGCACTGTTTGCGCTGATGGGGCGACAGTGCTCAAGGCACAGAATAACGGAGTGAAGTTTATCGAGGATAAGTCGCTGTCCGACGTCCTGGCCCAGGCGGGCAAGGCGAACAAATATGCATTCGTAGATGTTTATGCGACTTGGTGCGGCCCGTGTAAATACATGACGTCACAGGTGTTTCCGCAGGCTGCGGCGGGCGACTATTTCAACAAAACATTCGTCAATGCGAAGTACGATGCCGAAAAGGGCGAGGGTGTAACGGTGGCTAAGACCTACCGGGTGACCGCTTATCCCACCTTCCTGATCCTGAACAGCAAGGGCGAAGAGGTCGGACGCCTTCTTGGCGGGGCCAAGACACCGGAAGATTTTATCGCCCGGGTCAAAGCGGAACTCGAAAATATCGGGAAGTAAACGGGATACCGCTATCGCGGCGGTCATAGCACCGTATCTCTGTTTCCGTCGAGCTTTATCGATAACTGACGGTATTATTGACAAAGGGTTGCTCCATTCATGGGCAACCCTTTAATTTATGGCGGATTTGTATAGTCGTCCGTCTATATAATATTTGCTATAATTCCTGATAATGATGTTTTCTTTGGTCGGGATGAGCGGGTCCTGTGTGCAGAAAGCGGCAGCATGCGAGAAAGGTGGTATGCAAATCTAAAATACCCCGGCCGATGCAGGTTGTACTCCCGTTTGCAGGGGTTACACCAGGTCGATGCCGGCGGCACGGCATTCCGTACGCATCGTTTCGGGCCAGATGCTGCTCTGGATTTCACCGATGTGGGCCTTGCGCAGCAGGTACATGCACAGGCGGGATTGGCCGATACCGCCGCCGATCGAGAGCGGCAGTTCGCCTGCTAGCAGTTTGCTGTGAAAATACAGTCCGCTTTTGTACTCTTGTCCGCGCAGTGATAACTGGCGCCGCAGTGCCGTTTCATCAACGCGGATACCCATGCTCGATATCTCGAAGGCATTGCCGAGTACCGGATTCCACAGTAACAGGTCTCCGTTCAGGCCGTTATAGCCTTCCTCGTTCGGAGTGCTCCAGTCGTCGTAGTCGGCTGCCCGGCCGTCGTGCGGTTCGCCGTTCGACAGTTCGCTGCCGATTCCGATTACGAATACCGCACCGTATTCCTTCGCAATGGCATTTTCACGCTCTTTCGGGCTCAGGTCCGGATGTAGGTCGAGTAATTGCTGCGAGTGGATGAAATGAATCTCTTCGGGCAGGAAAGGTTCGATCTGCGGAAATTCGACGTAGAGTTTGTTCTCGGTTACCTTGATCGCCTCGTAAATGCGGCGCACGGTTTTTTTCAGGAACTCCACGTTGCGGTCTTCCGGGGTAATCACCTTCTCCCAGTCCCATTGGTCTACATAGAGCGAGTGGATGTTGTCCAGCTCCTCGTCCGGGCGCAGCGCGTTCATATCCGTGTAGATTCCCCGGCCCGGCTTGATATTCATCTCTCCGAGCTTGAGGCGTTTCCATTTGGCCAGCGAGTGCACTACTTCCGCACGGCGCTCGTCCATGTCCTTGATCGGGAATGCAACGGGCCGTTCGATACCGTTCAGGTCGTCGTTGATGCCGGTCCCGGTGAGCACGACCATCGGCGCCGTCACGCGCAGCAGCGCCAGTTGGGCTGACAGGTTTTCCTGGAACATGTCCTTGACGTGCTTGATCGCTTTTTCGGTATTTTCCGTGCTGCCGAGCAGGTTGCGGTATCCGGCGGGTTTTATTAGTGTCATTTCGATGTTGTTTGTGCGATGCGGAAACGGTGTTGCCGGCTGATATCTCTCCGGCGGATCCTTCCGGGGAAACGGAGGAAAAGTATGGCTCGGAATTCCAGGGCGGTGCGGTAAATCCGGAGACGACTCGAAAGAGTCGTCTCCGGGGATGTTATTTAACCGTAATCAGGAAGTAGTTTTTCTTGCCTTTTTGTACCAGCAGGTATTTCCCCGAGAGCAGGTTGCCGCTTGTTACGACAGCATCGGTGGAGGTCACTTTTTCTTTGTTCAGCGAAACACCGCCGCCCTGAATCAGTTTGCGGGCCTCGCCTTTCGACGGGAAGATCGCAGCCTGCTCGGTGCAGAGGTTGATAAAGCCGATACCTTCGGCGAGTGCCGCTGCGGGAACTTCGAATTGGGGAACGCCCTCGAAAACCTGGAGGAAAGTCTGCTCGTCGATCTTGCGCAAAGCGTCGGCGGTCGCGTTTCCAAAGAGGATGCCCGATGCTTCGACGGCCTTGTCGTACTCCTCCTCGGAGTGAATCATGCAGGTAATCTCTTTGGCGAGCCGCTTCTGCAATTCGCGCAGGTGCGGCGCTTCGCGGTGTGCGGCGATCAGCGAGTCGATCGTCTCTTTGTCGAGCATCGTGAAGATTTTGATGTAGCGCTCGGCGTCTTCGTCGCTGACATTGAGCCAGAACTGGTAGAATTTGTAGGGAGACGTATAGCGCGGATCGAGCCAGACGTTGCCCGATTCGGTTTTACCGAATTTGGTGCCGTCGGCTTTTTTGATCAACGGGCAGGTAAGGCCGAACGCTTCGCCGCCGGTCTTGCGGCGGATCAACTCCGTACCGGTGGTGATGTTGCCCCACTGGTCTGAACCGCCCATTTGCAGCTTGCAGTTTTTGTGCTGGTAGAGGTGCAGGAAGTCTGTGCCTTGCACGAGTTGGTAGGTGAACTCGGTGAACGACATGCCGTCGCCTTCGCCGTTGAAGCGCTTCTTGACGGAGTCTTTCGCCATCATGTAGTTGACGGTGATGCATTTGCCGATGTCCCGGATGAATTCGAGGAACGTAAAATTTTTCATCCAGTCGTAGTTGTTGACCATCTCCGCGGCATTCGGGGCTTCCGAAGAGAAATCCACCAGGCGGCTCAGCTGCTTCTTGATTCCTTCCTGGTTGCGGTGCAGCGTTTCTTCGTCTAGCAGGTTGCGCTCGAGCGATTTGCCCGACGGATCGCCGATCATACCCGTGGCGCCGCCGACCAGGAAGATCGGTTTGTGTCCGCAGCGCTGGAAGTGCTTCAGGATCATGATGCTGACCAGATGGCCGATGTGCAGCGAGTCGGCTGTCGGGTCGATGCCCACATAGGCGGTTGTCATCTCTTTGGCGAGTTGCTCTTCGGTTCCGGGCATCATATCGTGCAACATGCCCCTCCACTTGAGTTCTTCTACAAAATTCATCGAATGGTTCGGTTGGTTATGGTTGGCGCAGGAGCGATTTTGGTCCGGCGCACATCAATTCGCACAAAAATAGTCAAATTCCGCCAAACGGCGGTGATTTTACAAAATTCAGCGACTACGAAAGTGCTGCCGCCGATATAGATCATGTCTTCCGCTCGGGCTAATTCGCGAGCGCGGGCGACTGCGGCGGTTACTGTCGGTGCTGTTTCGCCCTGGAGTCCGTATTCGGCTGCCCGGCGGGCGAGGATGTTCTCATCGAGCGCCCGTTCGATTCCGGCCCGGGTAAAGATATAGTGCGCTTCTTTGGGTAGCAACGGCAGAACTTTGGACAGATCTTTATCGGCGACGAATCCCAACACCATATACAGCTTGTGGAACTGTTGCCGGGCGATCTGTGCCGCAATTTCACGCAATCCGCCTTCATTGTGGCCGGTATCGCATACGGTGAGCGGTGCATGGCCGACGATTTGCCAGCGCCCCAGCAGGCCGGTCGAAGCCGCGGCCGAGGCCATCCCTTTCTGCACGGCCTCGCGCGGAATCTGCAGGCCGCCCGAGCCGTTGAGGACATCGAGTACCGTAAGGGCCGTGAGGATATTCTTACGCTGGTAGTCTCCCAGCAGGTCGGTGCAGAGCGTAAATGTTTCACCGTCGAGCAGGTTCTCGATGGTGAATGGCTGTAGGGCACGGGGTGTCGCAGCAACTTGTCCGCAGGAGTCCTGCGGGAGCGTCTTGCCGGTCGCAAGTGTCTTCGGGCTCCCGGTTATGGGCATCATCTCTCCATTGTCCGCTTGATTTACAATATGGTAGGTTTGATCGGCGAACAGGATCGGTGCACTGCACTCCTTGGCGCGGGCGATGAACGTGAGCTGGCTTTCGATCTGGCTCTCACCGATCACTACCGGAGTCATCTCCTTGATGATTCCGGCCTTTTCACCGGCTATTTTTTCGAGCGTGTCGCCGAGGAATTGCGCATGATCCCAGCTGATATTCGTGATGACGCTGACCAGCGGGCGGATAACGTTCGTCGAGTCGAGCCGTCCGCCCATACCCACTTCGATCACCGCAATGTCTACCCTTTCCCGGGCGAAATGGTCGAATGCGATAGCGGTCGTAATCTCGAAAAATGACGGCCGGATCCGGTCGATCGCTTCGCGGTGGCTGCTGACGAATGCCACCACCGCTTCTTCGGAGATCATCTCTCCGTTGACGCGAATGCGCTCGCGGAAATCTTTCAGGTGCGGCGACGTGAATAATCCCGTACGGTATCCGGCGGCTTGCAGGACGGCGGCAGTCATGTGCGAGACGGAGCCTTTGCCGTTTGTGCCTGCGACATGGACGCTCCGGAAACGGCGGTGCGGTTCGCCCAGCTCTTTTTCGAGTTCGGTGATGTTGCCGAACCCGGGTTTGTAGGCGTTGCCGCCGATGTGCTGGAAAACGGGAAGCGAATGGTAGAGGAAATGGAGTGTTTCAGCGTAAGTCATTGTTCGGGTAAATCGGGTTTGCAACGCAATTGCGCGGAATAGCGCTGTCGTGTTTATTGATCGGGTAGATGATTGCGGTTAATTCCGCAAGGCTTGCTTCTGTCCGGCAGATTTCAATCGTTCAGGTGGCTGCGTTTGCGTACCCGGTAGGCCATGAAATAGAGCAGCCCGAGCGCAAAAACGTACCACGAGATGCGGCCGATCACGTCGCCGTAGCGGGTGTAAAAAGTCATCCGGTCGTGAAGGCCTACCTGCGAAGTGAGTGCGCCCCGCACATCCCACCCGAGCGTTTCACCTACATCGCCGCGGGCATTGATAAAACCCGAAATGCCCGTGTTCGCACTGCGGGCGATACTGCGGCGCGTTTCGATCGCCCGCAGGCGCGCATATGAGAAGTGTTGCCGGTAGCCCGGCGTGTCGCCCCACCAGCCGTCGTTGGTGATGACGAACATCAACTGGGCGCCGTTGCGGATGAATTCGGTGAAATACTCGCCGTAGATGGATTCGTAGCAGATGGCCACACCGAAACGGGTGCCCTGCGGAGAGGTAAATACTTTGCGCACCGAATCGACACCATGCTGTCCGGTGATGCCGCCCAGATCGACGGTCAGGAAGTCGAGGTGTTTGAAGATGTTGTAATAGGGCATCTTCTCCACGCCCGCTACAAGTTGCGATTTGTGGTGGATGCCGATACTCCGGCTCGTGTCGATGGCTAACGCACTGTTGTAGATGTCATACCAGATTTTACCGTCGGTACGGGCAGTGTGGGATGCATGCCACTGATCGGGATATTGCTGGTAAGTGGCTGCTCCGCAAATGACCGTTGCACCGGCATATTTCGATGCGAGAAGATTTTTGATAGATTGGACTGGTTGTGCAAGAGGCAGCATCATTTCCCAGAGATCGTTAATTTCACCGATAGATGTTTCGGGAGCTACAATGAAGCTGACGTTTTTTGGGGCTTGAGCCATCAAATCAAGCATAATAGCGGTCTGTTCCTTTTCGCTTGTAGAGAATTTTACAAGGTAAGGATCGAAATTGGGTTGGATGACTTCGACCGAAACCTTTTGGTCTGGTTCTTCGCAGCTGTAATAGATTCCCAGCGATACGATGACAGGCAAGAGCACGGCTACAGCGGGTGCGATCCAGCTTTGGAGATGGCGGCGCTGTTTCCATGCCTCGAAAACCAGCAGGTTACAGATCAATACCCAGAGCGAGCCGCCCAAAACGCCGGTGTATTCGTACCATTGCACCAGCTTTACGTCATGTGCGAATCCGTTGCCGAGCGTCAGCCACGGGAAGGAGATTTCACCGCAGATATAGAGGTATTCGTATGAAATCCAGCCGACGACCAGTAATGTGTAGGCCAATGCGCGGGGGGCGCGGCGCCAGACCGCGTGATAGATCATGAATGCCGTGAGGTTCAGTGCCGTGCCGAAAACAACGGCCAATACGGCTCCGATAACGGCGGCTTCACCTACCCACCATGTGGTCGCTCCCCACCACAGGGCGAAGGTCAGTGTGAGGTAAGGCCACAGGCGTGGAGTTCGGCTTAAGGGTTTCACCCGGCTGTTTGTCCTGCGGCCGGCAGCCGGGGCGGAAGCTTCAGCGGCTTTTGTACTCTTCTTCTTGCCTTTTTCCTTCTTGGGATCCTGTCCGGTTCCGGATACCTGGACGGTTTGTCCTGCGTCGGCATCGGCAAGCTCCTGTTGCAGGATCAGCAGCGGCACGAAAGCGACGAGCAGTGTGAGGGCCGGGGCGCCGAGCCATGGAAGCGCGAGCAGAACTGCGCTGCAAAGGGCATATAGTATCCGTTTTGTCATTTTTACGCTTTCCTTTTCGGCAAAGATAGATTATATTTACTATTTTTGTGCTGCATGACGGGAGGCCGGGAGCCGATCCCGTTACTCTTTTTCTGTCGGTATGGAGTTTATAGCACTGTTGAAGGGTATTGTCATCGGGCTGGTCGCATCGATTCCGCTGGGACCTATCGGCGTGATGTGTATCCAGCGTACGCTGAGCAAAAGCCACCGTTCGGGGTTCATCTCCGGGCTGGGGGCCGCCACGGCCGACTCGCTCTTCGCCACTGTAGCGCTCTTTTCGCTGACTGTGGTGATGTCTTTCATCGAAAATTATATTGCGATTATCAAGGCATTGGGCGGCATCTCGGTGATCATCGTCGGCATGGCGATTTTCCTGAAAAACCCCGCTGTGCAGATTCGCCGTAACCGGGCCGGTAAGGGAAGTCTTTGGAGCGATTACCTTTCCCTGTTTTTCATCACGTTGGCCAATCCCGCGTTTATCCTGATTTTCGTTGCTCTGTTTGCCGCATGGGGGATCAGTTACGACGGTATCGGTTTCACTGACGGCATGATTATGATCCTTGGCGTGTTGGGCGGTGCGTCGCTGTGGTGGTTTACACTGACTTTCTGCGTCAGCCTGCTGCGCAAGAAATTCCGTCCGCGTCACCTGTTGTGGATCAACCGCGTCACGGGGGCTGTGATCGTCGTGCTCGGTGCGGTGGCTATTCTCTCTATTTTTATACAAATACAAGTTCCCGTACATGGAGTCCTTCCCCCCCAATAAAAAGAAAATCATAATCGCGGTCGACGGATTCTCGTCGTGCGGAAAGAGTACGTTTGCCCGTGAAGTAGCCGCACGTATCGGCTATATCTTTATCGATACCGGTGCGATGTACCGGGCCGTCACTCTGTTGGGGCTTCGCCGCGGTGCGATCGGTCCGGACGGAGTGGATGAAAAAGCATTGACAGACTTGTTGTCCGAAGCCGATATATCGTTCCGTTTCAATCCGGGGCGGGGAGCCAGCGATATTTACCTGGACGGTGAGAATGTCGAAAGCCGGATTCGCGGCATCGAGGTAAGCAATAGCGTCAGCCGTGTCAGCAGCATCGGCGCCGTACGCGAGAAGCTCGTGCATCTGCAACAGCAGATGGGGAAGCAAAAGGGTGTCGTGATGGATGGCCGCGATATCGGGACAGTGGTATTTCCAAATGCCGAACTGAAAATTTTTATGACAGCCGATCCGGCGATCCGTGCCCAGCGCCGTTATGCCGAACTGACGGGCAAAGGTGAGCGCAGGTCACGCTTGAAGAGGTGATGCAGAACCTGCTCGAACGCGATCATGCCGACCAGACGCGCGCGATCAGTCCGTTGCGCAAGGCAGATGATGCTATTGTCTTGGACAACAGTTTTATGACGATCGGAGAAGAGCTCGAATGGGCACTGGAGCTGATCGGTAAGCTGACTGCCTGATTTTACTCCGGTGGTGCAGACCGCATCTGTCGGAAGTTTGCCTTTGTCCGGAAGTTTGTCCGGATTCAGGTGGGCAAATCGTGTTGCATATTTTCCCAAATCAATGAAATGAAAATCGAGATCGACGATAAATCGGGCTTCTGCTTCGGTGTGGTGAAAGCGATCACCAAGGCCGAAGAGTCGCTTGCCAGCGGGGAGAAAGTTTATTCGCTCGGCGATATCGTGCACAACCGGGTCGAGGTGCAACGCCTCGAATCCCTGGGGCTTGAGACGGTATCGCATGCCGATTTCCCGCAGCTCATCGGCCGGACCGTGTTGATCCGTGCGCACGGGGAACCGCCTTCGACCTATGAACTGGCACAGCGGCACCGGCTCAAAGTGATCGATGCGACCTGTCCCGTGGTCGCACATTTGCAGAAAGTCGTAGTCGAGGCACACCGCAAGATGCAGGAGTGTGGCGGGCAGGTCGTGATCCTCGGCAAACGGGGCCACGCCGAAGTGGTGGGTTTGACCGGTCAGGTGGCCGGCGATACGCTGGTGGTCGAACGGTTGGAAGACCTCGATACGGTCGATTTCAGCCGACCGGTTTACCTGCTTTCGCAGACGACACAGAGCCTCGAACTGTTCGACCGGATGAAAGAGGAGATTCTCCGGCGTGCGGCCGATCCTGCGAAAATAACCGTGCACGATACCATCTGCCGCCAGGTGTCGAACCGTAATCCTCACCTTCAGGAGTTCGTACGCCGGTTCGATGTGGTCATCTTTGTCTGCGGCAGGAAAAGTTCGAACGGAAAAGTGCTTTACCAGACCTGTCTTGCACACAATCCGCGCAGCTATACTGTCGAGGATGAGACCGAATTACAACCCGCATGGTTCGACAATTGCCGGTCGGTCGGCATCTGCGGTGCGACCTCTACCCCGAAATGGCTGATGCAACGTGTCGCCGAAAACATTGCACGACTGACCGGATCGCTTACTGAATAACCTGTCTGCTTTAAAGGTGTGTCAAAGTGCTCTTTCAGTGTTTGCAACCAAAACTATGAAATCCGGGAATTTTCTCCGTTCCCGTTATTTTGTTTTTGCCGGGCGGTATCTTCTTACAGCTCGTTTTTTTTAGATAGATCATGTCCTTAAGCGTGATTCCCTCTTCGACGATCGAATGGTGGTAATGGTCGGTGAAAAAATCCGGTATACGGTGCGAGCGGACGAATCCGCACGATTCGTAAAAGGAGAGTGTGCCGGGCGTTTCGCCCGTACCGACGAGCATGGTCCGGTAGTGTCCTCGGTAGTATTGCGAGATGTGGCGTATCAGTGCCCGTGCGTATCCCTGTCTCTGGTATGCGGGCAGTGTGGCGAGGTTCTTCAATTCGCAGGTATCGGATGTCTCTTCGGTTACCACGCAGACGCTTTGAGACCGCCGTCGTACAGTGCGAACAGTTCGCCCCGGTCAAGGTAAAGGTCGATCATGTTCTCCTCGTTCGTCGGCCAGCAGTAGTAGTTCCAGAAAATCTTTTTTCCGTTCGCGGATAATCCTGATCTCGTGGGGCATTGGGGCATGTTTTTCTTTGTAAGGTCGGCAATTGTTTCGTGGGGCAAGATCCCCTTTCGTACAAGGTTACTTGCGCAAGGTAATAAAAAGAGCCGTCCTCTAAGACGGCTCTTTTTATTAAGTACAGGAACTTATCCCAGGTAGGATTTCAGCAGTTTGCTGCGTGTGCTGTGGCGCAAGCGGCGGATTGCCTTTTCCTTGATCTGGCGTACGCGCTCACGCGTCAGGCCGAACTTTTCGCCGATCTCCTCGAGGGTCATTTCCGAGCAACCGATACCGAAGAAGTACTTGATGATGTCGCGCTCACGGTCGGTCAGCGTCGATAAAGCGCGATCCACCTCGGTGCTCAACGATTCGTTGATCAGGCCTCGGTCGGCGATCGGAGAGTCGTTGTTGACCAGTACGTCGAGCAGCGAGTTGTCCTCGCCGTCGGCGAACGGTGCGTCTACCGAGACATGGCGGCCCGAAACGCGCAGCGTATCGGTCACTTTCTCCTTCGGAATATCCAGTTCGTTGGCCAGTTCCTCGGGTGACGGCGTGCGCTCGTGTTCCTGTTCGAAGCGGGCGAACGCTTTGTTGATCTTGTTGAGCGATCCCACCTGGTTCAGCGGGAGCCGCACGATACGGCTCTGCTCGGCCAGTGCCTGCAGGATCGATTGGCGAATCCACCATACGGCGTAGGAGATGAATTTGAATCCCCTCGTCTCGTCGAATTTCTCCGCGGCTTTGATCAGGCCGAGGTTTCCCTCGTTGATCAGGTCGGGTAGCGACAATCCCTGATTCTGGTACTGCTTGGCCACCGAAACGACGAAGCGCAGGTTCGCGCGGGTCAGTTTCTCGAGTGCCTCTTTGTCCCCTTTTTTGATGCGTTGGGCCAAATCGACCTCTTCCTCGACGGTGATCAAGTCCTCTTTACCGATCTCCTGCAGGTACTTGTCCAGCGAAGCGCTTTCGCGGTTGGTAATCGACTTGGTGATTTTTAGTTGTCTCATGTTATTTTGTAGGTTAACCTGTTTCGTTTTCCGCCTCCGGGGAGGATGGCCGCCTCCCCGGAGCATTGCGGGGAAACGGGTTATTTGCCGACGATCGAGTAGCTGATCGCACGGCCGTCGGGGTAAATTCCGTCGATCGATTCGATCTTCGAGGTAATCCGGTTCAGGTCGGTTATGCTGCGTACCGGACGGTCGTTGATCGCGGTGATGATATAGCCGGTGCGGATGCGGGCTTGTGCCAGCACGCCGTCGCCGCTGATGGCTACCACCTGTACGCCTCCGTTAATCTTCAGCTCTTTGCGTGCGCGGTCTGAAATGTCGGCGAATTGTCCGCCCAGCGCATCGATTGCTGCGACGACGTCGCTCTTGACGATTCCTGTGTTACCAGATTGATTACGCAGGACGACCTCCATTTGTTTCACATCCGAACCTCTTTTTATTTTTACCGTGACTTTGTCGTTCGGACGGTGCTTTGGCGATCTCTTCGAGCAGCTTCGACGAATTGTCGATGGAGAGTTCCTGAATACCGATGATGACGTCGCCTTTACGGATGCCGGCTGCATGGGCTGCACCTTCCGGATCGACCTCCACCACGTAGACGCCCCCTTTTTCGTTGATACCGGTCTCCTTACCGCGCTGTTCGATGAACGCATCGTTGATCTCCTGGAACGTTACGCCCAGCATGGCCCGCTGTACGACGCCGTACTCTTTCAGGTCGACGACTACTTTTTTGACGATCGAGGTGGGTACGGCGAACGAGTAGCCTGCAAAACTGCCGGTGGGCGATTTGATCACGGTGTTGATACCGACCAGCTCTCCGCGGGTGTTGACCAGTGCGCCGCCGCTGTTGCCGGGGTTGACTGCCGCGTCGGTCTGGATAAACGATTCGATGCGGAACTGGCTTGGAATAATATCCAGGTTACGCGCTTTTGCGCTGATGATGCCTGCCGTTACGGTGCTTTGCAAACCATAGGGGCTGCCGATGGCCAGCACCCATTCGCCGAGGCGCAGCGCATCCGATTCCCCGAACGGAATATTCGGCAGGTCGGTCGCGTCGATTTTCACCAACGCGACGTCCGTGGTCGGGTCGGTGCCGATCACTTTGGCCGTGAAGGTACGGTTGTCGTTGAGCGTTACCTTTACTTCGGAGGCGTCTTCCACCACATGATTGTTCGTGACGATGTATCCGTCGGGACTGATGATGACGCCCGACCCGCCGCCCCGCTGCTGCTGCGGTTGCTGGGGTTGTTCGAAACTGCCCTGCGGGATGCCGAAGAATTCGAAGAACGGATCGAATCCGCCTCCTCCGCCGAAACGGCTGTTACGGCTCGATTTGACCTCTTTGGTTACTTCGATGTTCACGACGCCTTTGACGGCGTTCTCGGCCGCATAGGTCAGGTCGGGATACTTGTCCGCTTCGTATGAGGTGAAATGATTGCCTGCCTGCTCGCCGAATGCGGCGGGGGTATAGGTGCGGGTATCGTTGCCGGCTACTTGGCCTATCGTATAGGCCGTCACGCCTCCGGCCAGCATGGAGGCTGCCACTACCGTTGCAAATAATGTGACCTTTTTCATAATTAGAAATTGTGTTAGAATTGGCAATTAATAAAATAAAAAGGGTCGAAATTGTTTCACGCGTATGTTGGTTAGTCTGTGAATCGTAATTGTAAAACCGGAGTCCGGTTGTGTCAAAAACGTGCGGACCGGACCTTTTGTTGTCGCCGGTCCGCACGCTTTCAGTTCAAACGCAGTTCCGTATTTCAATATTGTATGCGGCGGGGATAAATCCTTTTCATTGAATTTTGTTCCGGGCGCAAGGGTATTCGTTCCCTTTTGCCGGAAATGTTCGGTTGCTTATACTTTGTGGTCGCTTCGGTTATTTCAGTCCGAACTCGGCCCGGATCTTATCGACCGCATCGAGCTTTTCCCAACTGAAGAATTCGACGGCTTTGGTCGTCTCCCTGCCGTTTTCCCATACGGTTACCTCTTCGGTGTAGGGCCGTCCGCCGAAGTGACCGTACGAAGCGGTCGCCTCGAAAATCGGATTGCGAAGCCCGAACCGTTCGACGATTTTGGCCGGGCGCAGGTCGAACAGCTTGCCGATCCGTTCGGCGATCTCCCCTTCGCTGATCGCGAGGTGGTTCGTGCCGTAGGTGTCGACATAGATGCTGAGCGGCTGTGCAATGCCGATCGCATACGAAAGCTGGACGAGGATCTCGTCGGCAACGCCTGCGGCGACGAGGTTTTTGGCAATGTGGCGTGCTGCATAGGCGGCGCTGCGGTCCACTTTCGAACTGTCCTTGCCCGAGAAGGCCCCGCCTCCGTGTGCCCCTCGGCCGCCGTACGAATCGACGATGATCTTGCGGCCCGTTACGCCCGTGTCGCCATGGGGACCGCCGATCACGAATTTTCCGGTAGGGTTCACGTGCAGGATATAATCTTCGCCAATCAGTTTACTGAGGCAGTCGCCGGCCCGTTCCAAACGTGCTTTCGTGCGCGGAATTAGGATCGTGCGGACATCTTCTCGGATTTTCGCGCACATGGCCAGTTCCGCCTCTTTCTCGCTGCGGGTGCCGTCGGGCCGGATGAATTCGTCGTGCTGCGTCGAAACGACGATCGTGTGGACCCGTTTGGGCTGTTTGTCGTCGCCGTACTCGATCGTCACCTGGCTTTTCGAGTCGGGACGCAGATAGGTCATCTCTTTGCCTTCGCGCCGGATGACGGCCAGTTCTTTTAGGATGACCTGTGCGAGGATCAGCGAGGCGGGCATGAACTCTTTGGTTTCGGAGCAGGCATAACCGAACATGATACCCTGGTCTCCCGCTCCCTGCTCCTCTTCGGTCTCGCGCACAACGCCCTGGTTGATGTCGGGCGACTGTTCGTGGATCGCCGAGAGGATGCCGCATGAATTCGCGTCGAACATGTAGTCGCTTTTGGTGTAGCCGATCCGCTGGATGACGCGGCGCGCTACGGCTTGTACATCGACATAGGCTTCCGAGCGCACTTCACCGGCCACGACGACCAAACCCGTCGTGCAAAGCGTTTCGCAGGCCACTTTCGAGTTGTCGTCACGGCGCAGGAATTCGTCGAGAATGGCGTCCGAAATCTGGTCCGACACTTTGTCGGGGTGTCCTTCGGACACCGCTTCAGAAGTAAATAAATATCCCATTTTTATAAATTTTTACTGCCTGCGGCCGGCCGACTAACGTCCTGCAAGGCGTGCCGGAAACTATATTTTCGGCAGGAAGCATACGGTACCGGCGGCCATGCCGGCAAAATCAATAAAACGGGAAAAACTTAGCTGTTGGGGAAAACCAAATACTAGAATTACAATTTTAGCATTTTTTCGAGTGGTTGCAAGCGGCCAAATCTTTCCACACTGTCTTAAACGTTCCGTTGCGGGAAATCGTTTGTACAAAGGTACGAAAAAATCGGCATATTTTGAAAAATATTCAAATCCGGAGTGGAAAACTCCATGCTCCATGCCGTTGCCGGGGAAATGAAACAGGGAGGTTCTCCTTTTCCTCCCTGCCTCATTTAATATGTTAGACTTTCAGTTATTTCGGTTGCTGTTTCCGCCCGACGATGAAAGTGCTTTTGACCGCCGGAAGCGTCAGGTCGAACCGGGTATAATCCTTGCCGTCGCGTGAGACGGTTTCTGCGGGAACAGCCGCTACCTTTCCGGTATAGGGGTTCCAGGCTTCGAGAGTCAGGCATCCCTCCAGTTCGACCGGGGTGGTTAAGTTGTCGTCGGTCGAGTTCGAGAAGAAGTAGATATCCTTGCCGTCGCGTTGTTTGTGGATGTAGTTGAATACGCCATTCCCGCTGCGACGGAATGTCGTGTCGACAATGTTTACATCCGGGGCGATACCCAGCCTGTCCAAAGCGTTTGCGAGGGTGCCCGCATCGGGATCGGGGACAAAAAGGGCCATCCCGCCGCGCGCATTGGTTCGCAGCTGTCCGTTGTCCTGCTGCTTTTTCGGTCCGAAAATTTCCGCGATCAGGTTGTTTATTTCGGCGTCACGGCCAAATTCGGCCGATTTGGTGGGGAGCGCCGTCGTGGCGAGGATCTTTCCGCCTCCGTCGTAGTAGGCTTTGATCTTTTTCAGCGTTTCGGCCGAAAGAACTTTCCCGCCCGGAATGATCAGCAGGTCGTACTCCTGGTGGTTGACCCTGTTGTGCAATACCAGATTTCCGTCGTTTCCGGTAATCCGTCCGTCCACCAGCGATTCGGGATGGATGAAGGTGAAATCGCGGTGCAGGCGGTTCGTCAGCAGCGAGCCTACCGCCTGGAAGTCAGCTTCGGCCGGGACGTATTCGCCCCAGGGACGATAAACGGCAATGTCGAATTTGTGGTGTCCCTGCAATGAGGTGATCGGGTAGAGCAGTGCGATCTTCGATACGCGGCGGCCGCCTTGCAGCATGTAGCAGCTGCGGGCCACGAAATCGCTGTATTGGGGCAGCGTTGCAGCGAGAGCCGGGTTGTAGGACGAGATTACGGGCGGAATGTAGACCTTTTCGGGACGATTGTCGTACCACATACCGTGCGGAATCAGGAAGTTGATTCCCCGCGAGAACATGTCCATCGCCACCCGGTAGAGCATCAGCGAATCCATGTCGGCCTTGAACGCACCGTTCACCTCGGCGCCTACCATCGGACGGTCGTAGAGGTCGGCGGCCGAGCTGATCTGCTTGTGCCCGTCCCGGCCGTAACCGTAGTAGAAGATGTAATCGGCCAGCGGAATTTGTGAATGACGGTAGAATTTGAGGATGTCGCCGTGCAGCTCGGTCGTGTTTTTCGTGTAATTTCCGGGCGGGTGGCCGATGCTGCTTACATTATGATCGGCGCACCAATCGGCCACCAGGCGCGGATAGCCCTCGGCCATCAGTTCCGAACGGATCGTATGGAACGCCACGCGTGCCGCTTCGGTTTCCGGGCCGATGTCGTAAAAGAGCGCGGGGTAATACAGCGCCGCATTCTTGCCATAGCTCTTCTCGAATATTTCGGTAATCGCGGGTGTCCAGGTCTTCTCCATGCCGTTGAACCCGATGTCGTCGTAAAAGACACGCTTGACGGTATTGCCCATGTATTTGCCGTAGCGTTTGCCGTATTCGTCGTAATTCATCCGGATGAACTTGCGGACGGCCGTCGTGTCCATGTAGTCGACCTGCGGGCGGACGTTGTACCGGCAGCAGAAAAAATACACGCTGCGGCGCCAGCAATAATACGTAACTGGAACTAAAGTACAATGGAT
>VOFJ01001258.1_pt1 | contig 21827 bp, 23 predicted proteins | sample 5384081 | NCBI WGS metagenome assembly VOFJ01 (sample SAMN12384729, study PRJNA508395) | human gut metagenome | isolation source: healthy gut I | host: Homo sapiens | reverse complement strand
GCCCGCGCCGATGGTGTGGAAGCCGTCCCCTTCGAGGCAGGCGCAGAGCTCGGCAAGCGAATTATCAAAACTGCGGTTGCCGAACGTCACGACCGGCACGGCGAGCGCGCCGTTTCCGTGAAAGCCGGACTTCACAAAGTCGAGCAGCTTATTTGGAAGCTTGCCCGCGTAGGTTGGCATACCGAATACGACAAGGTCGCCCGCGGCAAACTCATACGCTTCCTCGCGCGCGGCGGGCAGCGTGAAATCGCGCACCTCGAGCGGCACGTCGAAGCTGACGGCAAGGGCATTTGCAAGCGTGGTGGTCACCTTTCTGGTGTTGCCGGTGGCGCTGAAATAGACTGCGTAAACCTGAGAAATGTTCATGGGAATCGGCCTTCTTTCTTTATTGTTCGGGGCGCTGCCCGGCCTTACAGGGAAAAATCCTCGGACGTGTACTTGTCGCTCAGCGTGGCGGGACGGGGCGGCACACGCTTGAGCGGATCGTAGCAGAAGTGACGGCAGTGGTCAGCAGAGTCGACCACTCCGCGGCGGGAGCAGATGACCTGTCCTTCGTTGATGACAGATCCGCTCTTGCAGTAGGCGCAGTGCTTTTCAATGTCCTTGCGGAACAGATGGAACATGGTCTCCCTCCCCTTTCTTTTACAGGCTGCGGACGACGAGCTTGCCGTCTTCCATCGACGCATGGATCTGCGTGACGGGGTGCTCGTAGGAGTCGATGATCTGCGCGGCCATGACGTCTTCGAGCTCTTTCTGAATGGTGCGGCGCAGATTGCGCGCGCCGTAGGTCGCGGAGTAGGACTTCTTGACGAGGTAGTCCTCAACATCCTCGTCCCACGTAAAGTGCAGGCCCTTGTCCTCAAGGCTCTTTTGCAGCTCATCGAGCATGATATGGGCGATGCCGGCGAAGTTCTTCTCGTCAAGGCGGTTGAAGCAGATGACCTCGTCCACACGGTTCAGGAATTCGGGGCGCAGGAACTCGCCGAGCGCCTTCATAGCGCGGTCGCGGTTCTGCTCGTTCACCGTGTGGCCGAAGCCGACGGTGCCCTCCTTGCGCTCGCTGCCCGCGTTGGACGTCATCACGATGACGGTGTTTTCAAAATTGACCTTGCGGCCGTGGGAGTCGGTGATCTCGCCGTCGTCGAGAATTTGCAGCAGGACGTTCATCACGTCGGGATGCGCCTTTTCGATCTCGTCGAAGAAGAATGACGGCGTAGGGCTTGCGGCGGATCTTTTCGGTCAGCTGGCCGGCCTCATCATAGCCGACATAGCCCGGGGGCGAGCCGACGATGCGGGAGACCGAGTGCTTTTCCATAAACTCGGACATGTCGAGACGGATCAGCGCGTCGGGCGAGTTGAAGAGGTCCTGCGCCAGCTGCTTGACAAGCTCGGTCTTGCCGACGCCCGTGGGGCCGACAAAGATGAAGCTCACCGGCTTGTGCTTGGGCGAGATGCCCACGCGGTTGCGGCGTATCGCCGCGGCGACGGCCTCGATGGCCTCGTCCTGACCGACGATGTGTTCCTTTAGGCGCTTGTCAAGCTCGCTCAGACGGCGGAACTCGTCTTCACGGATGCGCGAGGCGGGAATCTTCGTCCAGAGCTCGATCACGCGGGCGAGGTTGTCCATCGTGAGCTGCGGGTCACCCTGCGCGCAGAGCGCGTCAAGCTCCTCCTGCGCCTTCATGGTGAGGCTCTTGAGCTCGGCGAGGCGCTCAAAATCAGGCTCCTCCGCGCCCTGCAACAGTTCGCGCTCCTTGTCGTAATCCTCGATCTCGCGGCGCAGCTCCATGCGGCGGTTGATGTTCTTGTCGTGCAGGTTCAGATCCGAGCATGCCTCGTCGATGAGGTCGATGGCCTTGTCCGGCAGGAAGCGGTCGGTGATGTAGCGCTCGGACAGCAGCACCGCCTGACGCAGGATACCCTCGGGAATTTTGACGCCGTGGAACTGCTCATAGTAGTGGGCGATGCCCTTCAGAATTTTGAGCGTATCCTCCATGTTCGGCTCGTTGACCGTGACGGGCTGGAAGCGGCGCTCGAGCGCGGTGTCCTTTTCGATGTGCTTGCGGTACTCGTTGAAGGTCGTCGCGCCGATGACCTGAATTTCGCCGCGCGAGAGGGCGGGCTTCAAGATGTTGGCGGCGTTCATGCTGCCCTCGGCGTCGCCGGCGCCCACGATGTTGTGCACCTCGTCGATGACGAGGATGATGTTGCCCAGCTTGCGGATCTCCTCGATGAGGCCCTTCATGCGGCTCTCGAACTGGCCGCGGAACTGCGTGCCGGCGACGAGCGCGGTGAGGTCAAGGAGATAGACCTCCTTGCTGCGGAGCTTGAAGGGCACGTCGCCCGCGACGATGCGCTGGGCGAGGCCCTCGGCAATGGCCGTCTTGCCGACGCCCGGCTCACCGATCAGGCAGGGGTTGTTCTTCTGGCGGCGGTTCAAAATCTGGATGACGCGTTCGATCTCCTCCTCGCGGCCGACGACCGCGTCGAGCTTGCCGTCGCGTGCGCGCTGGGAGAGATTGATGCAGTAGGAGTCGAGGAATTTGTGCTTGCTCCCCTTTTCGACCTTCTTGTTGCTGCGCGGGCTCTGCGTCTGCTCGGCCTCGTTGCCATTTTGTGCGTCGTTCGCGGCGGGATTTCCGCCGAAAAAGCGGCTCAGGAACGGGAACGTGGCGGTCTTGCCGTCCTCGTCCTCGTTATCGGCGTCCGGATCGTCGGCGTCGGTCAGACCTTCGAGGTTTTCCGCGCCGCCGAAAGCGCCCATCATTTCATTGGAGATATTGTCAAGGTCCTCATCCGTGATGCCCATGCGGCGCATCATCTCGTCCACCTGCGGCAGTCCGAGATTTTTCGCGCACTTGAGGCAAAGTCCTTCGTTGACGTTCTGCCCGTTTTCCTGACGGGTGATGAACACAACGGCGATATTCTTTTTACATCTGGAACAAAGTTGCGGCTGCATAGTATTTCCTCCTTGGGGTAAAGATCAGGGTAACAGCGCGGCGACAAGCCCGCGCGGAGTATGACTCATAAAAAACGATAACAGATACGTGCCCTCGTAGTCGGCAAAGGCCTTGACGCCGAGCTTCGGTGCGACATCGCAGACGAGAAACAGCAAAAGTGCACCCTCGATCAGGCCCAGCGCGCCGCCGCCGATGGTGTTGAGCGCGTTCAGAACTGGCAAGTCTAACACCTTGTCAATGCCTCCCGTCACTAAGCGGAGCAGCAGCGTGAGCACCAAAAAACACAGCACGAACACGAGTGTCCTCACCACGCTGCCGAGCAGCGTCCTTACGGCGGCAAGCGCTGCGTCGCGCGCGGCATTTCGAAGCGACTGACGCACCGCGCCGTCGAAATCGAAGCGCAGCAGCTTTTTGAGAAGCCCTGTCACCGCGAGCGGCGAATCGTCCTGCCAAACGTTTTCCGCGTCCTGCGCGGCGTCGCCGTTTGGCGTTTCACCCGAGGCGTCGCTCTCCGCCGGGGTCTCCCCCTCGATCTGCGGGACATCCCCCTGCGGTGTCTGCGATTCGGTATCAAACCACTCCTCCACGCTCTTTTCAAGGCGCGGCATCAGCATGTCGGTCACGGGCTCGGTCAAAGCGTCGGTCAGGAGCGACGCGCCGATCAGCGCGAGCACGATCGCCGCCAGCGCCATAAAGCTGCGGAACAGCCCCCGCTTGGCGCCGAACACGACGCTTAAAATGAGCACGAGCGCGAAGACTGCATCGATCATAAGACCATTATTCACGTTTCCCGCGCTCCTTTCAAGTCATAAATTGTAACATTTTTAGCGTTTTACAGAAATTACGGAATATAAAGCCAGGCGGACGACGAGCCGATCAGCACCGCCGTACCATCCTCGCGCATGATGACAGAGCGCGCGTACTCCGTGGCGTCCAGCCGCGCGTATTCCTGCAGCTGCGGCGTGTAGAGCACCAGACTGTCGCTGTACAGCACGGCGATATACTTCCCCGCCGCGGACATGGACAGGACCTCCTGACTGCTGTCGAGGCTTGCCATCTCTGTACCGTCGGACGAGACAGTCACGAGCTTCATGGTGCTGCCCGAGCGGTAGCGGCTCAGCAGCAGCGCCGCGTAGTTGTCGCCGTCCATGCTCGAACCGCGCAGATACGGGTATTCGTAGCGATAGCTGCCGGAAAGCGTACCGTCCGATGAAAAGAGCGTCAAGCTCTCGTCCGTCAGGCACGAGAGCGTACCGGCCACGCTGTCGAGCGATAGCAGGAGCGAGCCCGTGAGTGTGTTGACCGAGTCCGCCTTATCGCTGCCGAGGGAATAGATGCTCACCGTGTCGGCGAATGTGCCGTCCGACTCGCCGAGCGTCACCGCCGCCATGCGCTTGCAGTCGCGCATGACGACCGCGTCGATGACATAGTGCTCCGAGGAGTTGAAGGCAAACGTCTTCTCGCCCGAAGCGTCGTACACCGTAACAGCGGACTTGTAGCCGCTCTTTTCAGCGTTGAGCGCCAGATAGTCCGAGGAATTGACGCTGACCGACAAAATATTGCCGCTGCACTCGCCGCTCATATCGCGCACAAGGCCGCTTGCAGAGTAAATAAGAAGCGTCTGCCCGCCGATATCATAGACCGCGGCGGTCTGGCCGCCGACAGCGATGGCGGGATTCGTGAGCTTCACACTCATGCTGTCCACCACGCTGCCGCTGCTGCTGTAGATCGACACGCCCGTCGTCGAAGCGACGATCAGATGGTCGCCGAGCAGCGCAAAGGTGTTGCTGCGGTCGTTGCTGAACGAACACAACTCTACCTTGCCCTGCTCATCCTGCGTGACCTTATTGTAGGAGAAAAGGCGGCGCACACTGTCAAGGCTGCTCAGGTCCTTCCACGCCGCGGCGACGACCACGGCCAGCACGACCACAAGCGCCAGAATCACCATCAGCGCCCGCTTGAGCCCGCCGCCGGAGCGGCGCGGGGCCGCCTGCGAGCGCCTCAGCTCCTCGCGTGTTCCCTTTTCCTCTTTGAGATCATTCATTGAGCCGTTCATCCTCATACCAAAGTCTCGTCATGTACAGTCCGCCCGGCGGCACCGTGGGGCCGGCGAGCGAGCGGTCGCCGGAGGCCAGGATCTCGGGGATGTCCTCCGGCGTGAGCTTGCCCTCGGCGGCGTAGAGCACCGTGCCGGTGATCGCGCGCACCATGTTGTAGAGAAAGCCGTCCGCGCAGACCTTGAGCTCCAAGAGCTCGCCCGGCGCGACACGCGGCAGTAGTGCACGGTGCGCACGGTGGTCTTCGTCTCCGTACCGACAGAGCGGACGGCGCGGAAATCGTGCGTGCCCTCAAAGGCGCGCGCCGCGCGCGTCCATCACCTCTTCGTCGAGGTGCTTGGGGTAAAAGTACGCCCGGTTGACATAGAACGGGTTTTTGATGCGGGAATTATAGATGCGGTAGGTGTATTCCTTTTTTTGACACGAGAGGATCGCGTTGAAATCCTCCGCCACCTCAAGCGCCTCGCGCACGACGATATCCTCCGGCGTGTGCGTGTTGATGGCAAACGGCAGGCGCTCGACCGGAATGCGCGACTCGGTATGGAAATTGGCGATGTAGCGCTCGGCGTGCACGCCCGCGTCCGTGCGGCCGCAGCCGACGAGCTTGACGTTCCCGCCGCAGACCTTTGAGAGGCCCTTTTCCATCGTCTCGCAGACGCTTGAGACCGTCTTCTGCACCTGCCAGCCGTGATAGGCCGTGCCGTTATACATGAGCTTGAGGGCGATGTTTCGCATAAAAGCGTCCTTTCTTCTTATCGCAGCGCGATGACCGCGGCCACGAGCACGGCATAATAGCCGAGCACCAGATAGTCGCGCGTCTGGTAGTGCAGCACATTGAGCTTCGTGCGGCCTTCGTCGCCGTGGTAGCAGCGGCATTCCATGGCCGTCGCCAGCTCGTCGGCGCGGCGGAACGCGCTGACAAACAGCGGCACAAGCAGCGGCACGAGCGCCTTGGCGCGCTGCATAAGGCTTCCGGTCTCAAAGTCGGCGCCGCGCGCCTTCTGCGCGGACATGATCTTATCCGTCTCTTCGATGAGCGTCGGGATGAAGCGAAGCGCGATCGACATCATCATCGCGAGCTCATGCACAGGGACCTTGATCTTCTTGAGGGGACCCAGCAAACTCTCCAAGCCGTCCGTCAGGCGGATGGGAGAGGTCGTATACGTGAGCAGGAACGTTCCCATGATCAAAAGCGTGATGCGCAGCATCATCGTGATAGCGGCGCGCACGCCCTCGATCGTGATGCGGAAGATCCAAAAATGGCACAGCTCCGTGCCGGGGGTGTAAAAGAGGTTCAAAAGCGCCGTGAACGCGATAATGAACAGCACCGGCTTTAATCCCTTGAAAAGCGCTTTCGCGCCCACGCGCGAGATGCGCACGGCGACAATCAGCGTCAGAATGAGAACGCCGTAGGCAATGTAGCTCTTCGCCGTAAAGAGCGCCACGACGTAAAACACCGTGACGAGGAGCTTTGTGCGCGGGTCGAGCTTATGGGCGAGCGTGTCGCCCGGGAAAAACTGGCCGAGAGTGATATCCTTCAGCATTTTTTGCCGCCCCCTCTCTTGAGCGCGACAAGCTCTTTGCTGAGCTCATCGACGGTGTAAACGGCGGGGTTGATGGCAATGCCTTTATCGCGCAGCGCCATCGCGACGCGCGTGACCTGCGGCACGTCGAGGCCCGCGGTCATCAGCTCGTCCGCGCGGGCGAAGACCTCGCGCGGCGTGCCGCTCATGAGCACATGGCTGTCCGACAGGACAACGATGCGGTCGACGTTTTTCGCGATCTCCTCCATGCTGTGGCTCACGAGCACGACGGTCGTGCCGCGCGCGCGGTGGAATTCGCGAATATTCGCAAGCAGCTCTTCCCTGCCCTGCGGGTCAAGTCCCGCGCTCGGCTCGTCGAGCACCAGCACCTCCGGCTCCATGGCGATAACGCCCGCGATGGCCACGCGGCGCTTCTGTCCGCCGGAGAGGGCGAACGGCGATTTTTCCAGCAGATCGTCGGTAAGCCCCGCAAAGTGCGCGGATTCACGCACGCGGCGGTCGATCTCGTCTTTGGATAAGCCCATGTTCGTCGGGCCGAACGCGATATCGCGGTAAACGGTCTCTTCAAAAAGCTGGTATTCCGGATACTGGAACACGAGGCCCACGCGGAATCTTACGTCCCGAATTTTCTTCGGGTCGGCCCAGATGTCCTCCCGCCAAGCAAAATGCGGCCGGAGGTCGGTTTGAGCAAGCCGTTCAAGTGCTGGATCAGCGTCGACTTGCCGCTGCCCGTGTGGCCGATGATGCCCAAAAATTCGCCGCGATAGATCGCGAGCGACATATCCTGTACCGCACTGCGGCAAAAGGGCGTACCCTCGCCGTAGGTGTGCGTCAGGTTTTCTACACGAATGATCTCTTCCAAGGTTACAGTCCTCTTAGGTAAAATTTTTCGCAATGACGTCTGCGCATTCCTCTACGGTGATGGCGTCCACGGGGACGTCCATGCCCGCCTCGCGCAGGGAAAAGAGCAGCGAGACCGTGTCCGGCACGGCAAGGCCGATGTCCTCCAGCTCCTTTTTGCGGGTGAAAACCTCGCGCGGCTTGCCGTCCATGACGACAAGGCCGTCGTTCATCACGATCACGCGGTCGGCGTGCTCGGCTTCGTTCATGTGGTGGGTGATGAGGACGACCGTGATGCCCTGCTCGCGGTTGAGCTTTTCGACGGCCGCGAGCACCTCGCGCCGGCCGATGGGGTCGAGCATGGCGGTCGCCTCGTCGAGCACGATGCACTCGGGCTTCATCGCCAGCACGCCCGCGATGGCGATGCGCTGCTTCTGTCCGCCGGAGAGCAGGTGCGGCGCGTGCTTGACGAACTGCGTCATGCCGACGGCCTCGAGCGCGTCGTCCACGCGCTTTCTGATCTCGGCGCTCGGCACGCCCAAATTCTCGGGAGCGAACGCGACATCCTCTTCGACGACATTCGCCACGATCTGGTTGTCCGGATTCTGGAACACCATGCCCACGCGCCTGCGAATTTCAAGCAGGAGCGATTCGTCCATCGTGTCCATGCCCTCGACATAGACCTTGCCGCCGCTTGGCAGCAGGACTGCGTTGAAGGTCTTGGCAAGCGTCGATTTTCCGCTGCCGTTGTGGCCGAGGATCACGACAAAGCTGCCGCGCTCGATGGTCACATCCACCCCGCGCAGCGCGCGGGTGTTCACTTGGTCTTCCGTGCCCGGATAGGTGAAGGCCAGGTCTTGGGTCTTGATCATTTCCATAAAAGTTGCGTTCCTTAATCGTTATCCCGAAAGAGCCTTCGGGGATTCATCGCCGCAAAGCGGCGGATTCCTTTATTCCGAGAACCAGCGGCCCGTCGCGCCGCAGGGCAGCGCGAGCCCCGTCTCCGTCACGGGCAGGCCCAGCTCGTCCCACGTGACCTTGCCGTCGTACTTTCCGCAACGAGCAGGTGCAGCATGTAGCCGAGCACCGAGGGAGCGAGCCCCGTCGTATACGAGTTGATGATGACAAAAAGCGGCTTGTCCGATAAGACCTGCGCGCAGAGCTTCACGAACGGGAAAAGATTGTCCTCCAACTTCCAGACCTCTCCTCCGGGGCCGCGGCCGTAGCTCGGCGGGTCCATGATGATGGCGTCATACACCTTGCCGCGGCGGATCTCACGCTCGACAAATTTCGCGCAGTCGTCGATGATCCAGCGCACCGGCGCATCGGAAAGGCCGCTGACACGCGCGTTCTCGCGCGCCCAGTTGACCATGCCCTTTGCCGCATCCACGTGGCAGACCTGAGCGCCTGCCGCCGCACACGCGACCGTCGCGCCGCCGGTGTAGGCGAAGAGGTTCAGCACGCGGATGGGCCGGCCCGCGTTTTTGATCTTCTCGCGCGCAAAATCCCAGTTGACGGCCTGCTCGGGGAACAGGCCCGTGTGCTTAAAATTCATGGGCTTGACCTGGAATTTGAGATCCTTGTAATTTACCGTCCAGCTCTCGGGCAGCTTCTCCTTGTCCCAATGTCCGCCGCCCGAGGACGAGCGGTAATAGCGGCCCTGCGCGTTGCGCCAGCCGCGGTTCGTGCGCGGCGTCTCCCAGATCGCCTGAGGGTCAGGCCGCACCAGAATTTGCTTTCCCCAGCGTTCGAGCTTTTCTCCGCCGCCGCAGTCCAGCAGCTCATAATCTTCCCAACCGTCCGCGATCCACATACATTTTCTCCTTTGCCGCATGGGCATACTTGTTCATAATAATCAATGTATTATACTACGCATTCGATTGAATAGTCAATGTATAAATCGTGAACGATCCTGCGCCATTCGCTTAATTTTCTTTTCCCGTGGACTTTGCCGCGCGCTTGTGGTATGCTGGCAGAAACGACACAAGGAAAGCTGGTCTTTTTTGATGGATAAACTGCTGCTGCACTCCTGCTGCGCCCCCTGCTCGGTCTACTGCGTGGACACGCTGCGCGCCGACGGGATCGAGCCCACGTCACTCTGGTTCAACCCGAACATTCACCCCTGGACGGAGTATGACGCGCGCCGCCGCACGCTGCTCGAATATGGGGAAAAAGAGCATGTAGAAGTGCATATTTTAGAGGATTACGGCCTGCGCGACTTTGTCCGCGCCGTGAGTGCGGATATCGACCACCGCTGCGCGCACTGCTACACCATCCGCCTCGGTACGGCGGCCAAATACGCCGCCGACCACGGCTACGACGCGTTCACATCGTCCCTGCTCATCTCTCCGTATCAGAACCACGAGCTCTTAAAGGCCGTGGGCGAGACGATGGGCAAGAAGTACGGCGTCGAATTCTACTACCGTGACTTCCGCCCCGGTTTTCGCGAGGGGCAGGCCAAGGCGCGCGAGATGGGCCTCTACATGCAGAAATACTGCGGCTGCATCTTCTCTGAAGAGGACCGCTATTCGACCAAGATCGAAAAGGCGAAAAAGCGCTACGCCGAAGAATAAGCAGCTTGCAAAAGGCAAGACCCGTTGGATGCTCCAACGGGTCTTTTTTCATTCTTTCGCGGCGATCAGCGCGTCGTGCACGAGCTGCAAGGCGCGCTCTGCGTCGTCGCGCAGGACGTAAAAGCTCATGAACCGCTCCCCCGCCGCAACGGCGAAGACGGTGATCTCCGCCCGTTCGAGCGCCGTGACGGCTATCTTCTCTTTCTCGATGCTCGGCAGCGCGCCGCCGACCGCCGTGATGGCCGCAAGGCGGCTCCGCCCGCTCTTTCTGCGTCACGCCGACGACGCTTGCGTCTTCATCCGTTTCGCAAACGATGCTGCCCGCGCCGCCTTCCCTGCACGAGCGCACGGTGATGGGCACGCCGCCCGCCTGCGCGAGCGCCACGCTGCGGTCGTGAAGCACCTGTGCGCCCTTCTGCGCGAGCAGCAGCATGTCGTCATACGAGATCACCTCGCGCCGCACGGCGTTTTGGCAGATGCGCGGGTCAGATGAAATGCCGTCCACATCGGTATAAATGATGAGCTCGTCGGCCTTCAGCGCCGCGGCGAGCGCCACTGCACTCGTGTCCGAGCCGCCGCGTCCGAGCGTCGTGACGTCGCCATTTTCGTCAACGCCCTGAAAGCCCGCCGCGACCACAACGTGGCCCTCGGCCAGCTCCTTCCGGATACGCGCGGTGTCGATCAGCTCGATCTCCGCGTTCCCATGTGTACCGTCCGTTTCGATGGGGATCTGCCATGCGCAGAGGGATACCGCCTCCACGCCGATGGACCGCAGCGTCATCGCGCCGAGCGCGGCGCTCATCTGCTCGCCCGCGGAGAGCAGCATGTCGAGCTCGCGCGGCGAAGGCCGCTCGCTGATCTCCTTTGCCTTTTGCAGCAGGCCGTCCGTCGTGTCGCCCTGCGCGGAGAGAACGACGACCACGTCGTCGCCTTCGTCCACCCGCGATTTGACGATGCGCGCCATGCGCAGAAGATGCGCATAGTCGCGCACGGAGCTGCCGCCGAACTTCTGTACGATCAGGCTCATAAGAACCACTTCCAACAAAAAATGGATTGACAGCGCTCATCTCAGCCGCTGCCAATCCATCGTATGAACTTGTACAAGCCCGCGTGACTCAGGCCGCGAGGATATCGAAGCGCACCACGCCCTCAAGCGCGAGCGCCCGCGCCATCATCTCCTCGATCGACTCCTGCATTTCGGACGTCTCGGCCGAGATCGTCACCGCGGCACAGCCGTTGGTGGGAATACTCTGGTTGATGGTCAGAATATTCGCGCCCGAACCGGCAAAAATAGAAAGGACGTCGGACAATACGCCGGGGTTGTTCTTGAGCATCGTGTAGAACGTGATGATGCGGCCGGTCTTCATGTCGTTGAAGGGGCGCACCGCATCGCGGTACTTATAAAATGCGCTGCGGCTGATGCCGACGGTGCGGGCGGCGTCGCCCGCGGTGCGCACCTCGCCGGACTGGAGCATGCGCTTCGCCTCCGCCACCTTGATAAAAATTTCCGGAAGGGCCTCTGCCGAGACCAAATAAAATTTCGTTGCAGGCGCCATAATGTTTCTCCTACGCGGTCATCTGTCTTTATATGGCAGGATTTTAGCATATCTTAACGCATATTGCAACACTTTTTTCGATGGGAGGTCTGCAAAATTTGAATGAAGAACGGCTGAGACGCTTCCTCACTTTATCGCTCGCGCTTTTCATGGGTGCATCTCTCTTTTATGTCTGCTTTCGCTATGTGCTGCCGTGGTGTTTGCCGTTTCTGCTCGCGCTGCTCGTCGCGGCGCTGCTGGAACCGGTCGTTTTGTATCTGCGGCGGAAATTTCACTTTCAACGTGGCTTTTCCGCGCTGATCCTGACGCTGACGCTGCTGTTTCTGCTCGGCGGGCTGCTGTCGCTCCTGTGGTCTACGCTGCTTTCTCAGACGAACGCGCTGCTCGCCGCCGCGCCCGCGTTTTTCGACGCGATCCCTGCCGCAGCGGACGATCTGCTCTCCCGATTGGAGCAGTTCAGCGCGTCGAGTCCCGAATGGCTCAGCAGCTATCTGCACGAGCAGCTTTTTCAGGGCCGTCACGGACGCGGACAGCCTGCTGCGCTCGCTGTCTTCGCGCGCGATGGCGTGGCTCGGCTCTGCCGCCGCCGCGGCGCCCGGGCGGCATGCTCGCCATCGCGACGGGCGTGCTTTGCGATCTTCTTCACCTCCGCGTCGTACCCCGAGCTCTGCGCGGCACTCGAACACGCCGTGCCGGAAGAAGCGATGGCAAAGCTGCGGCTCTTTCGCGGCGGCGTAATGCGCTCGCTTGCGCGGTGGCTGCGCGCGCAGGCAACGCTGTCGCTCATCACGTTTTCAGAGCTTCTTATCGGCTTTCTCCTCATGCGCCAGAGCTATTCCCTGCTGCTCGCCTTTCTCATCACACTGCTCGACGCGCTGCCGGTCTTCGGCACGGGCACGGCGCTCGTGCCGTGGGCGGTCTTCACGCTGCTGTTCGGCTTCCCGCCCAAGGCCATCGTGCTCCTCGCGCTCTACCTCTGCACGCTCATCACGCGCAACACGCTCGAGCCCAAGCTTCTCTCCGCGCAGGCGGGGCTGCCGCCGGTCGCGTCGCTTTTTGCGATGTACCTCGGCTACTGCACATTCGGCGTGGCAGGGATGGTGCTCTTTCCCTTCCTCCTGCTGCTGTTCGCGCAGATTCGAAACGCAAAAGCGGAAGCTGCCGCATAAAAAAGAGAACGGTGAAAACCGTTCTCTTTTTTATTGTTTTTTACCGGCCTGTGCCGCCGTTGTTGAGCAGCCAGTTGAGGAACTGGCCGTTGTCTCCGACATCGCCGGATGCGCTGTCTCCCGCCGTGCCGGTGTTGTCAGACGGCGTCTGTGTGCCGCTGTCGCCGCCAGTGGTGGCATCACCGCCCGGCGTCGTGCCGCTGTCGTCATCCGGTGCATCCGGGTCCGGCGTGGGCTCCAGCGGCGTTGTGTGCGTCGTGCACACGCCGCTGTACATCAAATCGCTGTATAGCTGCACTGTGCCGCTGTTCGTGCGCACCGGTTCGCCTGCAGGGATCGACGAAATGAGCCCTTCTTCGAGCTGTGCCTGATACGTTGCCTGAAGCGCGGCGCTCAGCGGCGTCGTGAGAAGCTCGCGCTTGTAGCCCCAACCGCTGCTGACGTTCGGCTGGCTCAGATCGAGCACATAGGCCGTCGTAACATTCGGGCAGTAGTCGGAGGCGAGCATGCCGGAATCGGCGCAGACGGTTACGCTGATGTGTCCGTCGCAGCTCAGCGAGGGCGCATAGCTCTTTGCGACCTTGACAGTCTGCGAGGGACAGCCGGCCGAGGCCAGAAGTCCCGTCTGCGTGCAGACGGTCACGCTGGCCATGTCGGCGCTGCTGACTTCAAAGTCCTTGTTCGGAAGGCCCGCGTGGACCTTGCTCATAAACGTCTTCCACAGCGTGGCCGCGGGGTTGCCGCTCGCCACGATGCGCGTCGGCGTGTCGTAGCCGACCCAGACCGCTGCCGTGTAATACGGCGTGTAACCGACAAAGTAACGGTCGTTGTTGCTGTTGGTCGAACCGGTCTTACCGGCGATGGTCATGCCGGAAAAGTTCGCGCCCGTACCCGTACCGTTGCGCACGACATTTTTCAGGAGTTCGTTCATCGCATAGGCGGTGCTCTCATTCATCGCGACGTGGGACTCGGTCTTATTTTCAAGGATGACGTTGCCGTTGTGGTCAAGCACCTCGGTATACGTTCTCGGCGTGGTGTAAACGCCGCCGCGGGCAAATGTTGCGTAGGCCGCGGCCATCTCGCGCGTCGTCACGCCCTTGGAAAGGCCGCCGAGCGCGAGCGCGCCCGCCGCGGTCATATCGTCGTTCGTCAGCGTCGTGAAGCTTAAGTTTTCGGTCATAAAGGCATACGACGCGGGCAGTGTCAGCTTGATGGCCGTGCGCACCGCCGTGGGGTTGGACGAATTGCGGATGGCGTCTTGCAGCGTCATAATGCTGCGGTAGCCCGAGTAGGCGTTCACCGGCCAAATACTGCCGCCGAGCATTTCAACGGGATAGTCGTCGATGACGCTCGCGGGCGTGATGACGCCGGCGTCCAGCGCGGGCGCGTAAACGCTCAAAGGCTTGATGGCAGAACCGCACTGACGCACAACGGTCGAATAGTCGAGCAGAAACCGGCCCTCGCGCTCGCCCACACGGCCCGCAACGGCGACGATGTCGCCCGTCGTGTTGTCGATGATCGTCGCGCCGGACTGGAGCAGCTGGCCCTTGGACGAGGTGTAGTTCAGGTTATTGCGGTCGGCGTAAACGCTCTCCACGATGGACTGCACCTCGGGATCGACCGTGCAGTAGATCGAGTAGCCGCCGGTGTAGAGCATATCTTTGCCGTTTTTTCGTTGTAGCCAAGCTGCTCGTGCATATCGGCAATGATGTCGTTGAACATACGCTCGACAAAGTAGGAGTCATACGTCGTATTCGACGCACTGTCCGCCCTGCTCGCCACATTGGCGGAGGGGACAAAGTCCGCATCCCAGGTGAAGACGAGCGGCTCGGCCTGCGCCTGCTCATACTCTTCGTCACTGATCTTGCCCAGCTCGTGCATCTTATAAAGAACGGTGAGCTGGCGCTCCTTGTTCTGCTCGCGGTACCAGTCGCCGCGCGCAGGGTCGTATTTATAGGGGAACTGCGTGATGCCGACGATGGACGCCGCCTCGGCGATGCTCAGCTCGCCTACGGTCTTGCCGAAGTAGCCCTCGGCCGCGGCCTCGATGCCGTAGCAGCCGTTACCAAAATAAACCTTGTTGAAATACGTCTCGAGAATTTCCTCCTTTGAGTAGTTCTTCTCGAGCCGCAGCGCGCGGAAGATCTCTGCCACCTTGCGCTTGATGGTCACCTCATTCTCGCCGGTCGTGTTTTTAATGACCTGCTGGGTGATCGTCGAGCCGCCGCGGGTCGACGTGCCGGTAAGCTTACCGAGAATGGCCTTAGCCGTGCTCTTCCAGTCCACGCCGTGGTGGCTGTAGAAGCGCTCGTCCTCGATGGAGATCAGCGCCTCCTGCACATGCTTGGGGATGTCGTCGATGCTGACGAGCGTTCGGTTCTCTTCACCATGAAGCTTCGTGAGCTCCACCCACTCCCCGCTTGTTTTATCCTGATAGTAGACTGTCGAGCTCTGCTTGAGCGTGTAGGCCGAGATGTCCACATTCAGATCGAGCGACGTGTGCACGTAGACCATGAAGATGGCGAAAAACATCAGGCAGGTCGTGAGTCCGATGGCTAAGATGGTGCCGATGACCCGCTTGGCCGTGCCGGACTTTTTCTTCTTGTGTGCCTGATGCGTGGGGTGCTGGGTGTGCTGTCTTCGGGGCGTCTGGTTTTCTGCGCGGTTTTCTTCCATAAAGCGCCTCCTCCTTTGCGATAGAAATATGCGCGCGAGCGCATAGCTGATTTTCAATAGTGATACAGAATATAGTATAGCACGGCTGTCAAGTGGTACGTATCTTGTCTTGCATTTTGCCGCAAGGTGCGGTATAATGCGAACACAAACTTTCAGGAGGTGTTCCCCCATGAACGATGAGTTCGGCCCCAATTTCGTCACGCTGACCGATGACGAGGGCAACGATATAGAGCTGGAATACGTCGACGCGCTCGAGCATAACGGCACGACGTATATGGCCTTCTTCCCCGTGGTCGAAGAGGACAGTGAGGACGAGGAAAACGAAGAGGAATACGGTCTCGTGATCCTCAAAAGCCAGATGGAAAACGGCGAGGAGTTCCTTGTCACCATTGACGACGAAGAGGAGATCGACAAGGTCTACGACCTCTTCATGGAGCAGATCCTTTCCGACGAAGAGTAAAACTTCGATTGCGACGGATTTTTTCTGAAAACTGAGATAAACTGAACATGCCCTGCGGGGTGCGTGATAAGTTCTTTTTAAACCCACATTTCGTCATAAGGGACGCCGGTACGATCCGGTGGTTTGCAGGCCTCCCGGCTGCCGTCTGCGGCTGGACGTTGGAAGCAATAAAGCCGGACAGAGGCGACCCACCTGTCCAGAATGGTGCAGGTTTTGACGGGGCTTACACGGCCGCTGCGGGGCATCTTTTTATCTTTCCACGGATTGCACAAAATTACGTTTTTATTTTCTACGTCAGTTTAGACGAAAAAAACGTGCATTTTGTTCGCGATTCCTGTAAAATATTTTTACAAACTAAATTACCGTTTGGTAGCTGCAACGTAGTGCTTCGCGCACGGGCTGTACGGTCTCCCCTTTCGGGGAGATGATAAGGTCTGTGTGAGGAGCGCTTTTTCTTTCCCCTTGCGGTGCCGCTTTCGCGGCGGGGAAAAGGCAAAAGAAAAAGGAGGAGCAAACTTATGAAACTTGTCACCAACGGTCGTCTCATCACCCGCGACGAAAGCGCGCAGGGGTATTACGAGCACGGCGCCGTCGCCTTCGAGGGGACGAAGATCGTCGAAGTAGGCGAGGAAGCGATGCTTCGCGCCAAGTATCCCGACGCCGAGATCATCGACGCCAGGGGCGGCGTCATCATGCCCGCGTTCATCAACGCGCACACGCACATCTACTCCGCGCTCGCGCGCGGCCTGTCCATCGTCGGCAACAACCCGACAAACTTCTACGAGGTCCTCGACGGAACGTGGTGGGCCATCGACCGCCACCTGATGATGGACGGCACGCGCGCCTCCGCCGCCGCGCTTTACATCGACTCCATCAAGCAGGGCGTGACGACCATTTTCGACCATCACGCCTCCTACGGTGAGATCCCCGGCACACTCCACACGATTGCCGAAGAGAGCAAGCGCTTGGGCCTTCGCTCCTGCCTGTGCTATGAGGTCTCAGACCGCGACGGCGAGGAGAAGTGCTTACAGGCCATTCAGGAGAACGCCGATTTTATCACCGAATGCGAAAAGAATAAGGACCCGATGCTCGCGGCAATGTTCGGCGGCCACGCGCTGTTCACGATCTCTGATAAGACCTTCGACCGCATGGTCGCTGCCAACAACGGCCGCACGGGCTATCACATCCACGTGTCCGAGGGCATGAACGATGTGTACGACTCCCTCCAGAACTATGGCCGCCGCCCCGTCCAGCGCTTGCAAGATCACGGCATTCTCGGTCCCAAGACCATCCTCGGCCACTGCATCCACGTCAACACCGCCGAGATGGAGATCATCAAGGAAACGGGTACGATGGTCGTGAACAATCCGGAATCCAACATGGGCAACGCCATCGGCATCTGCCCCGTCCTCCAGCTCTACAAGCGCGGCATCCTGCTCGGCATGGGCACCGACGCCTACACCAACGATATGCTCGAGTCCCTCAAGGTCGCCCTCTGCTCCCAGCGCAGCCAGAACTGCCTGCCGAACGTCGGCTGGTGCGAGGTCACGGACATGCTCTTCAAGAATAACGCGAAGATCGGTGAAAAATACTTCCCCGACACGCTCGGCGTGCTGAAGCCCGGCGCGGCAGCGGACATCATCGTCATGGACTATAAGCCGTTCACCCCGTTCTCCGACGAGAATATCGACGGCCACATGATCTTCGGCATGACGGGCCGCCAGTGCCAAACCACCATCGCCGCCGGCAAGACCCTCATGCTCGACCGCGAGCTCGTCGGCATCGACGAAGAAGCCGAAAATGCGCACATTCTTGAAGCCGCCAAGAAACTCTGGGGCGACTTAAATCACAGAAAATATTGATTAGGAGTTTCATATGGCTATTCCGGAATTACAGGAAGAATTTGCTCAATACTTAACAGCAAATTACAACTATTCTCATCCGCGCCACATGGCAAGCGAGGTTTTCTACTCCTATCGGCACGACATTGGCATCCCGTTTGAAGAAATCTTTCGAAGTGATACATCAATGGAGCACGCCAAAGAATTGCTGATTCAATATTTTGAACGTATCGGGCGTAAGTCTCCTAAAGGACACGCTCAGGTTCACTATAACGATTGGATAAGATTCAAAGAATTCTTAGAACATAAATCCTCCAGATAGCCTCTATGTCGTCACAAAAAATGATTCATTGACAGTCCCCTGCTTCCAACGGCAGAGGCCGTCATCTACATCCAGCCAGCGACAGTGGAGACAGAAGCAGCCCAAATCGTAACGATTCAAGCGCCATCATTTCTTGCAAAAGAGCAATTCACCCCGCGCACCCCCATAATTCTCTCTTGGGGTTCCAAAGGGGCCATTCTCTTTTGCAAAGAGAATGGCCCCTTTGACTTCCCGCCGCAGTATCCGCGGCCCATCGGAGGCCCGCGCCTCCACTTTTCCCGCCGCCTTTGCGGCATTCAAACGAAAGGAGCACCCCCTTATGTCTGAAAAAATGTATCCCATTCCGTTCGACTCTCTGATGAACTGGGTGACGAGCGAATACGCGCAGTGCGGCGATGTGTTCGGCGTTCATAAGCACTATCACGCAAGCGGCAAGAGCCTGCCGATCTTTGGCGAGCGCATTGAAACACCGTTTGGCCCCGCCGCCGGCCCCAACAGCCAGCTTGCGCAGAATATCATCGCGGCCTATGCCGCCGGCGCGCGCTTTTTCGAGGTCAAGACCGTGCAGAAAATGGACGGCGCGGAGCTTGCCGCCTGTGTTCCCCGCCCCTGTATCCTCGCCGCTGACGAGGGCTACAACCAGGAGTGGTCGACCGAGCTGACCGTGCAGCAGGCGCAGGACGAGTACATCAAGGCCTGGTGCGCGCTCAAGGTCATGAGCAAGGTCTACGGCTTCGGCGATCCCGACGGGTTCGTGTTCAATATGTCCGTCGGCTACGACCTGGACGGCATCAAGGGCCGCAAGGTCAACACCTATATCAACAACATGATGGACGCGGGCAAGACCGCGCAGTTCAAGGAATGTAAAAAAGTCCTGACCGAGCTCTTCCCCGAGGAAAAGGACTTCATCGCCTCGATCTCCCCCAATGTTTCCCGCTCCGTTACGCTCTCCACGCTCCACGGCTGCCCGCCGCAGGAGATCGAACGCATCGCAAGCTATCTTCTCAAGGAAAAGCACCTGCACACCTTCGTCAAGTGCAACCCGACGATCCTCGGCTACAAGACCGCGCGCAGCATTCTCGATTCCATGGGCTATGACTACATCGTCTTCGATGAGCACCACTTCAACGAGGACCTCCAGTGGGAGGACGCCGTGCCGATGTTCGAGCGGCTGCAAAAGCTTGCGGACAAGCAGGACCTCGAATTCGGCCTCAAGCTCTCCAACACCTTCCCCGTCGACACGACGCGCGGCGAGCTTCCCAACGAGGAAATGTACATGTCCGGCCGCAGCCTCTTCCCACTGACGATTGAGATGTGCAATCGCATCTCCCGCCAGTTTGGCGGCAAGATGCGCATTTCGTTCGCAGGCGGCGCGGACTACTTCAACTGTGACAAGCTCTTTGCCGCCGGCATCTGGCCCATCACCGTCGCCACCACCATCTTGAAGCCCGGCGGCTACAACCGCCTGCACCAGATGGTCGAAAAGGTCGAGGATATGCCCTACCGCGCATTTTCCGGCAACGACCCTGCCGCGATCTCCGACCTTGCCGCCTCCGCGCTGCACGACTTCCACCACCTCAAGGCCATCAAGCCGCTCCCCTCGCGCAAAAAAGATGAACAGGTGCCGCTGCTCGACTGCTTTACCGCCCCTGCAAGGGCGGCTGCCCCATCGAGCAGGACATTCCCGAGTACCTCGAGCTGTGCCGCAAGGGTCTCTACGGCCCTGCGCTCAAGCTCATCACCGAGAAGAACGCCCTGCCCTTCATCACCGGCACCATCTGCGCGCACCGCTGCCAGGGCAAGTGCTCCCGCAATTTCTATGAGGAATCCGTCCACATCCGCGAGACGAAGCTTCTTGCCGCGGAAAAGGGCTACAACACCTTGATGGCCTCCCTCCGTATGCCTGAGCCGGTCGAGGATAAAAAGGTTGCCATCGTCGGCGGCGGCCCGACCGGTATCGCCGCGGCGTACTTCCTTGGCCGCGAGGGTGTTCCCACCACGATCTTCGAGCGCGAGCGCAAGCTCGGCGGCGTGCCGCGCTACGTCATCCCCGCCTTTCGCATCAGCGACGAGGCCATCGACAAGGACGTCGCGCTCATGGAGCGCTACGGCGTCGAGGTCAAGCTCGGCAAGCCTGCTCCGTCCGTCGAACAGCTCAAGAAGATGGGCTACACGCACATCCTGATGGCCACCGGCGCGTGGAAGCCCGGCAAGCTCGACATTGAAGGCAACGTGCAGGGCGTCATCGAGTGGATGAAGCGCATGAAAAAGCAGGTCAAGCCCTGCCTGAGCGGCAACATCGTCGTTGTCGGCGCGGGCAACACCGCCATGGACGCCGCGCGCGTTGCAAAGCGCATGGGTGCGCATGCGACCATCCTCTACCGCCGCACGAAGAAGTTCATGCCCGCCGACGAGCATGAGTTGCAGCTCGCCATCGAGGACGGCGTGGAGTTCGTCGAGCTGGCCGCGCCCGTCAAGCAGAGCCGTGGCAAGCTCCTGTGCGATAAGATGATCCTCGGCGAGCCGGATGAGAGCGGCCGCCGCAGCCCCGTCAAATCCGGCGAGCAGTTCTCCATCCCCTGCGACCTCGTGATCTCCGCCGTCGGCGAGCAGGTCGATTCCGACCTCATGGCCGCAAACGGCATCGAGATGGAGCGCAAGGGCCCCGCGTTCGAGACGAACGTCCCCGGCGTGTACTGCGCGGGCGACGCGCACCGCGGCCCTGCCACCGTGGTCGAGGGCATTGCCGACGCCGCACGCTTTGCCGAGATCGTCATCGGTCACCCGCACATCTACGACATCCCTGCCGAGGCCGATGTGACCGAGTTCGACGCGCAGGCCAAGAAGGGTATCCTCTCGATGGCCAGTAAGTGTGTCTGCGACGGCGAGCGCTGCTTACAGTGCTCCACCGTGTGTGAAAACTGCGTCGATTCCTGCCCGAACCGCGCGAACGTGGTCATCAAAATGTCCGACGGCTCGCACGAGATCGTCCACGTCGACAAGATGTGCAACGAATGCGGCAACTGCACGCAGTTCTGCCCCTACGCAAGCGAACCCTGCCACGATAAGTTCACCCTTTTTGATACGCGTGAGGACATGGACGAGAGCGAAAACTACGGCGTGCTCTTCGAGGACGACGATATGGTCCGCCTGCGCTACGAGGACGGCGTGAAGGAATACGACTTGGCTTCCTGCGACAACGATCTTCCCGTCGAGCTTGAGGCGTTGATCCTCACTGTGCGCGATAAGTACAGCTATCTCTACCTGTAAGCAAAACGAAAAATGAGGGAGCCGGTGCGTCGCACCGGCTCCTCTCCCCTTTGCAACAAAAAAGAGCGCTGCCTAAGCAGCGCTCTTTTTGCGTTTATATTTTGCCTTACTTCTCGATCAGGTTCAGCTGATAGATGATCTTGGCGATCTGCGCGCGGGTCAGAGAGGCATCGGGCTCGAAGGTGGTCTCGGTCATGCCGTTGATGACCTTCGCATCGACGAGCGCCATCACATAACCGTCGGTGCAGTCAGTGAACTTGCTCTCGGTCTTGGACTCGGCAAGCTTGTTGAGCTTGGCAGCGACCTGGCAGAACTCGAGACGGGAGATGGCCTTCGCACCATCGAGATCGGCGGCAACAAGACCCAGCTCCGCAGCCTTGGCGATGGCGTTCTTGCTCCAGTCGGCGCCGGTGGCGTCCGCAGCCTTGAGATCGCCGTTGCTGACAAGCAGGAGCTTGAGTGCGGCAGCCCAGGTCAGGGTGTTGTTGGGCGCATAGGTGGTGGCGGAGGTGCCGTTGATGATGCCGTCATTGTAAAGGTCGATGACATACTTGCCGAA